>ENA-OQDT01001418-OQDT01001418.1-human-gut-metagenome-genome-assembly--contig:-NODE-1418-length-14012-cov-2.851494_pt1 | contig 14012 bp, 17 predicted proteins | sample MGYA00242786_ERZ504617 | MGnify/ENA primary metagenome ERZ504617 (study PRJEB26092, sample SAMD00036337) | human gut metagenome | host: Homo sapiens | study: EMG produced TPA metagenomics assembly of...
TTGTAGGTCTTCGATATGGTATGACTTTTTGGTATTATGGCAGGTTTTTCTAAACATTGGTTCCTTTATCTAGGAAGTTTTTCTTTGCTATGGTACCAGTTGTAATCATGGGACTGGTACAAGGACCTGCGATGTTGATTAAGGTCCTCATCATTTTTTGTCATCGAGCAAACTATTGAAGGACGTTTTTGTTTCTCCGCTTGTTTTGGGAAATAAACTAAGCATTCACCTATCACCATTATGTTTATTCTCTTGACAGCAGGATCTCTGTACGGTGTGTGGGTGTTCTATTAGGGATTCCAATCTATGCTTCTGTCAAGGTTGTTGTTAGAGAGATTTTTGAATTGGTACCGTTCTGTAAGTAATCTTTATCAAGATGATCTAGAAAATGAAGGACAAAAAGACGATGTTAAATAGTGAAAAAATGGTTGCCTCTATTGGAAACCAAGATTTAGACCACGCAGACAAATATTTTTAAAAAAGCTTTTACGAGAAGACCCTGCAGAGGTTCTTGTTGAGTTGGGCCAATATCTAGAGTCTATTGGTTTCTTACCACAGGCACAGGAAATTTACGAAAAAGTTCGTTTTGATTTTCCAGAAGTTAATGTCAATCTAGCACAAATTGCAGCCGAAGATGGTGATATTGAAGAGGCCTTTCTTTATTTGGATGCCATACCTGAAGATTCTGACGACTATTCTACTAATTTATTCGTGACCACCCAAGAGCGTATCAATATGGCGATCGGCCAGATCGATGTGGATCTGGGTACGCAGGTGAATTTCCTCAAGGAGATCGGTAAGCCCTTTGAGGCGAAACGCCTGTATGAACGTGTCACTTTTGATCTGGAAATGATCCGGGAGCTAGGGCATTGCTCGGGTATCGAGAACTATTCCCGCTATTTCGACGGACGTGCGGCGGGAGATCGTCCTTTCTGCCTGTTGGACTATTTCCCGAAAGACTTCATGCTAGTCGTAGACGAGAGCCATGTGACGATCCCGCAGATTCGTGCGATGTATGGCGGGGATTATGCCCGGAAGAAAAACTTGGTGGAGTATGGTTTCCGTTTGCCCTCGGCGATGGATAACCGTCCGCTTACCTTCGATGAGTTCGAGTCGTTGACGCCTCTAGGCATTTATGTGAGCGCTACTCCCGCCGATTACGAGTTGATAAAGAGCGAGGGAGTGGTGGTGGAGCAGGTGATACGTCCGACAGGCCTGCTAGACCCGATTATTGATGTTCGCCCCTCGTTAAACCAAATCGATGACTTGATGGAGGAGATCACGCAACGCTCGGCGAAAAACGAGCGGGTCTTGGTGACTACCTTGACCAAGCGTATGGCGGAGGAACTGACTGCTTATCTGACGCGCATGGGAATCCGCTGCAACTATATCCATAGCGATGTCGATACGTTGGAACGCATTCAGATCATGGATGATTTGCGGAAAGGGTTGTTCGACGTGCTGATTGGCGTCAACTTACTGCGTGAAGGACTTGATTTGCCGGAAGTCTCTTTGGTCGCTATCTTGGATGCTGATAAGGAAGGTTTCCTGCGCTCGCACCGTTCGCTGACGCAGACGGCTGGACGTGCTGCCCGAAATGTGAATGGGAAGGTGATATTCTATGCTGACAAGATAACGGACAGTATGCGCCTGACAATGGACGAAACAGCCCGTAGGCGTGAAAAACAGCTCGCTTATAATGAGAAACATGGCATTACGCCTAAGCAGGTTATCAAAAACAGCGTTTCCCTGGTTGCGGAGAAACAACAACCGGTTACAGGCGAACCGTATGCTTATGTGGAACCGGAACCCAGCTTGGTTGCAGACCCGGTAGTTCAGTATATGAACCGCAAACAGCTTGAGAAAGCAATCGAACGGACGAAGAAGCAGATGATGGAGGCGGCCAAGAAGCTGGACTTTATCGAAGCAGCTCAGTTTCGTGATGAACTGGTGAAGCTGGAAGACCTGTTAGTGACAAAAAAGGATTGAAATTGGATCAAGAGATGAAACGGACGCTATTTTGTTTGTTCTTTTTTGCTTTTCTTTCCCTACCTGGGAAAGCTCAGAGGGATAAGGCTATTTACGAACGCTATTGTACGGCAGTGAAGGAGAAAGCGGCTTTGCCGACAGGTGACCTGATGGTAGAAACCGCCCGTTTTTTCTTGGGAACTCCTTATGTAGCAGGGACGTTGGAGGAAGAGCCTGAAACATTGGTGATAAACCTGCATGGCTTGGATTGCATGACTTTGGTAGAGAATACGGCTGCTTTGGCCTGGTCTGTCAAGCATCGTCTCGCATATGATGGGTATGTTTCTGTCTTGAAAGATATGCGTTACCGGAATTCCGGCTGTGCGACACTCGATTATACGGATCGTCTCCATTATACGGCTGACTGGATATATGAAAACGAAAAGAGAGGGTATCTGAAGGATGTTACGAAAGAGGTCGGTGGGCAGTCGCTTAAGCTTGACCTGTCCTTTATGTCTACACATCCAGATAGTTACAAGCAGTTGAAAGGAAATCCGGGACGTATCGCAGTAATGACGGCTAAGGAAAAAGAAATTAGTGCCCGCCCGCATTATTATATTCCGCAGGATGAAATCAATGAGCATGCCGGCCAAATCAGGAATGGCGATATCGTCTGTTTGTCACGACTGTGAAAGGGCTGGATATCTCGCACGTCGGCATTGTCTGCCGGGAAAGGGACATGCTTACTTTTATCCATGCCTCGACCGTCCAGAAGCGGGTGATCGTGAACGAAGAACCTTTGCAGGAATACGTACAGGGTATCAAACGCAATTGTGGTATTATGATTGTCCGTCCACAGTTCTGAACTTACTGGAAGAGTTCGAACGCGAACTTGAATCCGATCCCGTCATATTTCAATTTATCGAACCCGATGAAGGCGGCGACGTTGAAGATATGGTTACCGAAACCGTATCCGATTTCAGTGTAGCTGGGTTTGACAGGCATCCATAGCTGACTGAGGTAAAAACGTTCGGAGATGATGTGCTTGGTTGCTTCTGGTTTGAATAGCTGAAAGAGCATGAATGGACTTTCGTACATGGCATGTGCTTGGACATATTTGTCGGATGCGTTGAACCATACGCTTCCTAGCTGGTGGAAGACACCTCCGAAATCGTCTCCTCCCCATGATTCGGGGAAGTTGTGCCGTGTGAAATACCGGTAGTCGGCAAAGTAGGTTGACTTCTGAGCAGTATAAAGCCCTCCGCTGATATGGTAGTTGAACCGGCGTGACAGGCCCAGGTAAATGCTTTGGTGGATATCGGCCTCTACACGTCCGTAATTACCGCTGCTTTTCCATACGCCTGGTATGGCCCGCCCGAACTCGATGGATATGGTCGGGTAGTAGGAGTAGAGGTACTCTTTACGGTAACCGTCCATCCAGTAGTATTGTCTGGAAGTATAGGAAAAGCCGATCGTGGGGATGAAATCGTGATAGTTTTCGTTGATGATCTCCGTGACACCGTCTCCCGGATCTATCGCGCTTTTCCGGGTTGGTATGCGGCGGTGGTAAGAGATGCCGGTGGTCATTTGGAAACCGTTGAACAACTCGATCTGATTCTTGAGCTCTATGTAATAGTGCTTGAAGTATTCCAAATCCAGGTTTTCGAAGTTGAAAGTGGAGTCTTTCAGCTGTTCGTTAATTTCGTTCATGATCTTGGAAGAATATCCTTGGTTGGTGTTTCCGAGACTGAGGCTCAGGGCTCCTTGTTTCTCAGGAAGATATTCCCAATCTCCCTCGAACTTGAAGAACAACTCTTTTCGTTTGAATACAAAACCGACCTCAGGCCGGAAACGCAGTTGGCGGTCTTTCTTGAAGGTTTTGCTGAAGCGGAGCTGTTGCCTGTAAGTAATACCGTTTCGTCCGGAATAGCCCAACTGGAAGGGATTCAGGATGCCGGAGTATTTCAGACGGGTCGTTTTATAATCCAGATTGATGGTGTTGGTCAGGCGTTCTGTTATTTTCAGGTATTTCCGAATGTTGCTTGTGTCGTTGGCTTGGGTTGTTCTGATGCTTGTTTTTTCGTATTTTGTTTCTTCTTCCTGGGTCAGTGGGATGTCTCTTTTGTTTTTCCAGTAGCTGCTGTCGCTGATGATCGGGATCGTATCAGATGATAACTGGTAATATCCGGTCAAGTCGAGGGAGTGGTGTTTTTTGTCTTCATAGTCTTCTTCAACCCATTCAACGGCTTCGTATTTGAATGAAGTATGATAGTAGCTGGCGATGGCATTTCCCAGCACATGATACCGGAGAAATAGGTCTGCCTTTTGTGGCAGGATGAAATGGCGGTAATCCCGTCCGAATGTCATGACCAGGTTGAATTCGGCAAAGGAGAAACGCCCGTTTAAGTCGATCTTGTCAATGTGCCAGTCTTTGTCGGTGATGTACAGATCTCCGCAAATGAGCTTTTTGGCTCCATAGCTTTGGCATGAAGCGTATCTGGTAGAATTTTCAGATTGCCGGTCGTTTCGATGCTTTCCAGGTTGAAGTTGTAGTATTTGAATGCTTCATGAGCTACTGGCATGATGATCCCTTCGTTGTAGATGGTTGGTGAATAGACGTTCAGGTTCAGAAATGTCAAGACTTCCTGCTGATTTTGCGCCGTTGGGGATGCTGTTTCCGTTTATCGCTTCGAAGCTGTGCAGGTAGTTGTTCGGGGCGTTGAACTTGGAGTGGCTGACCATCTCGAAGATCATATCCTTGTTCTTCCTGTCTACCGGAAAAAGATGATGGGCGAAACGCATTAGGATGTTTTGTTTGAGTATTTCCGTCTTGCCTTTGATATAGATTTCGGCCTCGTACCGGGAGACGACTGTTTTGTATTTGTCGGCCTGCTCGATAACCTTCCTCATAATAGAGTCCCCTTGCTGGGATGATACCGTTTTGGGGGATCGACCCAGCAATAAAAAGTTTCCATAACTACCATCAGGGTCAGCTAAGGCATTTACTGCGGTAAAAAGCAGAATGATAATATAAAAATACTTTTTCAACAAATTATCGTCTCTTTCTTTACAAACGTAACGAATAAAATCGAATTTTTATTCATTTATCGTATTAAACTTATTCTGCTTTTAAAAGAAAAGTATTACATTTGTGCTTCATAAGTATGTTATATAGCAGTCGTGGTTAAACAACAAAAAGAAGAGGTCGATCTATCGGCCAGTTTGGCAGAAGTGTGGAGAGTTCTGACCGAAAAGGAGCGGGATGTTCTCCGTAATAATTCGACGATCCAGCATTTCAAACGTAATGAGTTGATATATTGCGAGGGCGACGAACCGAGAGACATGATGTGCTTATTAAAAGGCAAGGTTAAAATCTTTAAAGAAGGTGTTGGCGGACGAAGCCAGATCATTCGAATGATTAAACCGGTGCAGTACTTTGGCTACCGGGCAAACTTTGCTCAGGAAAATTACCTGACGAATGCATCCGCTTTTGAAGCTTCGACGGTATGTCTGATTCCGATGACTATCGTTACGGATCTTTTAATGGGGAATGCGAACCTTGCCATGTTTTTTATCCGCCAGCTTTCTCTCGATTTAGGAATTGCTGACGAACGTACAGTCAACCTTACTCAGAAACATATCCGGGGTCGTTTGGCGGAATCTTTGTTATTCCTGAAAGACAGTTATGGCTTGGAGGAAGATGGGGCGACATTGAGTATCTATCTTTCTCGAGAAGATTTGGCTAATCTTTCGAATATGACGACATCTAATGCAATCCGTACATTGTCTACATTTGTAGCTGAGCGTATTATTGCAATCGACGGTCGGAAGATCAAGTTGATAGACGAGGACAAGCTCAAAAAAATAAGTAAGATGGGATAGCAGAATAAATTGAGAATTGAAAATGGATAATTGAAAAGTGGAAAAGCCCGTTAAGGTTCCTGTTTTTCAATTATCCATTTTTTTGTATTACAATTTTCAATTCTCGACTTTCCAATTTCAATTTCCAACCGCTTCCCGTATTCGAACCAACTTTATCAGTAGTCCTTCCAGTAAGTCGAGTTGCAGCATGTTCGCTCCGTCTGATTTGGCTTTAGAAGGTTCCGGATGGGTTTCGATGAATAATCCGTCAGCTCCGACGGCAATGGCAGCTTTGGCTATCGTTTCGATCAGGGTAGGGAGTCCTCCTGTCACACCTGAAGTTTGGTTGGGTTGTTGCAAGGAGTGGGTTACGTCCATGATAACAGGATAGCCGAACTGCTGCATTTGAGGAATACCCCGATAATCGACAACCAGGTCCGTATATCCGAATGTAGTGCCTCTTTCCGTAATCATGACGTTGTCATTTCCGGCATCGGCTACTTTTTGTACGGCAAATTGCATGGCTCCCGGCGAGAGGAACTGTCCTTTTTTGATATTGACAATTTTCCTTTGTCTTGGCAGCAGCTACCAGCAGGTCCGTCTGCCGGCAGAGGAAAGCAGGGATTTGCAGGATATCTACATACTCGGCAGCCATTGCTGCTTCAGCTGTTTCGTGAATATCGGTTACAGTCGGAATACCGAACGTGTCGCCTACCCTGCGGAGTATTTTCAGTGCTTTCTCATCGCCAATGCCTGTGAAAGAATCCAGCCGAGAACGGTTGGCTTTCCGGTATGATCCTTTGAATATATATGGGATATTCAGCTTATTCGTGATACCGACTACTTTCTCTGCAATACGCAATGCCATATCTTCTCCTTCGATTACGCAGGGACCTGCCATCAGAAAGAAATTATCTTTATTCTTTAAATCATTAACTGTTATCATAATATGATTGTTTTGTTTCAAAATTGGGTAGATTTGAATTGTAAATGCTGATTTGTCAGTCTAAATATTCTTATAATTTCAATAACTCCAATGTCTTCTCTATCTTTTCTTCTGTCGGCAATGTAGCATCTATCCAATGGATGGTGCTTCCCCGGCGCTCCATGCCTCTGAACCAGGTCATTTGCCGTTTGGCAAACTGGTGTATGGCGATCTCCAGTTGGGAAACCATATCTTCATAAGACAGTTTGCCTATTATATATAAAGTAAGATATTTATATTCCAGTCCGTAGTAGATCAGATCTTCCGGCTTAACTCCCGAGTCGATGATCTTCCGCACCTCGTTGACCATCCCTTCGTCCAAGCGGACACGCAAGCGGCGGGAGATCTTTTCGCGTCGTAGTTCCCGGTCTATGTCGATACCGATGATCAGGCTGTTGATCGGATCATATTCATTGACATCCGGAGCTTCGTTCTTATAATACTCTTCGATTTCAATGGCCCGGATGGCCCGTTGGGCGGTATCCACATCTGTCTTATTATGGAGGACCTTGTAGCCGGCAAGTATCTGCTCTAATTCCGGGAGCGATTTATCTTTCAACGACTCGCGCAGCCCAGGGTTCTGGGGAACATCCAAGAGTCTATATCCTTTCAGTACGGCTTCAATGTACATACCTGTACCACCGCATAGAATCGGCAGTTTCCCTTTTTTCCGGATTGTTTCATAAGCTCGGAAGAAATCATGCTGGTATTCGAATACGTTATATTTATATCCCGGATCGCAGATGTCGATCAGGTGGTAAGGAATCGTTTTTCCATTTACTGTATAGTCGGCCAGGTCCTTTCCAGTCCCGATATCCATTGAACGGTAAATCTGTCTGGAATCGGCGCTGATGATTTCCGTGTTCAATTGGGCAGCGAGTGCAGCGGCAAATGTTGTTTTACCGGATGCTGTCGGCCCTAAAACAGTGATAAGTTGATAGGTATCCATAGTGATACAAAGATACGAAAAAAAGCCGCAACCCGAAGGATGCGGCTTTCAAACTATATAATCTTGATTGATTAGCAGTTTACAGATGCCATGTGAGCGATCAGGTCAAGAACCTTGTTAGAATAACCAATTTCGTTATCATACCAAGAAACAACCTTTACGAATGTATCTGTTAAAGCGATACCAGCTTTAGCATCGAAGATAGAAGTACGAGTGTCACCTAAAAAGTCAGAAGAAACTACTGCATCTTCAGTATAACCCAGTACGCCTTTCAGTTCGCCTTCAGAAGCTTCCTTCATGGCAGCGCAGATTTCAGCGTAAGTAGCCGGTTTAGCCAAGTTAACTGTCAAGTCAACTACAGAAACGTCCAAAGTCGGAACACGCATAGACATACCAGTCAGTTTACCGTTCAGTTCAGGAATAACTTTACCTACAGCCTTAGCAGCACCTGTAGAAGAAGGGATGATGTTGCCAGAAGCAGCGCGGCCACCTCTCCAGTCCTTCATAGACGGACCGTCAACAGTCTTCTGAGTAGCAGTTGTAGAGTGAACAGTTGTCATCAAACCGTCTGTGATCCCCCACTTGTCATTCAGAACCTTTGCGATAGGAGCCAAGCAGTTAGTAGTACAAGAAGCGTTAGAAACGAACTGAGTACCTTTAACATATGATTTTTCGTTTACACCGCAAACGAACATAGGAGTTGCATCCTTGGAAGGAGCAGACATAACTACATATTTAGCGCCAGCTTCGATATGAGCCTGAGCCTTTTCCTGAGTCAGGAACAAACCAGTAGATTCTACTACGTATTCAGCACCTACTGCATCCCACTTCAAATCAGCCGGATTGCGTTCTGCTGTTACGCGGATTTCCTTACCGTTTACGATCAGCTTGCTGTTTTCAACGTCAGCTTCGATAGTTCCGTCGAACTGACCATGCATTGTATCGTATTTCAGCATGTATGCCAAGTAATCAACCGGGCAAAGGTCGTTAATACCTACGATCTGAATATCGCTTCTCTTTTGAGCAGCACGGAAAACGAAACGTCCGATACGTCCGAATCCATTAATACCTACTTTAATCATTGTAATAAAACTTTTATGGGTTTATTAAAAATATTACTTATCTCCAATTTAACTTAACAGCCGCAAGGAAAATATATTCGTAGCACACTGTTTTTAACGACTGCAAATTTAGTCATTTTTTTTATTGTACAGGAATTAGGACAAGAAAAATATGCCCTCTAACATAAATTAATTGTTGCAGCTTATTTCTTTTTCTTGAAAAGTTTCTTTATTATCCACGCCTGGACTTTCTGGATGCCCCAGGCTGTCAATAATGGGCGTGCAACATCCCATGCAACAGGTAATAAGCCTTGTGCCACAGAAAGATAGTCGGCAAATCCAAGCGACATGGATGGCACTTCCGAAGTATGTACAGGCTGGTTGCTTTCCGTTCCTTTGGATTTGGTTTTTGTGTTAGGGAATAAGAGAGCGGAGACACCTGAAATGTAACAACGTGCCGGCGTTCTCTTGTATGTAAGAGAAATCAGCATTCAATTTCTGTTCCTGTATCGTACATTCCTGTTGGATGCGGCGACGGTCAGAAATCAGTTTCTCCAGTGGTGTCGGTTGTGGATTGTTCATTGTCTGTCGCGTTTGTTTTATCATCATTTGTTGTCAATGCGGAGATCACAACGTTTAATACTTTATTGCTGATTCTGCCTTTGTTCATGACAATAATACCGATCAGCAGCAGATAGAGCACGGCTACCACGCCGAATCCCGAGCCTACCGAACCGAACAGATCCCCCAAGAAAAAAACCCTAATGCGAGGAAAAACTGAACAGAATCGCAAAGAAAGCCAGAAATAATAAAATAACACCATACGAGAGAACAGCAATAACCTTTCCTGTTCTCTCATATGTGTTTAATTTTAGGAGTTCGAGCTTCAACTCCACGTAAGCCGAAAGATCTTTTTTTCAGTTCACGGAAGATTTCACCTGCGTCTTTCTCCATACAAAATTATTCTGCTACGATTTCTTCTGTAGTTTTTGCAATTTCAGCTTTTCCTTCTTTGTATTTAGCAAGAGCTGAATTGAAGCCTTCTTTTACTTTACCAACTACACCATTCAATTCTTCCAGTAGTTGTTCTCTTTTATCTGTTGCTGCCAGATAACCAACTGCGGCGCCAACGGCTGCACCAACTACTAATCCCAGTAATAATTTAGAATCTACGTTTTTCATAACTCTTTCTTTTTATAATGTTGCTACTAAGATAACGAATATACTTGAATGATGGTTTATTTGGACCTTAACTTTTAGGGTTAATTAATGTTATTGTTTCTGGACTTTCACCGCAGCCCAATTATTCTTCTCTGTGTGCGATAACAATGCCAATCCGTTATGTTTGCATTCTTCTTCGATGGCCGGAATGTCTTGTACATAGAAGCCGCTCATGTAAAGGAAGGCTCCGGGTTTCATACATTCGCTGTAATGGCGGATATCATTCAGCAGGATATTCCGGTTGATATTCGCAAACACGATGTCGAAGGTTCCGAATGCAGGGATCTGTTCGGCTCCCCCAAGGGCGACCTGGATATCGTTCGTGTTGTTTAGACGTATGTTTTCGAGTGCATTGTTGTAGGCCCATTCGTCAATGTCGATGGCCACCACGCGTCCGGCTCCTTTCATATGGGCAAGGATGGCCAGTACGGCTGTTCCGCAACCCATGTCGAGTAGTTCTTTGCTGGTGAGGTCTAATTTGAGTATTTCGCTGATCATCAGGAAAGTTGTCTCGTGGTTGCCGGTCCCGAATGCCATCTTCGGGTCGATGATGATATTATAGGCATAACCCAGCTCATGTTCGTGGAAGGAGGCGCGGATGATGCAATCCTTGCCGATGCGGATCGGCTTGAAATAGTTCTTTTCCCATTCCTCGTTCCAGTCCTTGCTTTCCACCAATGTTTCGGTAAAATGGATATCCACGTTTTCCAGTGGAAATTCGGCAAGTTTGTCCTGCAATCCTTTTACATTATATAGTTGGTCGGAAATATACCCTTGTAACCCATTTTCGTTTTCGGCAAAACTTTCAAAACCGATTTCTCCTAGCTCGGCGGCCAATACGTCGTTGATAATGGCAGTCTCGATAGGGGAGGTGTATGTGAATGTAAGTTCGTAATAATTCATATCGTTCTTTCTTTATAGATTCCTTACTATAGACAAAAGTATATATTTTATCTTGATGTTTCACATTTCATTCGATACATTCTTTATTTATGTGTAAGAATTAGTAAAATATCCAGTAGCCCTATAAAAAACCCTTTTGGTACAATCATATACCAAAAGGGTGTTACTTCCTGATTTTTGATAATCAGATGTCTCTTACTACCATCCCGGATTTTGAATCAATGTTGGAGTGCGAGACAGCTCATCTTGCATAATCGGCCAAAAATAAGAACGAGGGCTATAGAATACACGTCCGTCATTTACCGCAATGCGTTTCATCTTATACCGTTTCCCGTCCACTTCAATTTTTCCATTTGGATCTTCTACAGGCTTCATGCCGTGTGAACAACGTTGGCTTTTGGCATATGGCCAACTCTCTGGTCCAATATAGTTTTTTTCCTTTGGCTAACTCAATAGGATCATCTGATTCCATATATAAGCGTGTTGCCCAATAGCGCCAATTCTCATAGAATAATTCTACACGACGCTCTCGTTGGATATATTCTTGCATCAAGTTTGCATCAGTTAGGACAGCTGGAGGCATCGGAGCCATGAAAGAACGTTCCCTTACGGAATTGACTAAATCATAGATTTCTTGTGTAGGGGCCATTTACTTTGTTCACAGCTTCTGCATAAATATAAATGAATGTCGGCAGATCGCCAAATAGCAGGCCCGTTGATCACATGTCCACCTTTGTTTCTATCCCATCCGTCTTTGAACAGTTTTCTCAAATAATAACCAGAGTGAGAAGATGCTTCCAAATAACTACTGCTCACGGCATCTTTGCCTTCGGCTGTATTCAATTGTTTACCACCATACCAAGAACCATGATAACGGATATCACGATAGAAACGCGGATCACGTTTTACGCTTTCATAAGGATTTTCGTCATCATAACCATCTATTTTAGCTCGGCTATCATAAATAGGGTAGCCATATCCGTCAGGGCTTATGTATTCATATTCGTCGACTTGTTCCTGCAGAGGACGTTGACGGGCATGACCATTTTGGGAAGGAGGCAAGACGTCACCAGACCAGCCCGTATCTTTATCACGAGTGGTAAACCAAACCCATTCCTGTTGAATCGCATCCATGTTGTAAAACATTTGCCATAGTCGCTCTTGTACTTTTCCATTGTTTGTATTGGCATTGCCATCAACGTCTTTAAAGTCATCTGCATCCATTGTTGCCGGTGCATATAATTTATACCGAATAGCTCCATTGACATCTTTCGTTTCCAATACATCTTTTGCTGCATCGCGAGCTGCTTCCCAGCGTTTTGGATCATAAGTAGTGTATTCATCTTTGAAAGCTCGTGTGTCGTTTGGCAACGTCCCGCCATTCCACATAGGGGTTGCAGCCATCCAACGGACAATCGCCTTCAATCCTAAACAAGCTCCCTTGTCGACACGACCAAAATATTCACCTCCGTAAGAGGCGTCTACCTTTTCATAAGCGGCATCGGCATCGGCACAAATCTTTTCAACCATACTATGAAAAGACTCTTTTACATATGCCATATCTTCACCTGGAACGACAACATGATCCATATATACTCCTTCACCATAAGCTCGGATTACGAGATAGTGCAAGTATGCACGGAAAAACAATGTTTCACCTAAGCGACGTTCTAAGTCGCCTTCCCGACCGTCTTTGGGGTTATCTGGAGTATTGTATTTTTTTACACCTTCCAAAATGATATTGGCACGTCGGATACCATTATATAAGTCCCACCAGTATTGTCCGCAACTACTGTTGTTTGGCATACCTTGTGAAGGTCCATAATTTCCAATGTTGAATTGATGCGGAATGGCTTGTTCATGGCTGGAAGCCGTACATTCGTCTGTCAATCCTGCAGAGCCGAAGTGATTCATGAAAATCAGCGGTCTATTTGCGAACTTTGCTCTTGCATACAAATCGGTCACCAAGTTATCGACTTGTTCATAACGAGTAAATACATCTACCTCATTTTTCTTATCATCAGGCATTCTGTCCAAGAAGTCGTCACAAGATGAAAGAGACAGGAGTAATACTCCAATTCCTATAATTGATTTTTGTAATTTCATTTTCAAAAGACTTAAATAATTAATATGTAATTTCGACACCAAAATTATAGACTCTCTGGATCGGATACCAGTCACCGGAACCTTCTTTCGTTTCAGGATCCATGTCGACATCATCCAAACTGTCGAATGTCAGTAAGTTTAAACCTTGTACATAAAAGCGTACATTTTGCAAACCTGCAAAACGAATTATGTTTTTGGGTAACGAATACCCCACTTCTAAGTTTTTCAACCGGATATAATTTGCATTGTACAAGAATAAACTGCTGTTCCCATTTTTGTTGTTTTCATAAGCTCCGTATGTTAAGCGTGGGTAAGTTGCCACATCTTTTGTGGCTTCTGTCCAACGGTTCAAGTGCATGTGTTTCACTTTACCATATTGATCTTGTTCGTAGGATGGAAAATCCCAAACTGCGGCTCCACTCAACAATATGCTGGAGTTTAAAGAGCCTTGAAACATTATGCTGATGTCGAAGCCTTTATATTGTATTCCAAAAGGAATACCAAATTGTATTTCCGGTGTACGTGGAAATCCCATATGTGTTCGGTCGCCATAGTCATCGATTTTACCGTCTTGATTCAAATCTTTATATACGACATCACCCGGATGCAATTCGCCCCAAGGCTGGAAACCACGGCCGTCATTCATTGCATTCAATTTATCCGCTTCTGCTTGATCATATACAAAGTGATCGACTACATATACAAAATGTTCTCCTAGTCGACGGCCGGTCTTTTGGCGATATTCATTTCCATAATCAACTTCATTCATGAATTTGATCTTATTACGGGCGAATGTGAAATTAGGTTTGATATAATAACGGAAATCTTTACCGATTGTGGAGTTCCAACCTAACTCGAAATCAATACCCTGATTGTCCACAATTCCAGAGTTTACAAATGGAGCGTCTTTTCCTACTATGTCTGGGTATCCCATCTTGTCACCATCGCTTAGTGTTGT
>ENA-OQDT01001419-OQDT01001419.1-human-gut-metagenome-genome-assembly--contig:-NODE-1419-length-14004-cov-5.392952_pt1 | contig 14004 bp, 10 predicted proteins | sample MGYA00242786_ERZ504617 | MGnify/ENA primary metagenome ERZ504617 (study PRJEB26092, sample SAMD00036337) | human gut metagenome | host: Homo sapiens | study: EMG produced TPA metagenomics assembly of...
CAAGCAAACCTCCGCCCGCGCGGTCAGCACCCCACCTTGGGTAGGCGAAGAGGCTCCGCTGTGAGTTTAATACGCAGCGTTAAAGGCCCGGCAGGCTCAGCAGCACTTCCAGCGGCACGAGCAACAGAATCATTACAAGCAGCAGCCAAGAGAGATAGCGCGTGTCCATCACATAATAGGATACCGCCATGGATAACATGCGAAAATAAAGAATACGATAACGGCTCATATCGTCACCTGATTCTTCGGCGCGGGCGTTTTGCGCAGGATTTCATCCAGCAGCTCGCGCGGCTGCTCGCCCTGGGCCTTTGCCTGCGCTGTTAATAGCAAGCGGTGCGCTGTGCAATCCGGGTAAATTGCTCGGACGTCCTCCGGCACCACATAATCCCGCCCATCCATCCAGGAACAGGCCTGCGCAAGCGCCATTGCCGCCACTGAACAGCGGGGGGCTTGCGCCCTGCCGGATCGATTTATGCTCACGTGTGGCGCGGGCAAGGCGGACGATATAGTCATACAGCTCTTCGTGGACGAACACTTTGGAAACCTCATCCCGCATTGTAAGCAAGGCCGCTGCATCCGCCACCTTCCGCACAGCCTGACCATGATTTTCGCCATGCTTGCGGCGCAGCATTTCCCGCTCCGCTGCTGGCTCTGGATAACCGATGGAAAGGCGCATCATAAAACGGTCAAGCTGTGAATCCGGCAGCAGCTGTGTCCCGGCCGAGCCGGTAGGGTTCTGCGTTGCAATCACGGTGAAGGGCTGCGGGATCAGGTGCGTCACACCGTCCACCGTGACGCTTCCTTCTTCCATCGCCTCCAACAGCGCAGACTGCGTGCGGGAGGAAGCGCGGTTGATTTCATCTGCCAACAGCAGGTTGCAAATCGCGGCCCCAGGCTGGTATTCCATCGCTCCCGTTTCGCGGTGAAAGATCGAAAATCCCGTAATATCCGACGGCAGCACGTCGGGGGTGAACTGAATGCGTTTATACTGTAAATCCGTCGCGTTGGAAAACGCTACGGCAAGCGTTGTTTTGCCAACGCCCGGGATATCCTCCAGAAGCACGTGCCCTCCCGCGAGCATGGTCATCAAAATTTTGCGCGCCACGTCTTTTTTGCCAACGAACGCTTTTTTGATCTGTGTCAGGATCTCTTCACATTGATTCATGAGCCGGCCTCCTGCATATATGATAAATGAATTTGTTGTTCTTCTTCCCAGCCCCGCAATGCGGCCATCTCCGGCGCACGGATGTCTGTATGAAGAATATCTCGCTTGAATCGGTATTGGATAGATTCACCTGCATCATGCAGCGAATATTCCACGGTTTCCTGTTTATTCACCGATATCCCCCTTTCTTTCCATCATCCCCTTTTGAATCGCTTTTCTTTATATATTATAAAACCACAGAAAGAAAGTCAAATCAAAGAGAGCATGAAAAATACATAAACGGGCGGCTGTTGGCGTTCCAATCCTCAACTTTTCTCTTGCTTCCGCACGCTGCCGCCAGTTTTTGAGTCCTTTGGAGAATTGTACAGATCCCCTTGCAAAGGAAAGCAAAAAATAGTAAACTATAGGCATATCAACTACCGAAAAGCTGCCGGACGGCGGTTTTTTGAAGAAGGAAGGAAATGAATCTTTATGTGGCCAATCAAAAAAGCATGGTACCGTACTTATCAGGCGGTTTTCCGTGTGCTCGTCTGTTTTCTCGACTGGTCTGAACCAGAGCGGCTCGAGGGCCCCGGCGCCATTAAGCGTCTGCCTGCGCTCATCCAGTCCAAAGGTGTGGAAAAGGTGCTTATCGTTACGGATAAGGGTCTAATGAGCCTCCACCTGCTTGACCCGCTCTTTGAAAAGCTCACAGAGGCCGGCATTCAGTACACACTCTATGACGGCACGCAGCCCAATCCTACCTTTGACAATATTGAGGATGCCCGCAGCCTTTATGTGGAGAATAACTGCGAAGCCATTATCGCATTTGGCGGCGGCTCTTCTATGGACTGCGCCAAGGTTGCCGCGGCGCGAGTGGTGCGCCCGAATACACCGATTCCGAAGATGCGCGGCGTGCTGAAGGTGCTGCGCAAGCTGCCGCCTTTCTTTGCCGTTCCCACCACGGCGGGCACTGGCTCCGAAACAACCATCGCGGCCGTTGTCACCAACCCAAAAACACACGAAAAATATGCCATAAACGATCCAGTCCTGCGCCCAAAATATGCGGTGCTTGATCCGGAGCTCACCGTCGGCTTGCCACCGCATATCACCTCCACCACCGGCATGGATGCACTCACCCATGCAGTAGAAGCCTATATCGGCCACAGCAATACGCGCGATACGGAAGAAAATGCCAAACGCGCCGTCAAAATGATCTTTGACAACATCGAAACGGTTTATCGGGATGGCAAGAATATTGAGGCCCGCGGCGAAATGCTGCTCGCCTCCTACTATGCGGGCGTTGCCTTTACACGCGCCTATGTCGGCTATGTTCACGCCATCGCGCACAACCTCGGCGGCATGTATGGCATCGCGCACGGCCTTGCCAATGCGATCATCCTGCCATATGTGCTGGAATACTACGGCGAAAGCGCGCATAAGCGCCTGGCAGAGCTTGCCGAGGCGGCAAGTATCACACAGCCCGGCATGACGGATGCGCAGAAGGCAGAGGCCTTTATTGCTGCGATCCGCCGGCTCAACCAGGATATGAATATCCCCGATAAGATTGAGCAGATTCAGGAGAAGGATATCCCCACTCTGGTCGAGCGTGCGCTCAAGGAGGGCAACCCGCTCTATCCGGTGCCGAAGATCATGAATGAGGCGGATTGCGAAATGGTGATCCGCCGCCTGATGCCCTAATCATACAGTCTCTTATATTTTTCGGAAGGCAGACTACCATGCTGCCTTCCGTTTTTTTATAAATAAAAAACAGAACCCATCAACCCCGATCAAACAGTAGGCATGGCTCATAAGAAGCAGGCGGCCCACCACTATTTTTCCCAGGAAAACACACGCTGTTTCTATTTGATACGGAGCATAACGGCAAGAATACAGATTGGTTAAGCCCAGGAGGAGGGGGAATCCCAAATGGCAATGCCGGGAGACGCTAGAATTAAATTTATTTTTTCAGGTAGTCCCTGGGGTGTCGAACGGATCTTTTCCACAATTTTCCCAGGTCGCTTTTTTCGGCATTTTGACGAAAAAAAACGGGTTATTCTTTTCGATACAAATCAAGCCTTAGCGTTTCTTGTAACAAAATAGCTAAAAATAGGTCGTGAAATTTGCACTCGCTTTGAATAAAATACTCAAAATACACTTGAAAATTGAATTTCGGTTTGCTAAAATAAAGCTATTAAAAAGTAAACGAGGTGTACCTCCATGGCGAAACGAAAAAGTTCTCCTTCTGACGTGCCGCTCTATTTATTCCACGAGGGTAGTAATGCCCGCGCATATGAATACTTCGGCGCGCATAGAATAGACGGTGGGAAAATGGTATTTCGCACTTGGGCGCCGCATGCCGCAGGCGTCAGCGTGGTGGGCGACTTCAACGGCTGGGATGCGGAAAACGCGCCCATGGCCTTGGTGGACAACGGCGGCGTTTGGGAGGCAGAGCTGCCGGAACTTGCGCAATTTGAAAATTATAAGTTCTGTATCCTAACAGAAGATGGCCGCCAGCTGATGAAAAGCGATCCCTACGGCGTACATATGGAAACGCGCCCCAATAATGCCTCCAAGGTTTATGATCTGAGCGGTTACGAATGGGGCGACCAGGCTTGGGAAGAAGCGAAAAGCCATACTGTTATCTATGACAGTCCTGTCAATATCTATGAGATGCACGCCGGCTCGTGGAAGCGATATCCCGATGAGAACTTTTTTGACTATCGAAAGCTTGCGCAAGAGCTGGTTCCCTATCTCACTGAAATGGGGTATACCCATGTAGAGCTCATGCCTGTGATGGAGCATCCCTTCGACGGCTCTTGGGGCTACCAAGTAACCGGTTATTTTGCCGTAACTTCCCGCTACGGTACGCCGCATGATTTTATGTATTTCGTCGATCAGTGCCACCAGGCCGGGATCGGCGTGATTCTCGATTGGGTACCGGCACATTTCCCCAAGGATGCCAATGGCCTTTATGAGTTCGACGGAGCCCCCTGCTATGAGTATGCCGACCCGCGCAAGGGCGAGCACCGCCAGTGGGGCACCCGCGTATTTGACTACGGGCGCAACGAGGTGGCAAGCTTTCTAATTTCCAGCGCGATGTTTTGGCTGGATCAATACCATATTGACGGCCTTCGTGTAGATGCAGTGGCATCCATGCTCTATCTTGACTACGGTAGGGAGGATGGCGATTGGATTCCCAACGACCACGGCGGGCGGGAGAATCTGGAGGCGGTTTCCTTCCTGCGAAAGCTAAACGAAGTTATCTTTCAGGAGCATCCTTCCACGCTGATGATTGCAGAGGAAAGCACCGCCTGGCCGCTCGTCTCGAAGCCGACAAATGTGGGCGGCCTCGGCTTTAATTTTAAATGGAACATGGGCTGGATGAACGATATTCTGCGCTATGTCTCTCTGGATGGCTATTTCCGCAAATACAATCATGATTGCCTCACCTTTTCTTTCTTCTATGCGTTTTCCGAAAACTACGTTCTGCCGATTTCACATGACGAAGTGGTGCATGGAAAATGCTCCTTAATCGGCAAAATGCCGGGCAGCTATGAAGAAAAATTTGCCGGGTTGCGTGTGTTTTATGGGTATATGATGGCGCATCCAGGCAAGAAGCTGCTTTTCATGGGGCAGGAATTCGGGCAGTTTAAGGAGTGGGATTTTGCCGCCGAGCTGGACTGGCTTCTGCTCGATTATGAAAAACATGCACAGCTGCGGGACTATGTGAAGGCGCTCAACCATTTCTACCTCAAGCATTCCCCGCTGTGGCAAATTGATTTCAGCTGGGAGGGCTTCTCCTGGATTTCCAGTGATGACAGTGCAAACTCCGTGATCGCCTTTCGCAGGATGGATGACCAGGGCAATGAGATCATCGCCGTTTGCAATTTTACAAAGGTAGAGCGCCCGGATTACCGCATCGGCGCGCCGAAGCGGGGGGATTACCGCGTGCTGCTCAATTCCGACGATATTGCGTTCGGCGGCGAGGGCAACGGCTCCTCCGGCATCATCAAAACGGAGGATCTCCCCATGCATAGCTGCGAGCAGAGCATGGTGCTGGATCTTCCTGGTTTTTCCGTGTTATATTTGGAGCTTTCAAAGGAGCGTAAAAAAAGGCAGAAGAAAACGCCCGCTTCCGCTGCACAGGCGGCTCCATCCCGCAAAAAGGCAAAGCCCGTCTCACCGGAAGCTAAATCAACCTGATCAAATCCTCTGGAATTTATTTCCACGGATTTCATAAAATCAATTTTTATAAAATAAAGGAGGCAACATATATGGCCCGAAAAAAGGAATGCATTGCAATGCTCCTCGCAGGCGGGCAGGGAAGCCGGCTCGGTATCCTGACAAAAAATATCGCCAAGCCTGCCGTGCCCTATGGTGGAAAATACCGTATCATTGACTTTCCGCTCTCCAATTGCGTGAATTCCGGCATCGATACCGTCGGTGTCCTCACCCAGTATCAGCCGCTGGAGCTCAATGATTATATTGGCAATGGAGAGCCATGGGATCTGGACCGTGTGAACGGAGGGGTACATATCCTCTCCCCTTATCAAAAAATTCGTGGGACAGAGTGGTATAAAAATACCGCTAACGCGATCTATCAGAATATCAATTTTATCGATCGCTATGACCCTGAATATGTTGTGGTCCTCTCCGGCGATCATATCTATAAGATGGATTATTCCAAAATGCTCGCCTATCATAAGGAAAAGGAAGCGGCCTGTACCATCGCCATGCTCGAAGTCCCGTGGGAGGAAGCGCCCCGCTTTGGCCTGATGATGGTGAATGAAGATGGCGCCATCACAGAATTTGAGGAAAAGCCAAAGCACCCCCGCAGCAATAAGGCCTCCATGGGGGTTTACATGTTTACTTGGGAGAAGCTGCGCCAGTATTTGCTGGATGATGAGGCCAACGAAGCCTCTGGCAACGATTTCGGGCACGATCTGATTCCAGCCATGCATGAGGCGCACGAGCGGCTTTTCGCTTTCCCCTTCGATGGCTATTGGAAAGACGTTGGCACGATTGACAGCCTGTGGGAAGCCAATCTTGACCTGCTCAACCCCAATGTTGATCTTGACCTAAGCGACCCCGATTGGAAAATTTACTCCCGCAACCCGGTCGCTCCGCCGCACTACGTTTCTCCGGACGCCACCGTTCAGAATTCCTTGATTTCAGAAGGCGGGCTGATTGAGGGCAGTGTGGATTTCTCCGTTTTATTTGCCAACGTATCGATCGAAAAGGGCGCAGTCGTGCGTGATTCCATCCTGATGCCCGGCACGGTGGTGAAAAAAGGCGCCGTGGTGCAATATGCAATCGTCGCGGAAAATGCCGTGATTGAAGAAAACGCCGTCGTCGGCGAACGCCCGGAGGATATGGAAAACCTTTCTGATTGGGGTGTGGCTGTAGTCGGCGCAAACGTCTGCATTGGCGCAGGCACACGCGTCGCGCCGAAGGCAATGGTCGATGAGGACCTGCCGGAGGTGACAGTTTGAAAAACGTGTTTTTCAAACGGGAGTTTCGCCCTTTTTGCATCAAGGGAATCTCAAAATCTTGCTTCGCAAAACCGCTTAAAACTCCACGGTTGGAGCGAAAGGAATGGTTATAACTATGAGAGCGAATAATGTGTTAGGAATTATCTATTCCAACGCCTATGATTCTGTATTGAGCGAGCTGACCAATGCGCGTACCATGGGCAGCGTCCCCTTTGGCGGGCGCTACCGCCTGATTGATTTCGCGCTCTCAAATCTCGTTAACTGCGGCATCAACAAAGTTGGCATTATTACAAAAAGCAATTATCAGTCCCTGATGGATCACATCGGCACAGGCAAACCTTGGGATCTCTCCCGCAAGCGCGGAGGCATGTTCCTCCTCCCGCCCTTTAACAATAGCCACACTGGTATGTACCGCGACCGAATCCAGGCGCTCAGGGGCATTATGCGCTTTTTAGAGCAATCAAAAGAGGAATATATCGTCCTGATGGATACCAACGTGGTTTGCAATTTTGATCTCAACGATATGTGCCGCGCTCATACGGAGAGCGGGGCCGATATCACCATTGCCTACCACCACGGCCGCGCGCCGCGGCTGGATGATTTGATGACCTTCACCTTTGAGGAAAATCAGAAGGTTGCCAAAATTGCGCTTGACCCTAAAACGAGCAAGCCAGTCGATTACGCAATGAATATCATCCTAATCAGCAAAGCGTTGCTGACCCGCCTGATTAACAACGCTGTGAGCCTCAATCAGGACAGCTTCGTGCGGGATGTCATTCAGCACAATCTCAAGCGCCTAAACATCTACGGCTATGAGGTATCCGGTTTTACAAGCGTGTTTGACTCTTTGCAGAGTTATTATGATATCAGCATGAGCCTGCTGGATCCAGCCAATTGCCAGGAGCTCTTCACACGCGAACGCCCGGTTTACACCAAGGTGCGCGACGATATGCCGGCAATTTACGGCCTTGGCTCTACAGTCAAAAACTCACTGGTGGCAGATGGGTGCAGCATCGACGGCGAAGTGGAAAACTGCATCCTATTCCGTGGCGTTCAAATTGGCAAGGGCGCTGTGGTGCGTAATTCTATCATCATGCAGGGCACTTACATCAGCGAGGGCGTTCATCTCGACTGCGTCATTGCCGATAAGAGCGTAGTCGTTCGCCCGCACAAAACGGTAACAGGCACCAGCACTTACCCTGTTTATATTGGCAAAGGCATCGTGATCTAAGGCTAGAATTTGCGTTGATCCCATGATGCGTCTGAAAAGGAGGATTCATTTTGAAGGTTTTATTTGTTGCGAGCGAGGCGCTCCCCTTTATCGCCAGCGGCGGTTTGGGCGATGTTGCAGGGAGTCTTCCCCAGGCGCTGCGTAAGCGGCTGATCGGCTGCCGCGTTGTCATGCCTTTATATGCCACGATCCCGCAGGAGATGCGTGACAGTATGCATTTTATTGCAAGCCTGTCTGTGCCCGTAGCGTGGCGCAGGCAATACTGCGGCATATTTGAAGCCAAAGCCAATGGCGTTACCTATTACCTGCTCGATAACCAGTATTATTTCAAGCGGGATACGATCTATGGCCATTACGACGATGCCGAGCGTTTCGCCTTTTTCTCCCGCGCGGTGCTTGAAATGCTGCCTTACATTGATTTTCATCCCGATATCATCCACTGCAATGATTGGCAAAGCGCTCTAACACCGGTTTATTACTCGCTGATGTATGCGCACCGCGAGGGATATCAAAATATCAAAACGCTTTTCACCATCCATAATATTCAGTATCAAGGCGTATACGGCAAAGAGATCTTGGAGGATGTGCTCGGCATTGCCCAGCGAGATGAGGCGCTTTTGGAATATGACGGTGACGTTAACTTTATGAAAGGCGCGATCGAATGCGCCAACCGGGTTTCCACTGTCAGCCCCTCCTATGCGCAGGAAATCCTTGATCCATGGTACAGCCACGGCCTCGACACCATTCTCAACCAGCGCTCCTGGAAGCTCAGTGGGATTCTCAATGGCATCGATACCATCAGCTATGATCCTGCCACAGATCAATCGCTCTTTACCAATTATTCTGCGGAGGATCCGGCCGGAAAGATGAGCAACAAGCTCGGCCTGCAAGAATATATGGGCCTTCCTGTACGGGAGGATGTTCCTTTAATGGGTATGGTATCGCGCTTAGTTTCTCATAAGGGGCTTGATCTGGTCAAGGCTGTGCTCGACGAGCTGCTGGAAACCACGGATATACAGGTCGTCGTGCTTGGCTCAGGAGATTGGGAGTATGAAAATTTCTTCCGTGAGGCGGCCGCGCGCCACCCTGGTAAGCTTGCCATCCGCATCGGTTTTGTGCCGGATCTGGCGCGCAAAATTTATGCGGGGAGCGACCTATTCCTGATGCCCTCTAAAAGCGAGCCCTGCGGGCTCTCCCAGATGGTTGCGCTGCGCTATGGCTCCATTCCGATTGTGCGGGAAACAGGCGGTCTGCGCGACAGCATAAAGGATAGCGGCGATGGGGAAGGCAACGGCTTTACCTTTGCCAATTATAACGCGCATGAAATGCTCCACACGATCCGCCGCGCCTTGGAAGGCTATCAAAATCAAGAGGGTTGGGCGATGCTTGTCAAGCGTGCACTGGAGTGCGACTGTAGTTGGGGCCGCTCGGCCAATGCATATATCCGGCTCTATAAATCCATGTTGGAAGGCTAAATGCGTATCATAAGCGAGCGCACAGCAAAATGCTGCATTTGCATCTTGCTGTGCGCTTATTATGCTATAATAGCGTAATGATCCCCTCTATTCACTTATCAGGGTCCATTGAAGCTTTCATCCACCCAAACTGTGTTTTTTGCTTTGGGGCAGAAACATTGCTTGAAATTTTGGCACAAGAAGGCGCCAGCAGGCCCCACGTTACCGCAACTCTCCGCCGGATAAATACTGGTCAACATTGCGCCTTATGTAATTTTCCGCTTCCAAGATCAGCGTTTGCATGCACTGCGGCAGCTTATCCTCATGCGCCGCCACCGCCACTTCGGATCCTGAGTTTATAATAGAGCGCGCAATTGCCTCCATCATCCCGCTAGTGAGCAGTTCTGCTGCCTGCGGATCAAAGTGGATCGCATCCTTTGAGAGAAACCCAGCCTGTGAAGAAGTGACCATTCCGTTATAAACAGACAGTGCAAACAACCACTGCATACGGTCGCCCAGAACAGTATCCCATTCAAGATTGACTGCCTCCAACAACCGTGAGGCCGCACGGTAAATCGTGCTGATGCTCATTTCACGATCCTGTTCCAGCTCATCTGAAATAAAAAAGCCTGTCAACCCCGTTCGGCTTTCGCTATATCCCAGCAGATAATCACAGGTTACGTGATAGAGCTTTGCCGCACGTGTCACGAAATCCAGCCCGCACTCCCGTATTCCCTTCTCATAATGCGATAAGAGCGCCTGTGATACGCCAAGGCGGGCGGCCGCCTCCTTTTGGCTCAGGCCACGTTCCTTCCGCAATAGCACCATCCGCGTCGGAAAGCATTTGTTCATCCTCTTGAACCCCCATAAATAATACGCATCGTATATTGTAAAATAATTATAAGGGACTACCCCTAATTTGTACATAGTGATTACTGACAAAAAACGATAAAATAATTTGGAGGAAAAATGAAGACATATCAAATCCATCTGATCCGCAACGGCCGCACGGACGACAGCACCTCCGGCCGTTACATTGGCCATACCGACGCCATTTTGAGCCCGGAGGGTGTTGCTGAACTCCACCGGCTCAAGGAACAAGCGGATTATCCCTATGTGGAGGCCGTTTTTACAAGCCCGCTCAAGCGCTGCACGCAAACGGCACACGCGATCTATCCAGAGCGTGAAGCCATTGTTATGCGCGAACTCATTGAATATGATTTCGGTGAATATGAAGGTAAAACGCCGGAGCAGCTCGCCGATGACGAAGGCTTTGCCTCTTGGCTTGCTGGTGGGCCGGATGCCGCCCCGCCTTTCGGAGAGAGCAACGCGGAGTTTTCCACGCGGGTATGCAGCTGTTTTCTCAAAATTGCCGAAGGTATGATGAAAACCAATGTGACCAATGCCGCAATCGTCACGCATGGCGGCGTTATTATGACGATCCTCGCCGCCTTTGGGATCCCCGAATTGCCTATGCCTGAATGGCGTACCCCAAGCGGTTGTGGTTATACGGTGCGTATTACGCCATCCATATGGATGCGCGGCCAAAAAGCCGAGGTCATCGCAGAAATTCCCACCTTTCCACAAGAGGAGGATCTACCGGATCTTTCCACCGAAGCGTTTTATGTGGATTTAGAGGAGCTGCGGCAGGAGGAACACGACGCCTAACCCCAAAAACAAATGGGCAGCTGCAAAGCCTTTTGCAGCTGCCCATTTCATCTTTAAACCGCCTGATCCCATCAAACAAACCCACATGCCCCGCTCTGTATCAAACATAGCGTTCACCATGAGGCTGTGTGGCACAAAAATGCCCGGCAACCTCTATCATATAGCTGCCGGGCATCGAATCGATCGTCTATTTTTTATCACGATGCGAACCGAGTAACAAAGCAAGGCTTGCTATGACCACACGGATCACAGGGATACGCATCGCTCATGGGAGCGGGCGGTTCACGGCTATTTTTTTATCCGCGCTTTTTGCGGCTGAACGTCATCGTTCCAGCCGCGCCGATCACCAGCACCGCAAGCATCGCAACCGACGCGCCGCTGCCAGTGCCCGGAATATCCACGTTGTCGGGGCCGGTGGGGGCTTGTGTTGCATCCTTCTGGGTGAAAGCAGTTGGGGCTTCTCCTTCCGTGCCTGAGGCGTCTGGGTTAGAGGGGCTCTGCTCACCGGGCTCTGCCGTATCCGGCTCCGTCGGCTCAGATGCCGCCGCTCCACGCGTCACTGTCAGCACGTAAACATCCGTCACACTGCCGTCAATGGAGGTCGTTTCAATTCGGATGATGTTCTCTCCGTTTTTCAGCGCAATAGTTACTGCCGCTCCATCGCTTTCCCGTCCATTTACAAGCACCTGCGTGCCGGGATCAGCGCCAAGAGCCGTTAGAGAAAGCTCCGTTACATTCTGGTCTACAGTGGCCTGATACGCCTTTACATTCCGCTCAAAAGAGAGGTTGAGCTGCGGTGAGGAGAGCGTTTTCAGCTCTGCCGTGATTTCGTTCAGCTTCCACAGCTGCCCGCCATAATAAGGGTTTGCCGTGCCGAGATACAAGCCGTCTGAGCCCGCGATAAAGGAGCGGCAACCGTAATTATATTTATCATGGAAGCCGTCGTTCAGAATTTCTTGATAATGAACGCCGTCCTCTGTCTGATACAGGTCAAACCCACCGTCGGCCTCCATAATCGCATTGGAGATGCGGATGTACCGCTCCAGCCCTTCGGTATCAATATTGGCCAATGTATTATAGATAGAACGCAGCGCATTGAGGCCTTGGAGCTGATCGCCAAGGGATTGGGCTAAGTCGGAATTCACAATCTTATCTAAGATGGGGCGGATCTTATCAAACGCCTTTTTGAATTGAAGAGATATCTCCAGCAGCTGCTTCACGGAGGCTTCTGTTGCCTTCTTGTTCACCATGCTATTGAGCGTGCCCAGCACCTGAACAAGCATATCTGTCGTCTTAGAATCAATCACCGTCTCTTTCTTCAGGAGGTTGATCAGATCCACAGCAGAACGGATTTGATGCTCGCAATCATCGGCATCCATTCCAATCAAATCGCCGTTGGTCAGGAAGGTGAAGTAATGATTCAGGGTGGATGCGTCAAACGTGCCGAAGAGCAGCTTGCCGTTATATTCCGTTGCACGCCAGATATACTGCATGCAGCCGAGCTCCGTGCTGTTGGAGAAGGCATGCAGCGTTTCGGAAAGGTAATTCCCCTTCTCCCGATTAAAATATTGATCTGGTGAGCCCATTACCATTTGCATTTTGCCATCTGAAGTGAGGCGGTAAATCGAGGCCTGATTTTTCATGCTGTTTTCCATCGTTTTCAGGCCTTCAAAATAGGCGTTGATATCCTGTGTGCGCACCAATTTAACCAATGAGAAGATCGCCTTGACCATTGCATCAAATGCATTGGAAAGCGTGTAGTAATAAAGATCACCCTGATACACAATCGGGGACATAACGTAGTTGAGCGGATTGCCAAAGCCTGCTGGATAGATCGGGTCACCCTGCTTGCCAAGGCCATCCCCGATGAACTCCGTCCACTTCCATCCATATTCATTTGCGCCGGGCTGCCCCTTGCCAACCTCAACGCCCTGATACACCACCGCGCCGATCGTTGTCATCAGAGAGAGGTAAACCGTATCCTGATACACCACCAAATCCCACACGTCGCCTGAATTGCTGATATATTTCTCTAACGTATATGGGTAAAAATCATCCGGCCCGGCAATAGTATCAAAATGCGTTCCGTCTGTCGTCGTCTGAATTCGGACTGCGGAGGTAACGCCTTGCGCAATCTCCTCATGCGAGAGCTGAGATGCATCCGTGCCGCCGATGTAAAGCCGCTCTCCATCATCCGTCACGTCATAGGCCCGAATATTGCCCATGCCGGTCTCTGCGGGCTTGGTCATATGTACAAGGATTTCCGGCAAATCACCCGGCTGAAAATCCGGCCCAATACGCAGCAGCATTGTGTTCGCTGTGCCTGTTGTGCCAAAATAGAGGTTCCCCTTGAATTCCACGCACATACGGTAGCCGGTAATATCGTTGAATGGAGCAGGCATGTCCGCATTTGGCTCAAATACGGTTTCCATCTTGCCAGTTGTCTTGCTATACCGTACGATCACACCGCCCTTTCCCTGCTCGTCCTTCGGCGTCAGGGCCAATTCTCCATTGGTAAACGTATCGACGAACTGCCGCACGGTATCCATCGGAATTTTATCACCATACGCATGAATGTATAATTCGATCGTACTGCCCACCAAATTTCGGTTGGAGCCAACATAAATATAATCCCCCAGCTCGCCGGTCGCCCATGCATAGCTGTTGAAGCGATCGCCCGGCGTTACAAGGCCGTCCGCCTCGCCTTCCCCCGCGGTAGGGTTGGAAAGCTTTTGCATGTAATACCCGTTTTGCGAGATGGTAATTCGATCGTTTCCGGCTATGGACGCCATTGGCACCATCAAAATAGACAGCACTAAAATCATGCTGACCACTCCCGCAATCCGCTTTTTCCACGTCATAGAAATGCCTCCTTTTTTCCTCAAAGATAATCTTTGCGGCATTATATATACAGTTTTTAAAATATAAAATTTTCGAATAAGAAATTAATAAAAATGTTATATAAAAAAAATTCATTTAATTATTTAAATTTTTGACTGATTAGTTCAATTT
>ENA-OQDT01001420-OQDT01001420.1-human-gut-metagenome-genome-assembly--contig:-NODE-1420-length-13991-cov-2.543855_pt1 | contig 13991 bp, 18 predicted proteins | sample MGYA00242786_ERZ504617 | MGnify/ENA primary metagenome ERZ504617 (study PRJEB26092, sample SAMD00036337) | human gut metagenome | host: Homo sapiens | study: EMG produced TPA metagenomics assembly of...
GTCCGAGACCACTGAAAAGTATATTTTGAGAAGTGTATTTTTCAGTAGTTTCGGAGATTTTACCCGTCAGATAAACAGATAAAAAAGGAGAACATTTATGTACAAAAAGTTTGAAATGGAACTTGCAGGCCGTACACTCCGCGTAGATGTTGGAAGAGTTGCCAAACAGGCGAACGGCGCAGTACTTATGCATTATGGTGATACAGTTGTGCTTTCAACAGCAACTGCATCCGACAAACCAAGAGAAGGAATTGACTTCTTCCCACTCAGCGTTGAATACAATGAGAAGCTTTATGCAGTAGGAAAGATCCCGGGAGGATTTAATAAGAGAGAAGGAAAGGCATCAGAAAATGCTGTTCTTACCTGCCGCGTGATCGACCGTCCGATGAGACCGCTTTTCCCGAAGGATTACAGAAATGATGTAACTTTGGAGAACCTGGTTCTCTCTGTTGAACAGGACTGCTCACCGGAGCTTACCGCTATGCTTGGATCAGCGATTGCAACTGCTATTTCTGATATCCCGTTCGATGGCCCGACAGCTTCTACCCAGGTAGGACTTGTTGACGGAGAACTGGTATTCAATCCAACCGCAGAGCAGAAAGAAAAGTCCGACCTTGCACTGACTGTTGCATCTACAAGAGAAAAGGTAATCATGATTGAAGCCGGAGCAAATGAAGTACCGGAAGCTAAGATGCTCGAAGCCATCTTCGCGGCGCATGAAGTGAATCAGAAAGTCATCGCATCATCGACCAGATTGTTGCAGAATGTGGAAAACCAAAACATGATTATGTAAGCTTTGCAGTACCGGAAGAACTCTTTGAAGCGATTCAGAAGATCGTAACACCGGAAGAGATGGAAGTTGCAGTATTCACAGATGACAAGCAGACAAGAGAAGAAAATATCCGTAAGATCACAGAAAGCTGGAAGAAGCTTTTGCTGATAACGAAGAATGGCTTGCCAAACTTGGTGAAGCTGTATATCAGTACCAGAAGAAGGTTGTCCGCAAGATGATCCTCAAAGACCACAAGCGTCCGGACGGTCGTGCAATCGAAGAAATCCGTCCACTTGCCGCAGAAATTGACCTGATCCCGAGAGTACATGGTTCTGCTATGTTTACACGTGGACAGACACAGATCTGTACCATCACCACACTGGCTCCGCTTTCAGAAGCACAGAAGGTAGACGGACTGGATGAATCTGAGACATCCAAGAGATATATGCATCACTATAACTTCCCGTCATACTCTGTAGGTGAGACAAGACCTTCCAGAGGACCGGGACGTCGTGAGATTGGACATGGAGCCCTTGCTGAGAGAGCACTGGTACCGGTACTTCCGTCAGAGGAAGAATTCCCGTATGCGATCCGTACTGTATCTGAGACATTTGAATCCAATGGTTCTACTTCTCAGGCAAGTGTATGTGCATCTTCTATGTCACTTATGGCGGCTGGTGTACCAATCAAATCTGCAGTTGCAGGTATCTCATGTGGTCTGGTAACAGGTGCTACTGACGATGATTATCTGGTACTTACAGATATTCAGGGGCTGGAAGATTTCTTCGGAGATATGGACTTCAAGGTAGCCGGTACACATAAAGGTATCACAGCGATCCAGATGGATATTAAGATACACGGACTGACAAGACCGATCATCGAAGAAGCAATTGCACGTACAAGAAAAGCAAGAGTTTACATTCTGGATGAAGTTATGGCTAAGACAATTGCTGAGCCAAGAGCACAGGTTGGCAAGTATGCACCGAAGATCATTCAGATGAATATTGATCCGGCTAAGATCGGTGAAGTTGTAGGTCAGAGAGGAAAGACCATCAACGCAATCATCGAAAAGACAGGCGTTAAGATTGATATCACAGATGAAGGAAGTGTATCTATCTGTGGCGTAGATGCAGACAGCATGGAACAGGCAAGAAAGATGATCGCTACCATCGTAACAGACTTCGAGGCAGGAATGGTTCTTGAAGGTGATGTTGTAAGCATCAAAGAATTCGGCGCATTCATCGAATTTGCACCGGGCAAAGAAGGAATGGTACACATTTCCAAAATCGCTAAGCAGAGAATCGACCATGTAGAAGATGTTCTTTCTATCGGAGATCACGTCAAAGTGGTTTGCCTTGGAAAAGACAAGATGGGACGTTTGAGCTTCAGCATCAAAGATGTTGCAGAATAAAGTTTTATAAAATCAGAAGGACTTTACCAGTTATCGGTAGAGTCCATTTTTTAGTTCTATTTTTCTCCTGCCTTCCATATACAATTTTTTAAAGAGAGGTGGACAAGATGAGAAGAGAAAAGAAAGATCAAATTCTGGCGGTGCTTCCGGAGAAAATCCGAGGGATCCTGTTGAATCATGGACTGGATTTTGAGAAGATCCAGGAGATCCGGCTTCGGGAAGAGCAGCCGCTTGCAGTGAAAAAAGAGGGAAAGGAAGAACTTTTTACCCATCGGGTGACAAAAGAAGAATTGCGTGAAACGATGGAATATGTATCCAATTATTCTCTGTATGCCTATGAAAATGAACTGCGCCAGGGGTTTCTGACGATTGAAGGAGGGCATCGGGTCGGAATTTCCGGGAAAATTATTTCGGAAAAGGAACAGATCCGGAATTTTCAGTATATTACATCGATCAATATCCGAATCTGCCATGAGATTACAGGTTGTGCGAATAAGCTGTTTCCTGCGATCCTTGAAAAAGGAAGACTTTGCCATACCATGATCATTTCCCCACCAGGTGGAGGAAAGACTACACTTTTGCGGGATCTGGTGCGTCAGATTTCGGATGGGAACCGCTGGGTGGAAGGAAGAAATGTGGGTGTGGTGGATGAACGTTCAGAGATTGGAGGATGCTACCGTGGCGTGCCACAGAACCAGCTTGGGATGCGGACAGATATTCTGGACAACTGCCCGAAAGCAGAAGGAATGATGATGCTGGTGCGGTCCATGGCGCCGGAGGTGATCGCGGCAGATGAGATCGGGACAGCGAAGGATGTAGAGGCGATCGAGTACGCCATGCACTGTGGGGCAACCATGCTGACGACGGTGCATGGATCCGGTATGGATGAGATCCGTGAAAAGCCACTGGTCAGCAATCTGGTAAAGGAAAGATGCTTTGCCAGATATGTTGTGATGAAATCCGGGAAACATGTAGGAGAAATTGAAGGGATTTATAACGAACGGGGAGAAAAACTGTGTATCTGAAAATGGTCGGATGCCTGGGAATTGTGGCGGCGACATCCGGCTATGGATACAGCAGGGGAATGGAATATCAGAGACAGATCACGGATACCGGAGAGCTGCAAAGAGTGATAAGGCAGCTTGCGGGAGAAATGGAGTATACTTATGCACCACTCGCCCAGGTATGCGCTTCTGTTTCCCGAAGATGCAGTCAGAACTACAGGATCTGGTTGGAACATCTGGCAAAAGAATTGGAGATGCCGTCAAGAAGTCTTGCAATAATCTGGGAGAGGTGCTGCGAAAGTGATCTTGAATGTCTGCTCCTTGGCAGGGAGGAAAGGGTACGTCTGCATGAGCTTGGGATGCAGCTTGGCAGCCTGGATAAGAAGCAGGAAACGCAGATTTTCTTGCAGTATGCAGAATTTCTGGAAGAAAAAAGAGGCGGTCTTTTAAAGAAATTCAGGAAAAACGGAGGCTTTGCAATCTGCTGGGTGTTACAGCAGGGCTTTTCCTGACAATTTTGATTCTGTAAATAGGAGCGAAACATGAGTGTAAATCTGATATTTAAAATTGCGGCAGTCGGGATTCTGGTTTCTGTCCTGGGACAGGTGCTGAAACACAGCGGAAGAGAAGAACAGGCATTTCTCACAAGCCTTGCAGGACTGCTCCTGGTTTTATTCTGGATCCTTCCTTATATTTCAGATCTGTTTGACGATATCAGACGGCTCTTTGCTCTGTAAAGGAGGGAAAAGATGAGTATCCTTAAGGCAGCCTGCATCGGGATTGCAGGAACTTTCCTGGCATTACAATTTCAAAATACCAGAAAAGAGTATGGGATCTATCTTGGGATTGCGGTCAGCATTTTCCTTTTTCTCGGGATGAGCCGGAATCTGTCGGTGATCCGGGAAATCTTTGGAATTGGTTGGTAGCTTTGTAAAGATCGATGCGGTATATCTGACGGCAATGCTGAAAATTCTGGGTGTGACCTATCTGGCGGAATTTGCGGCAGCAATCTGCAAGGATGCCGGTTATCAGACGATCGCCGGGCAGATCGAGGTCTTTGCAAGGCTCAGTATACTTGTAATAGGAATGCCGATATTAAAAGCACTGCTTCTTGCAATCCGCGAACTTGGACAGTAAAAGGGAAGAAAAATGAAACATTATTTTCAGAAATATGGCATAGCATGCATGATCGGACTTGTAATCTTCGTACTGATACTGCCGGTACAGGTATTTGCGGCAGGGGAAGATTCCTCTTCGGAAAACAGCCGGACAGAAGATAATATGACAGAAACGGATCTGGAAAAAACGCAGGAGGAAACAGAGCAGAAAATCTGGGAGCTGACAGAGATAAAGGATCTGGATACGGCAATCCGGAAACTGTTCCCGGAAGAAAAACTGCATTTTCAGGATCTTGTTGAGTCTGTGATCCGGCAGGATGAGAACCTGTCTGCCGGACAGATCAGAAACTTTGTGACGGATCAGTTTTTCTATGTGCTGAAGGTCAATAAACCGGTGCTTGCATCTATCATTTTTCTGGTGCTGATCGCAGCGGTTTTTTCCAACTTTTCGGAAGTGTTTCAGAACTGTCAGATCTCACAGACCGCCTTTTTTCTGGTATACCTGTCTGTGATTACAGTCGGCATACGGAATTTTCAGGCAGCAGCCGTAGAGGTACAGCATGGACTCGAAAATCTGATCCTCTTTATGCGAGTACTCTGTCCTGTCTATTTTGTCTGTATGGCAGTCGCAGTGGGAAGTATTTCTGCGATCGCATTTTATAATCTGGCGCTTTTCCTGATTTTTCTTGTGGAACTTGTGATTTTGAAATGGATCGTTCCGTTGATCCAGATCGCACTTCTGATGGAAATCTTGAACAATCTGACGGAGGAGGAATTTCTTTCTAAGGCAGCGGAACTTTTGCGACTTGTAATCGGATGGAGTCTGAAAAGTCTGCTTGCCCTGGTGACGGGGATCGGGTTTATTGAGCGGATAATCAGTCCGGCGGCAGATCAGGTGAAAAGGAGTGTCTGGACAAAGGGCGTGGGAATGATTCCGGGAATCGGTGATGTAGTCAGCGGGACAAGCGAAGTCGTGCTTGGAAGTGCGGTCCTTTTAAAAAATGGAGTTGGAATTGCAGGGGCACTGCTTGTAACGGGAGTTGTGATGATCCCGGTCATCAATATGGGAATTCTGACGCTTCTTTACAAAGGAACGGCGGCACTTATTCAGCCGGTGTCTGATAAACGGATCGTGGAGGCCATCAGTTTTACCGGGGAAGGTTATCATATGCTGCTAAAGACGGTGCTTGCGACGGCGGTCCTGTTTCTGGTGACACTTGCAGTTGCGGCATCGGCAGCTTCGTAGGAGGAATAAAATGATACAGCTGGTTTACAGGTGGATGCAGAATCTCGCCGTTTATATGCTTCTTGTAACCGCATTTTTTGCAGGCACTTCCAGAGAATAGCTACCGGAAATATGTCCGTTTTTTCTGCGGACTTCTTCTGACAGTTCTGCTTGCCCAGCCGGTTCTGGACCTTATGGGGGAAGCCGGACAGGTAACGGAGCTGTATCGGACGGCGGAGTATGAGCAGATGATAAAAGAGATGGAGTATGCGGCGGATTTGCTCGAAAAGGGCGGTGAATGAAGATGTTTGAAATCCGTAAAATAAAAAAAGACAAGTGGCTGATCATATTACTTGTCGGACTACTTCTGGTTGTGATCGCGATGCCTGTTTCCGATATAAAATCAGACCAGACACAGGATGAACAGCAGATGCAGAAGGCGGAAAATGCATCGGAGGATACTTATGCAGATGCACTGGAAACACGGCTGGAAAATGCACTTGCAAAAGTAGAAGGAGTTGGAAATGTAAAGGTGATGATCACTCTGGCTTCTTCCTCGGAAAAGGTAGTGGAAAAGGATCGGGAGATGACAAGCGAGGTGCAGGAAGGGGAGAGCGGAGGAAAAAATACCAGTTCTTCAGAGACGGCAGTTTATGCAAACGGAAATGGAGAAGAAACGCCATATGTGAAACAGGAATTAAGTCCCCGGATAGAAGGTGTTCTCGTAATTGCAGATGGCGGAGATAATGCCATCGTGATTGAAAATATCACAGAGGCTGTGCAGGCATTATTCGGAGTAGACACGCATAAGATAAAAGTAATGAAGCATAACTAAAAAAGAATCTTATAGGAGGAAGGCTAGTGAAAAAAGTATTTAAGAAAAATCAGATTGTGATTGCAGTTCTTGCGGTGAATGATCGCTGCGGCAGGATATCTGAACTATTCCGGAAAAATTTTTGGCTCGAAAAACAAAACAGCAGAGACGGGAAGCGAGATGGCAAATAAGGAACTTCTGGATATTTCGGATCAGGACACAGGAAGTGACAGCTCCCTCCAGACAGCGGATAACGATCAGGTGGACGGAAATCCGGGAGAGGCGGTGCTGACAAATGGATCGGTCAGTGCGCTTGTAGCACAGGCAAAAGTGAACCGGGAGCAGGTGCGGGCAAAAAACAAAGAAACCCTGCAGGCGATCATTGATAATGCAGATATCGCAGAAGACCAGAAAGCAGATGCAGTTGCGCAGATGGTGGAGATGACACAGCGCGCCGAACAGGAGGTTGCAATTGAGACTCTGCTTGCCAGCAAAGGCTTTCAGGATGCGGTGGTAAGTCTTACCGAAGAATCCGCAGATGTGGTTGTTGATGTGGCGGATCTGTCGGATGCAAAACGGGCACAGATCGAGGATATTGTCACACGTAAAGCAGAGGTAAATGCTGCAAATGTGGTGATCACACCGATCCATGAAAGTACAAATACGAGTGAATCAGGGGATTGATATTATAGCAAAAATACCATATAATAAGAGTTTGAGTGACATTGAGAAAATAGTAGGAGTAGAATAACATGGCAGATTTTACGAATGAGATAAAGAAAAGAAGAACATTTGCGATCATTTCCCCATCCGGATGCAGGTAAGACTACCCTGACAGAGAAGTTTCTGTTATATGGTGGGGCAATCAATCAGGCAGGTTCTGTAAAAGGAAAGGCAACAGCGAAACATGCGGTTTCAGACTGGATGGAGATTGAAAAAGAAAGAGGTATTTCGGTAACATCTTCTGTCCTGCAGTTCCAGTATGACGGTTATTGCATCAATATTCTGGATACACCGGGACATCAGGATTTCTCGGAAGATACTTATCGTACTCTTATGGCGGCCGATTCGGCGGTTATGGTGATCGATGGATCAAAAGGTGTGGAGGCACAGACAAGAAAGCTGTTCAAAGTCTGCGTCATGCGTCATATTCCGATTTTTACATTTATCAATAAAATGGACCGTGAAGCGATGGATACCTTTGAATTACTGGATGATATTGAAAAGGAACTGGGGATCGCTACCTGCCCGATCAACTGGCCGATCGGTTCCGGAAAAGAATTCCGCGGCGTATTTGACCGGAACAGCAGAGAACTGGAGATTTTCTCAGATACCAAGAAAGGAACCTCGATCGGGGAAGTTGAGAAGGTTTCCATCGACAGTGAGGAAGCAAAGAGCATCGTAAGTGAAGCACAGTTCGCACAGTTGGAAGAAGAGATTGAGCTTCTGGACGGAGCGAGTGCGGAATTTGACCAGGAGATGGTCAGCAAAGGAGAACTCTCTCCGGTATTTTTCGGATCAGCTCTGACCAACTTCGGTGTGGAGACCTTTCTTCAGCATTTCCTTAAAATGACGACTTCGCCGCTTCCGAGAATGTCCGACAAAGGATTGATCGATCCGATGAAAGAAGAAGATTTCTCCGCATTTGTGTTTAAGATCCAGGCAAATATGAATAAAGCACACCGGGACAGAATCGCATTTATGCGTATTTGTTCCGGTGAGTTCAAGGCAGGCATGGATGTCTTCCATATCCAGGGAGGCAGGAAAGTCCGTCTGTCACAGCCACAGCAGATGATGGCGAGTGAACGCCACATGATTGATACTGCTTATGGTGGAGACATCATCGGTGTATTTGATCCTGGTATTTTCTCCATTGGAGATACACTGACCAATTCATCGGAAAAATTTGCATATGAAGGAATTCCGACTTTCGCACCGGAACATTTTGCCAGAGTACGCCAGGTGGATACGATGAAGAGAAAGCAGTTCATCAAGGGAATCAACGAGATCGCGCAGGAAGGCGCGATCCAGATTTTCCAGGAATTCAACACCGGTATGGAAGAGATCATCGTCGGTGTAGTCGGTGTCCTGCAATTTGATGTATTAAAATACCGTCTGGAAAATGAATATAACGTGGAGATCCGTCTGGAACCACTTCCATACGAACATATCCGCTGGATCGAGAATGAAGAAATCAATATGGACAAGCTGGTCGGCACATCCGATATGAAGAAGATCAAGGACCTGAAAGGCAGACCGCTTCTTCTGTTTGTCAACAGTTGGAGCATCCGTATGGTGCTGGAACGAAACGAAGGACTGAAACTTTCCGAATTCGGACGTTCCTAAAAAACTTTCCAATAAGAATCTTTTATGTTACAATGAACGCATAGCGACGAGCGCAGGACTGGGTGGAAAATGATCGGCTGCTTGCAGACGGATCATTTTCAAGCCAGGACTATGTGAGTGCAACGAACATCGAGGAACCGAAAGGTTCCGAGATGAGCGCGAGGAGCGTAAAAAAAACGCAGTGCTGGGTGGGAAATGATCGGCTGCATGCAGACGAATCATTTTCAAGCCAGACCTATGTGAGTGCAACGAACATCGAGGAACCAAAGGTTCCGAGATGAGCGCGAGGAGCGGAAGAACCGCAGACAGGAGGACTTATAATGAGTAAAGAAGAGAGAAATACCTATAAGATAGAATCAGATGAGAACCTCGGAGAAGTACAGATTGCTGATGAAGTAGTTGCAATTATCGCAGGACTTGCAGCAATGGAGGTAGAGGGGGTATCTTCCATGGCAGGAAATGCAACCAGAGAACTGATCGCAAAGCTTGGAATGAAGAGCCTTTCAAAAGGAGTAAAGGTAGACGTGCTGGAAGGTATCGTTACCGTATCCCTTGCCCTGAACCTCAAATATGGTAGCAGTATCAAAGATACTACTTTAAAGGTACAGGAAAAAGTAAAGGCAGCAATCGAGAATATGACAGGTCTTACCGTTGCAGACGTAAACATCCGTGTTGCAGGTGTGGACATGCCGGAAGAAGAATAATTGGAGAGAGAACATGCGAAGAAGTAAAGTCAGAGAACATATATTTAAAATGCTCTTCAGCATCGGATTTGATGCGGCTGATGCAGACGAACAGATCGAACTGTATCTGGAACAGGTAGAAGAAGCAAGTGAGGAAGAACGCGGATATATGCGCAAAAAGGTCAAAGATATCGCAGCACACGAAGAAGAAATCGATGCGATGATCAATGAACATACAACCGGTTGGAAAACCGGACGTATGAATAAAGTGGATCTTTCTGTTCTTCGTCTCGCCGTATATGAGATGAAGTGGGATGACGAAGTGCCGGTCAAAGTAGCGATCAATGAAGCAGTTGAGCTGGCAAAGAATTTTTCGGGAGATGAGGGACCGGCATTTGTCAACGGTGTACTCGGAAAGCTTGCATAAGAATCAGAAATCATGCGAAATGTATATACTGTAAAACAGGTCAATGCGTACATTAAGAATATGTTTACGCAAGACTTTATGTTGAATCGAATTTATATCAAAGGGGAAGTGTCAAACTGTAAGTACCATACTTCAGGACATCTGTACTTTTCACTGAAAGATGAGTCCGGAACGATTGCCTGTGTTATGTTTGCCGGGCAGCGCAGCGGGCTTTCTTTTCGTATGCAGGAAGGGCAGCAGGTAATCGTGCTTGGAAGCGTCAGCGTCTATGAAAGAGATGGCAGATATCAGGTTTATGCAAAGGAGATCGTACTGGATGGTGCGGGACTTCTTTATGAAAAATTTATAAAGCTCAAAAAAGAGCTGGAAGAAATGGGAATGTTTGCGCCGGAATATAAAAAGCCGATTCCGAAATATGTGCGGACAGTTGGTGTTGTAACGGCACCAACCGGAGCGGCAGTGCGCGATATTATCAACATTACCAGGCGGAGAAATCCATATGTGCAGATTCTTCTGTATCCGGCACTGGTACAGGGGGATGGCGCATCTGAAAGTGTGGTACGGGGAATCCGGTGCACTGGAGGAAGCTAAGGTTGATGTGATGATCGTTGGCAGAGGCGGGGGGTCTATTGAAGATCTGTGGGCATTTAACGAGGAAAATGTAGGCGCGCGCAGTTTTTGAATGCAGTGTACCGGTTATTTCGGCAGTAGGACATGAGACGGACACGACGATCATAGATTATGTAGCGGATCTTCGTGCACCGACGCCTTCTGCTGCGGCAGAGCTTGCAATCTGTAATTACCGGGAACTTCTGGAAACGATCCGGACAGAACGGGAAAGGATGCACCGAAGTATGAGGAAAGCTGGAGGTTGCATCACTTCATACAGCGCGGTATGCAGAAAAATTCCGTTACTTAAGTCCGTCAGGGAAACTTAAGTCCATGCGCCAGCAGCTTGCAGACTATGAGGAGCAGATCCCAAAAGCCATGCATCAGCGGTTGGAACGGGAACAGGAGAGGACTCGGAAAGTGCAGGAGATGCTGCCGCTTCTGATGGAGCGGAATCTGCGGGAAAGCCATCAGCAGCTTGCAATCCGGATCGAACGGATGAAGGGACTTTGCTCCGCTTGCCAAGCTGAACCAAGGGCGTTTTCCTATGTACAGGGATCGGAAGGGAACTGTAAAGAAAGTAGCGGATGTGAAAAAAAAGGAGACTGGCTTCGGATTTATGTGACAGACGGGCAGATCGAGGCACAGGTAACAGATACCAAGAAGGAGTAGGAAAATGGCAGATAAGAAAAACGAGATTGCAGAAGAAATGCCGGAAGAATCTCTGGAAGAGCTTTTTGCAAAGCTGGATCAGGTGGCAAAAGAGCTGGAATCGGGAGATACTTCGCTGGAAGAGTCCTTCGGACTGTATCAGAAGGGCATGGAAATGCTGAAGCTTTGTAATGAGAAGATTGATACAGTAGAGAAAAAAAGTGCAGGTGCTGGAAGAGAATGGAGAAATACATGACTTTTAAAGAAGAAATGAAAGAAAGAACAGAAGTGATTGAAAAGCTTCTTGTAAAATATCTGCCGAAAGCAGAAGGTTACCAGAGCCAGATCATGGAGGCGATGGAGTACAGTGTGATGGCAGGCGGAAAGAGACTCCGCCCAATGCTGATGCAGGAGACATACCGCCTTTTCGGAGGAGAAGGAAAAGAAATCGAGCCGTTTATGGCAGCAATGGAGATGATCCATACTTATTCCCTGGTGCACGATGATCTGCCGGCAATGGACAATGACGAGTACCGTAGAGGAAGAAAGACAACGCATATTGTATACGGGGAAGCAATGGGAATTCTTGCCGGGGATGCACTTCTGAACTATGCGTTTGAGACGGCGGTAAAGGCATTTGAAATCGCACCTGAAAAGAGTCTCCTGATTGGAAAAGCTTTAAAAATCCTTGCAGAAAAAGCCGGTATTTACGGGATGATAGGTGGTCAGGTCGTGGATGTGGCTTCCTGCGGTGTGGGACTTGATGAAGGCATGCTGAACTTTATCTATGAACTGAAAACCGGAGCGCTGATCGAAAGTTCGATGATGATCGGGGCACTTCTTGCAGGTGCAGAGGATGCAGAGCTTGAGAAAGTGCAGAAGATCGCATCGGATGTGGGGATTGCTTTCCAGATCCAGGATGACATCCTGGATGTGACAAGTACTACAGAAGAGCTTGGCAAACCGGTCCACAGCGATGAAAAGAATGAAAAAACAACCTATGTTACATTAAAAGGTCTGGAAAAAGCAACCAGAGATGTGGAAGTTATTTCACAGGAAGCACTGGAGCTGCTTTCCGGACTGGACAGAGAAAATGCGTATCTGACACAGCTGATACGGGAACTGATACACAGGAAAAAATAAGCGGGGTGGATGAAGTGTATCTGGAGCAGATTCACGAAGCGAATGATATTAAAAAATTAAATGAACGGGAACTGGCAGGGCTTGCAGAAGAAATCCGTACTTTTCTTGTTGAGAAGATCAGCAAGACAGGAGGGCATCTTGCGTCCAATCTGGGTGTGGTAGAGCTTACCATGGCAATGCATCTCAGTTTTCAGCTTCCGGAGGATAAGATGATCTGGGATGTAGGGCATCAGTCTTATACGCATAAGATTCTGACCGGAAGGAAAGAAGGATTTGATGGTTTGAGAAAATACGGCGGTATGAGTGGTTTCCCGAAGAGGAAAGAAAGTGACTGTGATGCCTTTGATACCGGTCATAGCTCCACTTCGATTTCGGCCGGACTTGGATATGCCAGAGGGAGGGATATCCTGGGACAGGATTATTCCGTGATCTCTGTTATCGGTGATGGATCACTGACCGGAGGAATGGCTTATGAAGCACTGAATAATGCTGCGGAGATGAAGACGAATTTCATCATCGTACTCAACGATAACCATATGTCTATTTCCAAAAATGTCGGTGGAATGTCCAGTTATCTCGGGGAGCTGCGCACTGCCCAGGCCTATACCGACCTGAAGGATACCGTGGAAAATGTACTTGGCAGTATTCCGTTTGGCGGTGAAAAGATGGTGCGGCATATTAAGCGCACCAAGAGCAGCATCAAGCAGCTTTTGGTTCCGGGAATGTTCTTTGAAGATATGGGAATCAAGTATTTAGGACCGGTGGACGGGCATGACCTGAAGGCGCTGCGTCGTGCGTTTACCGAGGCAAAAAGGGTAAAAGGACCGGTGCTTGTCCATGTACTGACGAAAAAGGGGAAAGGGTATCTCCCGGCAGAAGAAAACCCTTCCCGTTTCCATGGAACAGGTCCGTTTGATATCCAGACAGGAGAGCCGATTTCCAAAAGTGGAAAGGATTCCTGCACAGATGTGTTTTCCAAGGTTATGCTGGATCTGGCAAAAAAAAGATGACAGACTGGTAGCAATCACGGCGGCAATGGAAGACGGTACCGGCCTGGCAGCATTTCACAGATACTATCCGGACCGCTTTTTTGATGTGGGGATCGCAGAGGGACATGGCGTGACCTTTGCGGCAGGACTTGCTGCGGCAGGACTGCATCCGGTATTTGCTGTATATTCTTCGTTTTTACAGAGAGGATTTGACCAGATGATCCATGATGTCTGTCTGCAGAAGCTTCCGGTCGTATTTGCTGTGGACAGGGCAGGACTTGTGGGAAGCGACGGGGAGACCCATCAGGGGATCTTTGATCTTTCTTATCTGTCAATGATTCCGAATATGACCGTCCTTTCTCCGAAAAATAAATGGGAACTGGCGGACATGGTGCGGTTTGCGGTGAGACTTGGAGCACCGGCAGCAGTGCGCTATCCAAGAGGCAGCGCATTTGACGGATTCCGTGAATACAGAGCACCGATCGAGTATGGAAAGAGTGAGCCGGTCTATGAAGAAGAGGATATTGCGATCATCAGTGTCGGACATATGTTTGAGCAGGCAGTTCAGGTTCGGAAGCGTTTGAAAGAGATTGGATATAACTGTACCCTGATCAATGCCCGGTTTGTAAAACCGGTGGATGAGGAGATGCTCCGGAAACTGACGGTGGAACACCGGCTGATCGTGACACTGGAAGAGAATATCCGCAGAGGCGGATTCGGAGAATTTGTGACTGCTTATCTGGCAGGTCTTGAGACAGACGCAGAGGTTCTGAATCTGGCACTGCCGGATGACTATATC
>ENA-OQDT01001422-OQDT01001422.1-human-gut-metagenome-genome-assembly--contig:-NODE-1422-length-13986-cov-6.415326_pt1 | contig 13986 bp, 18 predicted proteins | sample MGYA00242786_ERZ504617 | MGnify/ENA primary metagenome ERZ504617 (study PRJEB26092, sample SAMD00036337) | human gut metagenome | host: Homo sapiens | study: EMG produced TPA metagenomics assembly of...
GCACCCACAGAGCAAAGCCAGCAGAAAAGAACGCAACTTATCGTAAACCTCGCAGAGCTGGAGTGTGAGCCGGTCCGTATCCTTGTCGAAATCATAATGGTCTGATAAAACATAGATACAGCGCTGGAGTATATTCTTAGGAGGTGGAGGAATTGGCAAATAGGAAAATAATGCTTCCTCAATATGGCACAGTTATGAAAAGAGGTGTCCTATATTATAGGACCAGAATCAAAGACACGAATGGTAAGCTCGTAGCTATCTACGCAAAAACACCTGAAGAACTATACAACAAAGAAACGCTTGCGTTGGAACAGATTGAGAATGCCACTTTTCATCGGAAAACGCCCACAGTTGCAGAGTATTGTGAAAAGTGGCTGCTGATGCAGTCGGTTCATGTACGAGCTACTACTTTGACGGATTACACCTCAAAGGTCAGGCGGCATATTATAGCGGAATTGGGAGATAAACGGATGGGTGAGGTTAGCCTGGATGATATTCAGCTTGCCCTTGTTCCGGTTTCCAAGAAATCTGCATCGGTTTATAAATCTGTGGTAATCCTTTACAAATCTATCTTTCGCGCAGCGATGGAAAGCAGGATCATTGACCATAACCCGACGATTTATCTCACGACAAAAGGTGGCGGTGTTCCACAAGAGGATCGTCAGGCTTTGACAGATGAACAGGCAGCACGCCTTTTGGATGCTATCCGAGATTTGCCGCCTTATGTCTTTGTCATGATTGGTTTATATGCAGGGCTGCGCCGGGAAGAAATTCTTGCTCTGCAATGGGATTCAGTATATCTGGATACGGATACTCCATATCTGACGGTAAGGCGGGCATGGCACACAGAACACAACAGACCGGTAATCTCAGACGAATTGAAAACCAAGGCTGCGGAGAGAAATATCCCTCTTCCTGTTTGCTTGGCTGAGTGTTTGAAAGCAGCAAAGGAAACATCGACTTCGGAGTATGTGGTTTCAAACCGGGACGGCGAACCGCTGTCCTACACGCAGTTTAAGCGACTTTGGCAGTATATTGTTACGAGGACGGTCAAGGAGCGGAGCTATTATCGGTATGAAGATGGAAAAAGAGTAAAGCATACTGTCACACCTGTCTTGGGAGAAAAGGCTGCTCATAACGGAAAAGTGGTTTACAGTCTGGACTTTGAAGTAACACCCCATCAGCTGCGGCATACTTACATTACCAATCTCATTCATGCATCGGTAGATCCCAAAACGGTTCAATACCTGGCAGGCCATGAAAGCAGCAAGATTACCATGGACATTTATGCAAAGGTTAAGTACAACAGACCAGATGAGCTGGTCAGATCAATGAGTTGCGCGTTTGCAAGCTGGGACGCAGCACAGTAATAATAAAACAGGAAGTAAAGCAGGAGCGAGGCAAGGATGTCTCGCTCTTTGTTTTACATCAGCCGTATCTTTGATTAAATCGAGGCTTTCTGATAAAAAGAGAGTGTAGATACGGAAACTACACATTATCAAGAAAGGACGATCAAAGATGGCAAAAAAGAAAACACAGATCCCGAAGTACGGGACCATTACATTGAAAGGAATCCAGTATTACAGAACCAGGATTACGGATGCAGATGGCAAAGAGTTGAGTTTGTATGCCGCTACTTGTGAAGAATTGTATGAGAAGCAGTTAGAGGCCCGGAAGCAGGTGGAAGAAATTATCTTTCACCGGCAGCACCCGACAGTAGCCGAGTATGGAGAGAAGTGGCTGCTGATGCAGTCGGCAAAGGTGTCTGCGTCTACACTCAGAGGTTATACGAGGGATATGACAAACTATATCATCAAACCTCTGGGAGAGATGTATATGGAAGAAGTGACTGCTGACGATATTCGGCTGGCTCTTGTTCCATTGTCAAAGAAATCGGAAGGCTTATACAATAAGGTCAATATGCTGCTCAAGTGCATTTTTTATGCGGCAGAGAGAAACCAAATTCTTGAACACAATCCCTGTGCGGGAATATCCGGTAAAGGCGGAAAACCGACAAAAAAGAAGGAGGCATTGACAGATCAGCAGGTAGCCGTGCTTCTGGATACAGTCAAGGGGCTTCCTCCATATTTGTTTATTATGCTCGGTTTGTATTCCGGTCTGCGTCGGGAAGAAATTCTTGCACTGCAATGGGATTGTGTATTTCTGGACGAGGATACACCTTATCTATCGGTGAGGCGGGCATGGCGTACAGAGCATAACAGACCCGTGGTTTCTACGGTGCTAAAGACTCCGGCGGCAAAAAGGGATATTCCGATACCGAAGTGTTTGGTGGATTGTCTGAGAGAAACGAAAGAAAATTCCATATCAGATTATGTGATCGCTGACAGCAAAGGAGAGCCACTGGCTGCCTCGCAGTTCCAAAGAGTGTGGCAGTATGTCGTTGTCCGCTCCACTAAGCCCCGGAACTATTATAAGTATGTAAATGGGGAGAGTATCAAATATACGGTTACTCCAACGCTGGGTATGACCCAGAAGAATCAACCCCAAATCAAATATACGCTGGACTTTGATGTGACACCTCATCAGCTGCGGCACACTTACATCACCAATCTTCTCTATGCGGGCGTTGATCCAAAGACAGTACAATACCTTGCCGGACACGAAAACAGCAAAACAACTATGGACATCTATGCAAAAGTGAAGTATAATAAACCAGAGGAGTTGTTTGGGGTAGTAAATGGTGCGTTTCATCAGGCTATCGCTGAATGAAAAAAGGCCGTTTTTTATGGTCCGCACACCGGATAACTGAGAGGCAGAAAGCCGGAAAAGCCCCGGAATATCAAGGAAAAACAGCTCAAAAACTCGCGCAGTACGGTCTCAAAGCAGCTCGTCGCGCTCCGCAGTTCAGCAAGCGATAATCTACAGCTTAATAATGCTAAAAAAGCCCGGAAATACGCCATTTTCCGGGCTTTTTCTATGCCTGAAATCACCTGATTCCGATGGTGAAATTTGAGGAAATTTGACTTCAAATTAGCCCATTTTGATGGGTTTACCATGGGTTTACGGTCTATTTTTGAGCCTAATGGGTGGGAAAATGGGTTTACAGAAGGCCATTTTGGAGGGGAAATTCGCCCCATATCCTTGACAGATTTTCGGGAAAAATCCGGCTGAACGGAATGAAAAATGGTGTCGGATTCGTTTGGCGAGTTCTGACGAAATCTGCAAAAAATAATATCAGGTATCCTGTTACATAGAGCCTTGGCTCATTCTTTGAAAACGAGAATGGGTCGAGGCTTTAGTTTTTTTTCGCCCGAAATCCGGCGAGACAAATTTGAGTAGGAGGTAACAGGTATGACGGATTTCAATCAGAAGACCCATGACACCGATGTGGGCAGTCATGGCGGACAGTCGAGGCAGATGATGCTGCTCAGTTTGCCGGACACATGGAACTATTCGGTACGGGGGTTATCTTCGATTACGCCGGATGGTGTAGATGGAGTGCTTACGGCTCTGAAAGAGCTGGAGCGTCTTGGGTATCTGGAAAGGAACCAGCAGCGTGAGAGCAACGGTCGGATGGGCAGAGCCGAGTATGTGATTTATGAGATGCCGAGGAAAAAGCTGTGTTTGGAATCACTGTGTACGGAAAAGCCGTATACGGTAAATCCGGATACGGACACACCGGTTACGGAAAATCCCGCGCAATTAAGTACTAATAGAACAAGTACTGAAACAATCAATAAAAGAGAGAAGAAGGAAATCCAGCATCGGTATGGCTCATACGAAAATGTCCTTCTTTCTGACACGGAATACGGCAAGCTCCGGCAGGAGTTCCCAGGAGATTATCAGATGCGGGTGGAACGGCTCTCTGAGTATATGGCTTCCACTGGCAGGAGCTACAAAAATCATCTTGCCACAATTCGGAGCTGGGCAAAGAGAGAAAAGCCGAAGTACAACCCGGCAGACTACACATTTGAGGAAGGAGACAGCCTATGAGCGACATGGTGCCTGAGGTTTTGAATGCGGCGTTGGATTCGCTCTTTACGCCGAAAGAACCCGGAGAGCGGGAATACCAGGGCGAGGACGGACTGTTGTATTGCCGAAGCTGCCATACGCCGGTGCAGTGCAGGGTAAAGCTCTGGGGCAGAGACAAGATTGTTCCCTGCCTTTGCAGATGCCAGCAGGAAGCGATGGCGGAGAAGAAACGCCAGGATGAGCTGGTGGAGCGGCAGCGTAAAATCAGACAGCTGAAAGCAACGGGGATTCAGGAAAAGCATCTTCTGGAATGGAATTTTGCAGTTGCAGAAGATAATAAGGATATCCAGATGGCAAAATGCTATGTGGAGCAGTGGAAAAAGGTCAAGGCTGAAAACCTTGGCCTTTTGTTATGGGGAGATGTCGGAACCGGAAAGTCCTTTGTGGCGGCATGTATAGCAAATGCGCTGCTGGATCAGGGCATTCCGGTTTTGATGACGAATTTCTCCAAAATCCTGAACCAGATGGGTGCCATGTATTCGGAAGAACGATACCGGTATATCGCTTCGTTTTCCAACTATTCTTTGCTGATTCTGGATGATCTGGGAATTGAGCGCAGCACCGAATATGCGCTGGAGCAGGTCTACGCTGTCATTGATGAGCGGTATAAGTCCGGGCTTCCGGTCATTATCACAACCAATCTGAAGATTGCTGAAATCCGCAATCCGCAGGATGTGGTATACGCCCGGATTTACAGCAGGATTCTGGAAATGTGTACGCCGGTGCGAATCAGCGGAGAGGACCGCAGAAAAAGCATTGGAAAAGAAAAACAGCAGGTCGTTAAGGAGGTACTTGATCTATGAAGTGCAAGGCAAAAAAGGCGTTTTTTCGCAGGTAAGAATGACATCTATCACCGCTGGAAGGAGGTTAAGAAGCTGAATGGCAAAAGCAAAAACCAGTATTACAACAGAAAACCGCAGTGGCTCAGCTGCCGACGCTGCGGCTAAGGAGCAGCGGACGGAGATGCCGCTTTCTGACCTGCATCCCTTTGAAGGGCATCCCTTTAAGGTGCTGGACGATGAGCTGATGGAACAGACCGTGGAAAGCATCAAGCAGATAGGGGTGGTATCCCCGTTGATTGTCCGGCCTGACCCGGAAGGCGGATTTGAAATTCTTTCAGGACACCGCAGACTTCATGCGGCACAGCTGGCAGGTTTGGAAACAGTGCCGGTCATCGTCAAGGAAATGGACGATGATGCGGCAATCATCTTTATGGTGGACAGCAATTTGCAGCGGGAGAATATCCTTCCCAGTGAGAGAGCGTTTTCCTACAAGATGAAGCTGGAGGCGATGAAGCATCAGGGAACAAGAAACGACCTTGAAACAACTTCCCGACAAGTTGTCGGGAAGTTAGAAGCTGCGGATACCATCGGAGAGCAAACAGGTGAAAGCGGACGACAGGTTCAGCGATTTATCCGCCTTACCAACCTGATTCCCGAAATTTTGGATATGGTGGATGAGAAGAAAATCGCCTTCAATCCGGCGGTAGAGCTGTCTTACCTGAAACCGTCCGAACAGAAAGAATTTCTGGAGGCAATGGACTATGCACAAGCATCCCCATCCCTGTCGCAGGCGCAGCGGCTGAAAAAGCTCTCGCAGGAGGGCGGCTGCACCTTGGATGCCATGTGTGAAGTGATGAATGAAATCAAAAAGGATGAGCTTGACCATGTGACGATTGAAAAACGAGGTTCTTCGGAAGTATTTCCCGAAATCCTATACGCCGAAGCAGATGCAGGACACGATTATCCGGCTGCTGGAAAAGTGGCAGCGAAGTAAACAACGAGATATGGAACGATAAAAAGGAGACTTTTATGATGATGAACTTTAAGAAGAATCAGAACAACGCGGTGTGCAGTATGGACTGCAAGAACTGTCCGAACGGTGCATCGCAGCCCAATCCGATGGATGATCCCAAGTTTGAGAAGTCCATTGCGATGCTTCATAACTGGCTGATGCTGGAGGCAATCCGTGAAGATCACCCGAAGGAGCGCATTGTGATGGTGATCCTGCCGGGGGCTGGCGGCGAACTTTTGACCGAGGACGGCAGTCGAGGCATCTTTGAGGATGTTTACGATGAGATGGAAGCTGATCTGGTGGCAGATGGGGAACTGCTTCTCCATTATGATGAGAGCGATGTGATCGAGACTGACGGAACCCGATATCTGCTGGGAGCTGCGGAAGTTTCGGAAATCGACCAGAACGGCAACGAGTGCAGCGTCAATCTGTTTACGCTGGAACGCACCATCGACTATGTGAACGAAAACCTGACGGTGGTTTCCATTGGCGGCGAGTTGGTTCCGGCACTGCGCCTGATCTAAGGAGGTGTCTATGAAGAAATTTGATGTGGAGATTACAGAGACTCTCCAGAGAAAGGTTTCCGTGGAAGCTGCTTCACAGGAAGATGCGGAACGCATGGTGACGCAGGCGTGGAACAATCAGGACTATGTTCTGGATTCCGGCGATTTCACCGGCGTAGACTTCAAGACCGTGGGAGAACATGAACTGGCAGAGACAAGGACAATGGTTGTGCTGCTGGTGCAGCCCAACGCCTACCCGAAGAAAATCAGTGTTGGCACGGAGCTGGAAGATTTGCAGGCAATGGTCGGCGGCGATATTGAAGTAACCTATCCATTTGAGGATGAAGTGGCCATTATTCTGAATGAATCCGGTAAAATCAATGGTCTGCCGCTGAACCGTGCGATTTACACCGAAGACGGGGATATGCAGGACATTTATGCTGGTGATTTTCTGGTGGTAGGGCTGACAGAGGACGACTTTGGTTCTCTGTCCTCAGAGCAGATGCAGAAATTTGAGGAGCAGTTCCATCAGCCTCAAATGTTCGTCCGTATGGGACGCAGCATCATGGCGATTCCGGTTCCGGATGACATGGTGAAGAAGATGGAGGAAAAGGCTGCAAAGCCCCAAGAAAAGAGCAAACCTGCACCGGACCGGGATAGTTTGTAAGGAAGGAGGCGGAGATTCATGCAGGAAGAAGTTGAAAATCGTACCGTCAATCTGGCAATCAGCACCACGAAATTGACCTTTCGCACCATCGTGAATGGCTATAATGCGTGGAAACGGCACCATCAGGCAAAGGTGGTTCAGAAAACAGCGCAGCTGCCGGTTGGAAAGCAGAGCATCAAAGAACTGATCGGTCAGAATCAGGGAGTCAGCAGTATCCCCATTGAGAAAACGGATTTGAAAGGCTTTGAACAGGTGGCACGGAAATATGGTGTGGATTATGCCATTACGAAAGACCAAAATGTAATGCCACCCAAGTACACGGTGTTCTTTAAGGCGAAGGATGCGGATGCACTGACTTCCGCTTTTGAGGAATTCACCAACCGAAAGCTGAAAACAAAGGAAAAACCGAGTGTTCTGGAGCAGCTTAACAAGCTCAAAGAGCTGGTTGCTGCAATTCTTCCGGATAAGGTTCGCCACAAAAGTCAGGAGCGTGATCTATGAGTAATAAGACAAAGAAGCAGCTGCTCCTGAACCTGCCGTACTTCATTGCCGGTCTTGTATGTACCAATCTGGGAGAAGCGTGGAGAATTGCCGAGGGCGCAGACATGTCTGAAAAGCTCCTCGGCTTTCTTTCTGCCCTGGGTGCAGCCTTTTCCAATCCGATGCCAAGTCTGCATCCGATGGATTTGCTGATTGGTGTGTGCTGCGGAGCGGGTTTGCGGCTTGCTGTGTACCTGAAAGGCAAAAATGCCAAGAAATATCGCCATGGCATGGAGTATGGCTCTGCTCGTTGGGGTACGCAGAAAGACATCGAACCGTTTGAAGATCCAGTGTTTGCAAACAATGTGATTCTGACCCGAACGGAGCGGCTGATGATGGGCAACCGCCCGAAGAATCCGGCAAATGCCCGAAACAAAAACGTGCTGGTGGTGGGCGGCTCCGGCAGCGGCAAGACCCGGTTTTGGCTTAAACCCAATCTTTTACAATGCCACAGTTCCTATGTGGTCACTGACCCGAAAGGCGATATCGTAATCGACTGCGGCCAAGCCCTTTTGAAGAACGGATACAGTATCCGGATTTTCAATACTATCAATTTCAGAAAGTCGATGCATTATAATCCCTTCGCGTATATTCACAGCGAAAAGGATATTTTGAAGCTGACCACAACCCTCATTGCCAACACCAAAGGGGACGGCAAGGCCGGTGACGAATTCTGGACGAAGGCAGAGACCTTGCTGTATTGTGCTTTGATTGGTTATATCCACTATGAGGCACCGCTGGAAGAGCAGAACTTTGCAACACTGATTGAATTCCTGAATGCGATGGAAGTACGCGAGGATGATGAAACCTTTCAGAATCCAGTGGATCAGATGTTTGAAGCTCTGAAAAAGAAAAAACCGAACCACTTTGCTGTCCGCCAATATGCCAAGTTCAAGCTGGCGGCGGGCAAGACCTTAAAGTCGATTCTGGTGAGCTGCGGCGCACGTCTTGCTCCCTTCGATATTGAGGAAGTCCGTGATATCACTATGTACGATGAGCTGTCGCTGGATACGGTGGGAGATAAGAAAACGGCTCTGTTCCTCATTATGAGCGATACAGACCCGACTTTTAATTTCCTGATTTCCATGATTTACACACAGCTGTTTAACCTGCTGTGCGAAAAAGCGGATGATGTTTACGGCGGCAGACTGCCGGTGCATGTGCGCTGCCTGATTGATGAGTGTGCGAACATTGGTCAGATTCCGAATCTGGAAAAGCTGGTAGCCACCATCCGATCAAGAGAAATCTCGGCGTGTCTGGTGCTTCAGGCACAGAGCCAGTTGAAGGCAATCTAGCAAGACAATGCCGATACCATCATGCAGGCAAGTATCGGATTCCGTATTTTCTTGGCGGTTCGGAGCCGACTACGCTGAAAGAGCTGAATCAGGCACTGGGGAAAGAAACGATTGATCTGTACAACACTTCCGATACCAGAGGTAATAGCCCATCCTACGGCACCAATTACCAAAAAGTCGGGCATGACCTGGCTTCGGTGGATGAACTGGCTGTGTTGGATGGCGGTAAGTGCATTTTGCAACTGCGCGGTGTGAGACCGTTCAAGTCAGATAAATATGATCTGACCCAGCATCCGAACTACAAGCTCACTGCCGGTGCTGATAAGAAAAAACACATTCAGCATCGAGGCGTTTCTCGATCATCGGCTGAAGCTCAAGCCCGGTGATAAGTACGAAGTGGTTGACGCAGATCATGCCAAGTAAGGTTGCTCTGACGGCGAAGATGTCATGGGTGCGCTGCTGGCAACAGAATAATAAGAAGAGGCGGCGAGCTGCCGCCTCTTTACATAGCCAGGTTTCTGATTGGGATTGGAAATCTGGCTATATGTTTGCCTATTTGCAGGTGCACATGCAGATGGAAAATCACTATTCATCAGCCCATAAGGGCGCAACGTACAAGGAGGTACACATTTATGGCATTTTTCAACAGCGCAGTAACCGTTCTTCAGACCCTCGTTATCGCACTGGGTGCCGGCCTCGGCATCTGGGGAGCCATCAATCTGCTGGAAGGCTACGGCAACGACAACCCTGGTGCCAAGTCTCAGGGTATGAAACAGCTGATGGCTGGCGGCGGCGTGGCACTGATCGGCACGACTCTGGTGCCGCTGCTTTCTGGTCTGTTCGGTTAAGCGAAAGCTGTCGGAGCGAAGATTCCGACCGGGCGGCGAAAGCTGCCTGTTACATAGTCAGGTGCAGGCAATCTCCGCAGCTGGCTATTTTCTGCGCTCTCCGGCAGGTGCACATGTTGGAAGTATGACGCAGAACCGCAGTTTAGAATCGCACCGGCTGATAGGCCGGACAAGTTACAGGAGGACAAATCTATGGCGTTTCTTACTACAACTGCATCGGCACTGTCTCTTTTCTCACAGCTGTTCATGCTTCTGTCCCGTATGGCGAAGCTGTTCGGCGTGTTTGCGTAAGGAAGGAGGCGGCTCATGCAGAGTATCCTTGAACAGATCACAGATTGGCTCAAGAGCATGATCATCAGCGGTATCATGGGAAATCTTTCAGGGATGTTCGATTCGGTCAACCAGCAGGTTGGACAGATCGCAGGCGATGTGGGAACCACACCGGCGAACTTTTCACCTGCGGTCTTTTCTATGATCCGCAACATCTCAGAATCCGTGATCCTGCCCATTGCCGGAATGGTGCTGACTTTCATCGCCTGTTATGAGCTGATCCAGATGCTCATTGAGCATAACAATCTGGCAAATTTCGAGACATGGACATTTTTCAAATGGGTCTTTAAGACCTTTCTGGCAGTGACCCTGATCTCGAACACATTCAATATCACGATGGCTGTCTTTGATGTAGCGCAGCAAGTGATCTCCCGAAGCGGCGGTCTGATTTCCGGCAGTACGTCCGTCAGCGATGCGACCCTGACAGCAATGCAGGCCACGCTGGAAGGGATGGACTTAGGACCGCTGCTGGGACTGTATTTGCAGACCTTTGTGGTTCAGGTCACGATGCTGGCGTTGTCGGCAATCATCTTTGTCATCGTGTATGGCCGAATGGTGGAAATATATCTCATGGTGAGCCTTGCACCGATTCCGTTCGCAACCTTTGGAAACCATGAGCAGAGCCATACCGGTCAAAACTATCTGCGCTCCCTGTTTGCACTGGGATTTCAGGGCTTTCTTATCATGATCTGTGTGGGCATCTATGCAGTTCTGATTCAGAACCTGTCCTTTTCGGATAACATCATCAGCAGCATTTGGGGCGTTATGGGCTATACGGTTTTGCTGGCATTTACCCTATTTAAGACGGGAAGTCTCGCGAAGTCCGTGTTTGCAGCGCACTAAGGAGAGGAGGAATGATTCATGGCATCTTATATTTCTGTGCCGCGAGACCTTTCAAAGGTCAAAACTAAGGTCTTTATGAACCTGACCAAACGGCAGATTCTCTGCTTCGGAGCCGGTGCGCTGATTGGCGTTCCGGTTTTCTTTTTGCTCAAATCCAGCGGAAATCTGAGCCTTGCTGCACTTGGCATGATGGCAGTGATGCTGCCGCTCTTCTTTCTTGCCATGTACGAGAAAGACGGTCAGCCGCTGGAAGTGGTGGCAAAGCATTTCTATGAGGCGAAGTTCAAGAGGCCGAAAACTCGGCCTTACAAAACGAAAAATTACTATGCACTGCTGGTTCAGCAGGCAGACGTGGAAATGGAGGTAAATCGCATTGTTCAAAATTCTCGAAAAGCTGACAGCGAAGAATAAAAAGCAGGATGATATCCGAATGCCGTCTCATCTGTCAGCCGCAGAGCAAAAACAGGTGCAGACGGTGATTGATCGTGCAAGGGGTGACCGCACGGTTCCGCATTCGGCACAGGAGAGCATTCCTTTTCAGCGGATGTTCCCGGACGGTATTTGCCGTGTGACGGACAATTACTACACCAAAACCATTCAGTTTCAGGACATCAATTACCAGCTGGCGCAGCAGGAAGATCAGACGGCTATCTTTGAGGAATGGTGCAGCTTCCTGAACTTCTTTGATTCCAGCATCCGCTTTGAGCTTTCTTTTATGAATATGGCTACGGATGCCTCGAATTTTGATGAAGATGGTGCGCATCCCGGTACCAGAAGGATCATTTCAATCCGGTGGCGCACGGAGTACAGCACCATGCTGCGCCGCCAGCTTGCCCAGGGCAACAACGGCCTGACCAAGACGAAGTATCTGACGTTTGGCATTGAGGCGGAATCCATGAAACAGGCAAAGCCGAGGCTCATTCACATCGAGATTGACCTGATGAACAACTTCAAACGTTTGGGTGTCCGGGCAAAACTGCTGAACGGCAAGGAACGGCTTCATCTGATGCACGATATGTTCCACATGGGTGACCATGACCGATTCAATTTCGATTGGAAATGGCTGCCGGAGAGTGGGCTGTCGGTAAAGGACTTTATTGCTCCGACCGGATTTGCCTTTCCGAAGAACCGGATTTTTCAGATGGGCGGGATGTATGGTTCCATGTCCTATCTCCAGATCACAGCTTCCGACCTTTCGGATCAGCTGCTGAAGGACTTTCTGGATATGGAATCCAGCCAGATCGTGACCATGCACATTCAGTCAGTAGACCAGAATAAAGCAATCAAGTCCATTAAGCACACCATTACGGAGCTGGATCGTTCCAAGATTGAGGAACAGAAGAAAGCAGTCCGTTCCGGATACGATATGGACATCATTCCGTCCGATTTGGCAACTTACGGTAAGGACGCAAAGGCACTGCTGAAGGAATTGCAGAGCCAGAATGAGCGTATGTTCCTGCTGACCTTTCTGGTGATGAACACCGGCGAAACGGAGCAGGAGCTGGAAACCAATGTGTTTCAGGCTTCCAGCATTGCACAAAAGTACAACTGCAACCTGCGCCGTCTGGACTTCCAGCAGGAGCAGGGGCTGATGAGCTGCCTGCCGCTGGCACAGAACCTGATTGAGATTCAGCGCAGCATGACTACCAGCAGCACGGCAATTTTCGTGCCGTTTACCACCCAGGAACTGTTTCAGACCGGGAAAGAGGCTTTGTACTATGGACTGAATGCGCTGTCCAACAACCTGATCATGGTTGACCGGAAAAAGCTCAAGAACCCCAACGGGTTGATTCTTGGTACTCCCGGTTCCGGTAAATCCTTTTCTGCCAAGAGAGAAATCGCCAATGCGTTTCTGGTGACGGATGACGATGTAATCGTGTGCGATCCGGAAGCCGAGTACACGGCTCTGGTGCAGAAATTTGAGGGGCAGGTTATTAAAATCAGCCCTTCCAGCACGCAGTATGTCAATCCGATGGACATCAACGCGAATTATTCAGAAGAGGATAATCCCATTGCCCTGAAAGCAGATTTTATCCTGTCCCTGTGTGAGCTGATCGTGGGCGGCAAGGAAGGCTTGCAGCCGGTAGAAAAGACGGTTATCGACCGTTGTGTGCATCAGATTTACCAGACCTATTTTGAGAACCCGGTGCCGGAGAATATGCCGGTGTTACAGGACTTGTACGAGGCACTGCTCCGGCAGGATGAAAAGGAAGCACACCATGTGGCAACGGCACTGGAAATCTATGTGACAGGTTCTCTGAACCTGTTTAACCACCGCACCAACGTAGATATCAATAACCGGCTGGTCTGCTATGACATCAAGGAGCTGGGCAAGCAGCTGCAAAAAGATCGGTATGCTGGTGGTGCAGGATCAGGTTTGGGGGCGTGTGACCGCCAACCGTAACGCCGGTAAAGCCACCCGCTACTATATGGACGAGTTCCATCTGCCTTTTTAAAGGAAGAGCAGACAGCGGCTTACAGCGTGGAAATCTGGAAGCGATTCCGTAAATGGGGCGGTATTCCCACTGGCATCACCCAGAACGTGAAAGACCTGCTTTCTTCCCGCGAAGTGACGAACAATTTTTGAGAACAGCGACTTCATTTATATGCTGAATCAAGCAGCCGGTGATCGTCAGATTCTGGCGGATCAGCTGAATATCAGCCCACATCAGCTGTCCTATGTGACCCACTCCGGTGAAGGCGAAGGACTGCTGTTCTACGGAAATGTGATTTTGCCGTTCGTTGATCGTTTCCCGACCGATCTGGAACTGTACCGGATTATGACGACAAAATTAACCGAAGTGCAGGAAGCGAAGGAGGCGTAAGCGATGGCTGGCAAGAAAAATCCGAATCTCGGAGACAAGCTGCGGCAGGAGCGCGAGGGTGCGGAGAACACCCTTCGCGATTCCAGAAGCAAAACCGCAGATAGCAGTACGGGAGACGGCGGCAAGAAAAAAGCGGAACACCGAAGGCAGATTCGTCACGAGGCCGATCTTGCTAAGATGCGCAGTAAGAAGCTGAAATCGATCAGGAAGTAAAAGCGAAAAAAGAATGCAGCAGCTTCCGGGAAAAAAAGGCGGAAAGCCAAAGAAGCCGGGAAATCTTGCGGCAGATGCACTTTCAGCCAAGGCACATCAGAGTGTGCGCAATGCCGACCAGGATAATAATTCTGG
>ENA-OQDT01001425-OQDT01001425.1-human-gut-metagenome-genome-assembly--contig:-NODE-1425-length-13977-cov-3.446643_pt1 | contig 13977 bp, 14 predicted proteins | sample MGYA00242786_ERZ504617 | MGnify/ENA primary metagenome ERZ504617 (study PRJEB26092, sample SAMD00036337) | human gut metagenome | host: Homo sapiens | study: EMG produced TPA metagenomics assembly of...
ACTTCTACCTGAGTAGGAATAAAAGGAATACTGTCTTGAGGAAGATCCATTGAAATAACGACGGACTTCGGCCGGAGTAATCTTGATATCCCCCACAATCTGCTGCTGCATTTTCTGCACCGTTTTTCCATCACGTATATTCTCGCGGAGCATTTCGCGTATTTGTGTAGAAGTCTTATTATAATATTCTTCTACTTTTTCCTTAGAACCAATCTGATCAATCAGCCAATTTGTACGTCTTTCCACATCACTGATAATTTCCTGTTCGGAAACCTCAATACTATCAATAGCAGCCTGATGAAGAAACAATTTCTGGATGGCAAGCTGCTCCGGAATAATACAATACGGATCACCGTCAAACTTGCGGCCTTCATACTGGGCATTCAGACGTTCATTCTCCACGTCCGATTTTAGAATGGCCTCATCACCTACTACCCATACAACCTCGTCTATCACATTGTCTTGCCCGTATACTGAAACAACGGCAAACAGCATCAGCATCAGTGCATAAACTTTGGTACACATCAATTTATTCATTTGAATTCAAATAATAGTAATTAATCTTGTTCCTGTCCGAAGCGTGTCGGTATAACTCTTCTTTGACTTTATTTATAAATTCAACCCGCTTCAGGTTTATTAAAATCTCCTTAATTTCCGTCTTTGCAAAATCCAGCGGCCTCTGTTGGTCCTTACCCAAGAATTCCTCTACATGCAGGAAATAACAAAACGCCGTGTCTTTTACCTCTATATTCCGGTTCTTGTCCAAATAGTTCTCATCCGTATCAAGCGCTTTCAAAGGTATTTTGACAGCAATATCGGACAATGGCATCCAACGGTCATAAAAATAATCATAGCTCACCGCATTGCGCAAACTGTATTTTTCCAGGCTCTCAATAGCATCCCGGTTATTTTTTTTAATACCATTTGCGTACACTTGTCCAAATCCTGAGAATGAAGAGGGACTTTTATAAACAGCCCTTTCACAAAAGGATGTTCTGTATGAAACAACTCCTTGTTTTTCTCATAATAAGTGCTGATTTCCTCATCACTTATCTCATTGGCCAGTTTCTGATTAACCAGTTCCTCCTGATACGTATGCATGATCAATGCCCTGCGATAGTTCTCCACTAACTTGGCAATCTTTGCATTATCAGGAATATTTCCTTCCGCTTTATCAAAAAGCAGCACATCCTCCACCCAGTTTTTTCATATAGTGCTCGGTCAAACAAGACACTATCGTCTTTTGAAATATGGAAAGGCAACGCCGCCTGCAAATCTTCTTTATAGAGATATTCACCAGCAACATTCCACTAAAGGAGTCCTCCCCATTATGGTCGTGCTCCTGGCCGCATCCCGACAAAGCACCTGCATATAACAAGTAACACCCCCCAGTTTTTCACGATATTCATATAACATTAAAATAGTGAACGAAGATACTGCAATAATTAATTACTTCCGTTATTATTAACTGTTTTTAAAACCTCTTGGTTAATTTCAACCTTATATTTCTGCTTCAAATCTTTCAACCAGGCATCCTCATAGACAGTCAGATAATCCTTGACAACCGCTTCTCTTACATCCTCATAACTTTCAGGACCTTTCTTTAACTTCTTTCCCATCACAAAAGTATAAGGTAAATCCGGCTCAGGCTGAAAGCTACCGCATTTAAAGACCAATTTATCAATATACCTGTTGGTCCCTATCTGAAAGACACCTGCTTCCATACGAACTTTGGAGGAAGCATCATCTCCGGTCAGTGTATGTAATATATCTTTCCACTGGGATACCGGTTTTTTTTCAATTGTTTCTTAATGGCTGAAGCCGTTTTTCTATCTTTACAATGAATCACCGCTCCCCGATAATGCGGCAATTCCCAGGCATAGTCTGATTTATGTTGCTTGAAGAAGCGTTCCAGGTCATCCTCATTCCAGGCTTCATCACCCGATTGATATTTTTGCGACAAATAAGCCGCAAGCAAACCATCCTGCAATTCCCGCACCCGGAACTCCAGTTCTTCCTTCTGTCCTGCAGAAAGCTCCTTCCATGTACAATTGCCATTCTTCTCCAGATAATTCAATAACTGTTCCCGTTTTTCTTCAAAACTGACACCCTGCCTGCGGTCTATCCATTTCACTATATGAATGCCCATAGGTGAATAAAAAGGAGCTGAAATCTTATTTCTTTCCAAAGATTCCAGTTTGTCTATCCATTCCTGCATATTCTTGTTCACAGGCATCCACGGCAACACTCCTCCCACATTTTTACAAGCTTCATCATCCGAGTACCGGCGGGCCAGCGTTGCAAAATCCGCGCCTTCCCGCAATGCTTCATAAACCGAATCCATTTGCTGCCGCACCCTCATTTCCTCCTGACGGCTTGCATTCTGGGATAAATATTTGCTAATATGGGCAATTTTGATCCAATCATTTGCCTGCAAACGTTGTTCACCTTGCAGGTATAACCGGCGGGCAGCCTGTTCCTCCTTTTCTGCATCTGCCAAATAAGTTCTTAAAAGTTTGCCCCGATACCAGTCCACCTGCCTGCGGAAAACAGACAACGTATCTATTCCCATATCATGTGCATAGCGTACTTTTAATTTATAGTTGATAAAAGAAGGTAGAAAAGAAAGCGGGGTCCGATGAGAAGATTTACGAAAATAATATTCAAACTCGGAACGTTTTACAGGTTCACCGTCAATAGATAACACAACTTCTCCTTGCGCCCGCATTTCCAACGCGAACACAAGGAGAAGTGACAGAATACCGACCATTCTATGCGGCATCATTCATACATTTTATTGAGGACGGCTGTAGTTAGGAGCCTCGCTGGTTATGGCCACATCATGCGGATGACTTTCCAATACACCTGCGTTAGTAATACGGGTGAATTTGGCATCATGCAATTGTTCTATATTAGCAGCGCCACAATATCCCATTCCCGCACGAAGACCACCTACCAACTGGTAAATCACTTCATACAAAGTACCTTTATAAGGTACACGGGCTGCAATACCTTCCGGAACCAGTTTCTTCACATCGGCAGTTCCGCTCTGGAAATAACGATCCTTCGAACCGTTCTCCATCGCTTCCAAAGATCCCATTCCACGATAAGATTTGAATTTACGTCCGTTAAAGATAATCGTATCACCCGGTGACTCTTCCGTTCCGGCAACCAATGAACCGATCATTACACTATAACCGCCGGCAGCCAAAGCTTTTACCACATCCCCCGAATAACGCAAGCCACCATCAGCAATCAAGGGTATACCTGTACCTTTCAGCGCCTTGGCAACATCATAAACGGCAGAAAGCTGGGGAACACCCACACCGGCAACCACACGGGTAGTACAGATAGAACCCGGACCGATACCGACCTTCACACCATCCGCACCGGCTTCCACCAACATTTTGGCAGCTTCGCCCGTAGCGATATTACCTACCACAATATCAATATTCGGGAAACGTTTCTTAGCTTCTTTCAATTTTTCGATCACATACATGGAGTGGCCATGAGCCGTATCAATAACGATTGCATCCGCACCGGCATCAACCAAGGCCTGCATACGGTCCAGCGTATCGGCAGTAACCCCTACACCGGCAGCCACACGCAAACGTCCTTTGGCATCCTTGCAAGCCATCGGTTTATCTTTCGCTTTTGTAATATCTTTATAAGTAATAAGACCTACCAGTTTACCTTCCTTATCCACCACCGGCAACTTTTCAATCTTATGCTCTTGCAGAATCCGTGAGGCAGCCTCCATGTCAGTGGACTGGTTGGTAGTGACAATATTCTCCTTCGTCATTACCTCATCAATACGTTTGTCCATATCCTTCTCAAAACGAAGGTCACGGTTCGTCACAATACCTACCAAATATCTTTCATCGTCTACTACAGGGATACCGCCGATTCTATATTCAGACATCAACGCAAGTGCATCTCTCACAGTAGATCCTCTCTTGATAGTCACAGGATCATAAATCATACCGTTTTCCGCACGTTTCACTATGGCTACCTGACGTGCCTGCTCTTCGATAGACATGTTTTTGTGAATCACACCGATTCCCCCTTCACGGGCAATGGCAATGGCCATTTTCGCTTCTGTAACCGTATCCATAGCGGCAGTCACAAAAGGGACTTTCAACTCGATGTTGCGTGAGAACTTAGTCGTGAGTTCGACTGTTTTTGGTAAAACTTCAGAATAGGCGGGGATCAACAATACATCGTCGTAGGTTAATCCGTCCATTACGATTTTATCTGCAATAAATGACATAGGGCTTTATGCGTTTAGATTTTATTGCGTGCAAATATACGCATTTTATTCAATATGGGAAAACGATAGAATATTTTTTTTGCTAAGAGAATACGAAATTTTGCAGAAATAAAAAGAATCAGTCCCCCAAATGGCTCACATAAAACAATTACAAAAAAACAGGGAGTTCATGAAACAAATGAAGCGCTTTTATTCTTCAGGTCCAGTGTTTTTCATTAAATTTGTACTTTGAACAAAAGAAACAAAAGAAACATGGAAAAACAACCGCAATTTCCCTTTGCGCCCAAAGACTTCGCACGCTGCCTTAACGCCACATGCCCCCGTTCCCAAAACTGCCTGAGACGAACTGCCGCCCTGCAGGATACGGATGAACATCTATTTCTCAAAGTGGTAAACCCGCTCCGTTATCCCAAGGAGGGTGAAGAATGTGAACTGTTCCGTTCCACCGACAAAGTGCGGATGGCATGGGGAGTCACCCACCTGCTGGACAATGTGCCCTACAAAGAAGGCAGCCTGCTGCGCAATATGATCATCAACCACCTGGGCAGAAGCCAGTATTACCGGTGCTTCCGCAAGGAACGCCCTTTTTCACCACAGGACCAACAGACCATCCGCCTTCTGTTCCGCCAGAGAGGCATCAGCGAAGAGCCGTCATTCGACTACTACACAAATGAATTTAACTGGTAATATCCGTCACACTGTCACAGCCGCATGCAACACATTGTACGACAATAGTTTACCACTATGACAGATGGTGTAACGGATGGTGTGACGGACTTTTATCTGTCACACCGCCGCCTCCGGATCTCATCATGCCCTTACCAGCTGATACACAGTGCCTTTACGTGTATGCCGTGAAGGAATACCCTGTTTCCTCAAAATTCGTCCGAATGCCGCCACCCTCTTGGCGTTCAATGGAATATCCACTTCCTGATGCAATATCTTCAATATTTCGGCAGGCGCCATCCACTCGCCCTCTTCCCCCGCTTCCGCCATGCGGAAATAACGGAAAAGGAACTGCTCTTCAGGAGAATATTGCTGAAATTCGCGGTTCGCCTCCGTCATGACATACTCGTCCGCATCATTAAACCAGTAACGCTCACCGTGCGCCAGCTCGTGCATGGCCTGTGCATACAACTGATCGTAGTCTATGGGACGCGAGGTATCAATCACCCCCTTCACCTCAATGCAGATGAAGCGGCGGCTGCCCGAAGGATCGGTCAGCAAATCCTTGTGGTTACTGGTGGCAATGAACGAAGCATAGCGGCGCATCTCCACCACCGATGTGCCGTAAGGCCGGCGCGCATTCACCACCGGCTTTTGCAGGATGTGCTTCAAGAATCCCTGTTGTGTGGCGCTCACCTGGTCGAACTCGTCAATGTTGATCAACGCGAAGCGATTCAGGCTTAGTTCGACATCTTTCTTGCGTGAGAAATCGAGGCTGTCCGTATAGTAGGAACATTCGGAAGGCGGCATGATGCTGCGGCAAAAAGGTGGACTTGCGCGTTCCCTGCGCTCCCACCAGCAGGGGCGAAACACTGTTGGCATAGCGCTTGTCCATCCCCCGCCAATGAGCCACCATGTTCAGAAACCAGCGATGGAACAATTCGGGCCAATGCGGATTGTCACAAGGTACGGTCTGCGCCAGCGGACGGATGCGGTCGCGTCCGTCCCACTCCGGAAGGTTGAACAGAAAATCCTCCAGCGGATTATACACCGGCACACGATTGGAATACACATAGCGGCTGATATCCCTGTCCCACAGGGGGATACCTTCGGCCTGTGCATCCAGGGCGATGCTGTTCAGCGCACGCTTGTCCACCGGCTGAAAGCGGAAGCAGAAGGAATGCCGCTCGCGGAACTCCGCCTCGCCGGTCTGCACGTTAAAGCGAAATTCATAACGTCTTTTCATAAACTCGGCAATGAGGACCGACAATTGCTGCTCACGGCTCAAAGCGCATTTGCTTCCGAAATCCTGACGCCGGCTGTACACATTCCGCACCACCTGACGCACCAGTTCCAACGGTTTGCGTGCAAAATGACGGAAACGCGCCCTGCTGACCACCGCTTCCTCCGGAATGCCCGACCGGAAACAGTTCAACGCCAGTTGCGAAAGAAGGGTATCCCAGCTATAGGAGGACTTTTCATCGGCCGGATCGGGCTTATCCAAATCAATGTAAGCCTGCCTCAAGGCCGCCTCGAACAGCATGGAGAGCGCATCTGCCGTTTCATAACTCCCCAAGGCACGTTCCAAAGGACGCTGGCCGGAGACAGCAGGTTCGGTATGCAAGGCCATTTCATCGGGCATCCCCATAGGCTGTGACAGGTAGAACTGCACGGAGTCCGGCCGGTAAAGCACATCGGGGTCATAGGAAAGGCGTGAATATTGTTCCAGGAAAGGTTCCTTGGGACGGATATCGAATGACAACTGGGGCTGGTAGCACTTCACCGCCATGATGTAGGCATGAGCATGAAACGCTTCCGCCTCCGCACGGGTAAGGGGCAGCGTATTGTCGGGTCGGGTGAAAGCCACCAGGATTTTCACCGAATGTCCGCTGGCGCCCATAAAGGCGCACCGCGTCTGCGGCAACTTCCATGCCTCCCGTTTCACCTGCTCCACTTCCGCCCTGCCCGCCAAGGGGCCTACGGTCAATTCCACCAATCCGTTATAAGCCTTCATGCACTGTCCGCCCTCCGTCTTGCGGAACTCGGCGGCAGGCATCATCTTGGGCAGTTTGTCCGCCGCCTCGCAATGGTCGCCGGGGAGGAAATGGCGCAACTGGCTTCTGAACATGGTGACGGGACAGGTTTTCACCTCCTCTTTCATTCTTTCTACCCATGCATCCAGTGTAAGAGTGCTCTGGGTTACATGGTTTCCGCCGTCGCGTACCTGGGTAATCTTTATCATTTATCGTGTATTTATTCGTTTTTTCCAATCTATAAAGATACGGATAAAATCGGGAAACAAAGCAATATACAGGAAGGTTTCTTTCAAAAAAAAGGACGCGAAGGGCACAGGAATTTCCGATAGGGAGGTGAAGCGGAAAGATATTGAAGGAATGCATTCGCGACAGGTATAATCCAGACCATTATATGCTATGATACAATGTATTGCACCATTTGGAACAATGAGTTTTTCTAATAGAAACCATTAATTCTAGCGCATGGTACAACCTGTCTTTACATATAGGAATAAGTTGTTCCACTGATAGGAATAATTTGTTCCATTAGCATGAAACTATTTGTTCCACTGGACGGAACAAACTGTTCCAACAAGTGGAACAACCCACATCATGCATGTAAAAAGAGGCTGTAGCATATGTGCAAGATTAACAAAAGTCTGTCACCGTATCCGTCACGCTATCCGTCACCATCGCAACACGTTGTGATTCAAGTGTATAAGTTACCATGTGACAGATGTGACGGATGTGACAGTTTATTTTCTTTTTTATATGAGGATTGCATACTATCCACGGGATTGTACTAACTCAATAACCATGTTGTTAAAGGAGCTACAGGGGTGCAAAGTAAATTCAGCTATTATTTTGCTTGTAGGGGCGAGGTTTGCTCGCCCGAAAATAGTCTACGTTGCATATTACTCCCAAGATCGTGACCGTTGGTTCGGGCAGGCAAGCCCCACAACCGTCAAGCTAAGGAAAAACATCTACCGTAAAGCATATCCTAATGCCTCACCAAGTTCTTCCAACGGATATCTGCCCGACTGCAATTCTAGTTCCTTGGCGTATCTGGAAGGGTCACCGCTTTCATTCCTGTACAAAATAATCAATCGTCTATCCTTTACCTTCATGCTTATTATATCTTCCTTCCAGAGTACCATATCCTTGTATATCTCATGACAACTCGTACTAAAAATTATAACAACAGGACATACAAATACCCAAAGAGGATAGATGCTAAAACGATGTTCTATAAAACTAGGAGAGAGAACTAAAAAAAGAACTACCACTACTATCTTAACACTAAAGAATCTGCGAAGTTTTATTCCTAAAGGCCGCTTCTTGACCTTTTTGAACTCATATCTGTCACCGGTTATGTATAATGTATCATACCGGAAGTATAATTCTTGGTCTTTCATAATTATATTTTTTTTAAGATTCATACAATCAACTCAACCTTATAACTTTTCATGATTATCCGCATATATATCACCGGATGATAAATGGGAATTTATGTGCCGGTATATTTCTCGGTACGGATGACGCTTCCACCGTAGGGGCAGACCCATGTGTCTGCTCGAAAGCATAAAGTGAATGTTATCAGGCGGACACACGGGTCCGCCCCTACGGTGAAAGCATCTATAAATTAGCATTTGGTGGTATGATTGCGGATAATCATTAACTTTCTTGGCTCTTCAAGCCTGCTTTTAATTATCTGACATTCTCCTCTTTTATACATCGAACATATCTTATGCGTCATTAAGCAACGAATAACGTCGCAATATTTGCGGCAAAAATACTTAATGATTATCGTATCACCAAGCGAAGTCTTATAATGTCTCAAAGAATGCGATGATTTTGGACAAAAAACGTCTGATTAGCTTGATTTGCATCTGCATTTTCGAATCAAATTAGGGATTGTGCATTTGCAATGTCTGCAATTAGTCCCTAATTATCAAATGTTTTATTGAGTTTTTATTTATCATACAATACAATAGGCTGATTAAAGAAGTCATAAACGACATAATATCCTATTAATCAGCCTATAAAAGCGAGTTTCCAATTACATTTTTTTATTCTTTCCGATAACGAATCTCAGTAAAATAAAAAAAAACAGTAAAATAGCAGCAACTAATATTGCAGCAACTTCTCCCCCCTTAATTTTGCGGTATCACATACCACAACAGACAATAAGCTATGACTGCACCAATCAACAGAGGAAACAATTTAATCCATTTTTTCCGCATTTGCTCTTTTCATTTTATAACACACAATCGGATATTCTATGATCCATTTCATTCATACAATACCAATTTGGTTTTCATGACTACATTATTCATTAGTTGACATCGGTAAAATTAGGAATAATACAATGAACCACCTTAAAAAGTAAGATAGACAAATAGCAGGCTAAAAAAACATTTTATAAACAATTAGATACCAATAAATTACAAATAGAAGTTCATACAAACGGAGCGTCATCTATAGACAAGAACATCAACGGACACGCATCACAAATAGAGCGTGCCGTATCATTTGCCATAAATTCCTGCATTTTTTTCTTCATCCGGACTATCCACCCCATATTACCACCAAATCTGCTTTCCGTTTTCATACGTAAAAATCCGCTCTTCCTTTCCCTGCGTATGATTATGCAGCCAAAGCAATGCATTCTTGGGTACTTCCACATATACCAATGTGTCGTGTCCGGCTGTTTTTCTACCGAGACTGCACCATTCGTCATTCCAATAGAAAAGTTCATAGTCATCACCAGGTATCACCTCATTACTGTCGTGAACATCAGAAGCTATTTTATTATACTTGGGGTATTTGCGATGTAAGGTGACAGATTCCGTATCGGATAAAATAGGGCGGAGAGAGCGGACTTCGCCTCCTTCATATAAAATGACCGGAGCGGCGAAAGGTTTCAATATTCCCCGTTCGTGAACGACCGGAAGATATGCAATGCCTTTCCCTTCTTCCCTGTAACCGTCTATCTTGTTATCTCCCCAAAGAAGTCCCCTCCCCAGGTTCCGGAAAGTCACGTTCCCATTCCCCGAACTTGCCAAGGCCACCGGTATCCACTGGCTATTATTAAATGTACACAAGTACGCCTGTTTGTTCTTACCGTCCAATGGGAAACTGACATCGGACAAAGGCATATCATATCCTTGTGTCACATCTTCCTCACCGGGAGACCGGTACTGCATTCTATACACTTTAGAAACTTTATAGACCACAAAGTTCTTCCCGTCCGGTCCGTAACCGATATCAACAAAATGTCCGGCAGTGTCTTTCACTACATTCCAACAATGTGCAGAACTCCTGTTGGCCCACGCCTTGACGACATCCGTTGCCGCAGGTATGCCGATAGCACGCAAGGACAAAGTGAGGAAAGCGGTCATGTCATCACAAGTCCCCCATTGCAAACTGTCCATTTCTTCATAACTCATGATATACGGATATTTGGTCATGCCTGCATTATAACGCACCGGATAACGCATGGCAATACTACGGGCTACCTCCTGCGGAGCATTCAACGAATCCAGCCAGTGACCATAACGCTGCAAGGCAGTCCTCCGCCAGTGAGACAGAGGTTCATGAGCCACCCGATAAGGCAATACATAACTACAGAAATCATCAAATGAATAATGCTTTGCCACCCCCTCCGATTCCATACCTTAAACGCCGATTCTATGTTCTCTATTAAATAGTCACTTGTCATTACTTCTATATCCCTGACTATTTTAATCCGGGATTCGGGTTGGATTTTTGAAATAGAATCGAATACAGCGGCCACAAGCGAACGGGATATTTCCCAACTGACGGGATCCTCCTTATCCAAAGACAACAAAGCCCGTGCGTATGTGTCCGTGGAATCCAATGGTAACACAGCATATTGATCCGGCATATTTTCAATAAGGAAACAAGCTGCCTGATATTTCAACGTATCATCCCGATAGTATGCCAGCACTTTTTCCAGCTCCATCCGATTATCGCCTGCCTCACGCAAAGCACGTTCCAAGGCGGTCTTTTCCGGTAAGCAAGAAAAGAATGCGCTGACGAGAAACAGAAAAGATAAAAGCCTCAACATTTCATATCCGATTAAGGAAACGTAACTCCTTCGGGTACCAAAAACTTCATGGCCGGGACTTCTGCATTCTCCTGAATTTCCGTTGCCTGCTCGGTAACGATAACCATTCCATTGGATGAAGTCTCGTTCTTCAGCGGAATACCTTTCCATATCCATACCGTGGAATAGGTGGTTTGTCCTCCATACACTACCTCCAAAGTGTACTTGGTACACTTCCTGCCCAGTATTTCTTCTGTTCCCACTTCCTTTATCTTGTGCAGTTCACGTACTTCGTCTGTCAGATTCAAATAGTTGACCGGCTTGACGGGCAAAGTTGCTTTATTGGCCACCTTCATATCGAGGTCAATAGAGATAATCTTATCTCCATCGGCTATCGTCCGGATATGTTTCTCCACATTTGCCACGCCTCCCACTTTCATTGTAAGTTCGGACGCCTCCTTTCTGCCGTAATCGTCAAAATACTGCACGCCTTGCACTTTCTGCCCCATAGTGACCGCCTCTTTCTTGAGGATGGCAGACTTGATTCCATACTTCGCCTCTTGGGCGAATGCTGTTGCTGTAGCCGATAGCAACAGAACAGCCAATAAACATTTTACTTTCATTATCGTTTCTTTTTTAAAATAACACTATTTTATAACTTCATTTTTGCTTTTGCCATAAATCCTCCGCTCAGACCAGCATAGTTTCTTCATTTCACATAAATGCCCTCCAATAATCAGCATACATATTCTCTCCTTCCATCATTTCCTCATGCGTACCATAATGACTGACCCTTCCATTCTCAATCAAATAAATATAATCCGCATATTTTTTTAATATGTGTAGCCTATGGGATATGAACAATATGATTTTATCTCTTTTCAGCCGTGATAACAGATCCATAACAAACATTTCCAAATCTCTATCCATAGCAGAAGTCGACTCGTCAAGTATAAGCACAGAGGGATTCTTAACCAAGATGCGCGCAAAAGCTATCAATTGTTTCTGACCACCCGATAAATTTATCCCCTCTTCTCCCACAACCGTATGATAACCTTGAGGCAATCGGGCAATATATTTGTCCACTCCATAGCGGGAACAAACATCTATAATATATTGTGGAGACGTATCCACGCCACTGAGTAACAGATTATCCATCACTGTACCATTAAAAATAAAAACATCTTGCGGAACAACACCTATATTCTCCCTCCATTTTTCTATGGCAGTCCCCCTCAAATCATCCTTCCCATTTAATAAAATTTCCCCTGTCTCCAACTCATATGCTCTCTCCATGATCTTGCAAAATGTCGATTTACCACAACCGCTTTCGCCAATAATAAAAATCATTTTATCCTTAAAAGCCGCAAGAGAAATATTGTCTAAAATTCTTTTCCGTCCTGGAAAACGGAAAGAAATATTCTTAACTTGAATGCTATCCACCCTTCCCGGGGAAAAATCTCCTTCTTTCTTTTCAGAAGGAATACCCACAAACTCAAACATCCGATTAAAAGCAACTTTTGCCTCATTCAATGATACGGACACTAAAGCCAAATTAACAATTGCCGGTGCAATGGATGCCACCAGACTTATCGCAGCCATCAATTCCCCTAATTTCAACCGCCCGGACAAGACAAAGAAACTCCCTATCCCTATCGCCCCTACAATCAGTACAATACTAATAATACCATAAACAACCGATAATTTTATATTCAGCCTTCCTAAATCAAACACCTTGTTTTGAAAGAAACCATATATTGCCTGATTCAGTGCTCCAAACTCATGTTGTCTATTGAAATTCTTTATGGTATCTATTCCCTGCATCGTATTTATAAAATTACTTTCACTGTGCGCATAACTCATCATCACATTACGCTGAGCCTCAACCAACGGAGCATTATATATGCTCACTATCCAAATAAATAGCGGAATACTTATAACCAGCAATAAAGCTATGGGCCAAGAATAATAAAACAACATACTTAAAGTTACAATAGTAACTAAAAAGTCAATAACAATGCTTCCTGCAATGATACTGACTACAGATTGAATGCGGCGTGTATCATTAAGACGTGCTACTAATTCGCCTATTCTGCGCGTATCAAAAAAGAATTTAGGCAAACGTAACAGATGATTATAAAAGAAAGCGATCAGTCTATTATTAAAATCACGGCTCTGGAGAAACAACATATACTGACGGATCGTTCCTAAACCTAATCGTGCCAGCAGCAAGAATGAAACCAGAACTAATCCCAGCCATAAACGTTTATAATCTTTATCAGGGATGATGACATCAATCAATTTTTGAGAAAAAACAGCTGTAGTCATCCCCAAAACAGACATGAGTAATCCTACAAGGATACTTACTCCCAATATGGCATAATCATCTCTCAATAGATGGATGAGCCAAGCTCTTTTCTGTGCCTTTAATGTCTTTCTGTAGTATAAAATTGTTTGTACACACAAGAGTAAGACAAGCGTGAGATTTCCATACTTGTTCCAGTTCTTCTGCGGTATAAGTGATTATTCCTTTGGCAGGATCCCCCATAATAAAATATCCATCCTTAAAAACCATAACAAACCATATAATGCTCAAATTTTCCATCTAGTACAAGATGAAGGATTACAGGACTTCCATGTTCTTTTAATGAAAGTATATCAGTCTCACAACCTTTTGCATCAAAGCCGACTTGCCCGGCAGCCTGATAAAGCCCAAGCAAAGTAGTGCCTTGTTTTGTCGTACCGCTCAGCTCCCTCAAATATTGCAATGTTGTGCTGCCACCATAATATCGTATTATAGATAGTAAACACGCTACGCCACAATCGGATGCATCATGTTGTAAAACAAATGTTTTATTCAGTTCTTTCATTCTCATAACCATGTATCTATCAGATCTCAATATAAATATTTTACTATCTTTTTTTATAGTCACTGCTCCACGAAATAATTTTTTTAA
>ENA-OQDT01001426-OQDT01001426.1-human-gut-metagenome-genome-assembly--contig:-NODE-1426-length-13960-cov-4.610352_pt1 | contig 13960 bp, 12 predicted proteins | sample MGYA00242786_ERZ504617 | MGnify/ENA primary metagenome ERZ504617 (study PRJEB26092, sample SAMD00036337) | human gut metagenome | host: Homo sapiens | study: EMG produced TPA metagenomics assembly of...
ATAATCCCACGATATGCGAATACTGGGGTGCTATGTGCCAGTGGCACATGTTTAGCACCGACCGAAGCGGAGCGTAGAAAGGATTGTGGGAGTGCAACGCACGGAACAATCCGTAGGCATCATAGTTTGGGAGTTTTGACACCCACATCATATAATAGAAAGGTTAAGACAATGAAATATATTGAAACATTACACGAAGGAGAAAGACTTTCAGGAATTTATCTCTGCAAATACAGACAGTCCGCGATGACGAAAAACGGCAAATCATATGAGAATGTGATTCTTCAGGACAAGACAGGCGTGATCGATGCAAAGATCTGGGATCCGAATTCTCAGGGGATCGAGGATTTTGATATGCTGGACTATATTGATGTAGTTGGAGATATCACAAGTTTTCAAGGTGCACTTCAGGTTTCCATCAAACGAGTGCGAAAAGCAAGAGAGGGCGAATATATCGAAGAAGATTATCTGCCGGTCAGCGAGAGAAATATTGATGAAATGTACGAAGAACTGCTCACCTATGTACATAAAATCGAGAATCCGTATCTGAAGCAGTTAACAGACAGCTATTTTGTGAAAAATGAAGACTTTATCAAAGCATTCAAAGGACATTCTGCCGCAAAAAGCGTGCATCATGGATTTGTGGGCGGACTTCTGGAGCACACCTTAAATGTGACAAAACTCTGCTATTACTATGTAAAACAGTATCCATTTTTAAATAAAGATCTTTTGCTGTGCGCAGCACTGTTCCACGATGTAGGCAAGATGAAAGAGATTTCCAGATTCCCGGAAAACGATTATACCGACGACGGGCAACTGCTTGGACATATCGTGATGGGCGTGGAACTGGTCGGAGCAAGCATCCGCCGCATCCCGAATTTCCCGAAAAAACTGGCAAGTGAACTGAAACACTGCATTCTGGCACACCACGGAGAACTGGAATATGGTTCTCCGAAAAAACCGGCACTGGCAGAAGCACTGGCACTGAATTTTGCGGACAATACGGATGCAAAGCTTGAGACGTTCAAAGAAGCACTTAAGAGCAACAACGATAACAACGAGTGGCTTGGGTATAACCGCCTGTTTGAGTCAAATATCCGCAAAACAAGCATCTGAACAGATAATGTGAAACAGTTAAAGAAGCCGGAAAAGGCTTCTGATCATGGAGGAGTTAAATTTATGAAAAAAGACGATTTGCTGGAAATCACCATAGAAGATATCAGTTCGGATGGTTCCGGCGTGGGAAAAACAGACGGTTTTGCCCTCTTTGTCAAAGATACGATCCCGGGCGATCAGGTGAAAGTCAAAATCATGAAAATGAAAAAACGTTATGGCTATGCAAGGCTAATGGAAATTCTTGTGCCGTCACCGGATCGCATCCAGGCACCGTGTCCGGTTGCCAGACAGTGCGGCGGATGCCAGATCCAGCAGATGTCTTATGAACGCCAGCTTGCCTTCAAAGAGAACAAAGTCTGCAACAACCTTAAACGCCTTGGCGGACTGGATCTTTCTGCGATGAAAGTGGAGTCGATCTGCGGTATGGAAGAACCGCTGCACTATCGCAACAAAGCACAGTTCCCGATCGGACGCGATAAGAACGGAAAGATCATCGCCGGATTTTATGCAGGCCGTACACACAGCATCATAGCAAATACCGACTGTCTGCTCGGAGCAGAAGAAAATGAAGCAATCTTAAACGAAGTGATTTCCTGGATGGAAGCCTGCAAGGTGGAACCATATGATGAAAAGACCGGAAAAGGTCTGGTGCGTCACGTACTGATCCGCAAAGGATTTACCACAAAAGAACTGATGGTCTGCCTTGTGATTAACGGCAAAAAGATTCCGCAGGCTGAAAAACTGGCTGCCGGGCTTCAGAAAATCGATGGCATGACGGCGATCATGGCAAACGTCAATACAGAGCAGACCAATGTTATCCTCGGTAAAGAAATCCTGCCGATCTGGGGTCAGGATTACATCGAAGATTATATCGGAAACGTTAAATATCGCATTTCACCGCTCTCTTTCTATCAGGTCAACCCGGTTCAGACTGAAAAGCTCTACGGAAAAGCTCTGGAATATGCCGGGCTGACAGGCAGAGAGACCGTGTGGGATCTCTACTGTGGCATCGGAACGATCTCTCTGTTCCTTGCACAGAAAGCAAAACAGGTTTACGGCGTAGAGATTGTGCCGTCTGCCATCGAAGATGCGAAAGACAATGCCAGAAGAAACGGTATCAAAAATGCAGAATTTTACGTTGGCAAGGCAGAAGAAATCCTGCCGCAGAAATACGAAACCGAAAACATCAAAGCAGATGTGATTGTCGTGGATCCGCCAAGAAAAGGCTGCGATGAGGCACTGCTTGAAACTATCGTCAAAATGCAGCCAGAAAGAGTTGTCTATGTCAGCTGCGATTCTGCGACACTGGCAAGAGATCTGAAGTATCTGGCTGCGAACGGATATAAAGCAGAATGCCTGGCGACAGTCGATATGTTCCCGATGACGGTGCATGTGGAGACGGTTTGCCTTTTGGGTAGGGAAATAGTCAACGATAAGAATGTTGAGTATGCTCATGTTGATTATGAACCAAAAGATGCAGAGTATCTGAAAAGTGCTAAGGGTTCAGCGTCATACAGAGAAATCAAAGAGTGGATTAAGGAACAACATGATGTTTCTGTATCAAATCTATACATTGCTCAAGTAAAAGACAAATCAGGCTTTGAGAAGCGTGAAAATTATAATAAAGGTGCTGACGGTCATAGAGTACCGAACTGTCCAGCTGAGAAAGAAAAATTGATTCTGGAAGCGTTCAAGCATTTTAGAATGATATAAGAAAAAATCAGAATGAGAGAAAGTGGAGAACATCTGCTTTCTCTTTTTTGTATGTTCTGAAAAAAATTTTTTGTCTGGATGTGCTGATAGGCAACACGTTTAAAGAAATTGGTTAAATGTTGGGTAGGAAAAGTGTTGAAATGCGAAAAAGAACCTGCTAAAATAAAAGAAATTGAAGATAAACACAAGGAAAATGGAGGTATATACAATGGCAAATGGAAAGTTTTTACCGCTTGGAGAACGTAAATATTTATCTATGAAAGATATGGCTGGTCATCTTGGATTAGGCTTTACAAAGGTAAAAGAGATTATCAGGGGTGGGGAATTTACAGAATTCATTACAATTGGTAAATCAAATAAAGTGATGATTAACCGTGCAGCTTTTGAAAAATGGATTGAAGAAAAAGGTCACATTTAAAATTACATAAAAAAATAGCAACTGTGATTGACGGTCACGGTTGCTATCAAGGAAGTTACCAAGAACTTCATTCAAGAACTTCTTTCATTTATTATTTATGCTCATATATTAGCATATTTTCTTGGTGACTTCAAAGAGAAAAACAGAAGATTCATGAAAACATGAAATCATGAGAAAGGACGTGTTAATATATGGCTAGAACTTACGAAGAAACAATTTATGATGCAACAGTAGATGCTGTGAACGATGCATTAGCACAGCCAGTGTTGCCAACACCTGATGAAATTAATAAAAAATACGTGAGAGACGTAGCGGTGAGCAGATGATGGAAAATTATTGTTTCTTGATTCTGTTCACCGTTTTTATTACAAATTTTTTTGATAGAAAGTTGAGGTAAATTTTATGGCAAAATAAAAATGATGAGTTGATGAAATTCTTATCAGATGAAGAAAAAGCTGAATATGAAAAAAATGGAAAAGAACTTGAAGAGCAGAGAAAAAATTGAAAGTGCAAAGGGATAAGGCAGTTGCAAGACAGAAAGCAGAACAAAAATTCTGGAAAGAAGTTCGTGACCGCAAGGACGAAGTTATGAATTTCTATACTGAGAATGGTATGAACGATTATGCAACTCAAGTTATGCCGGAAGAATCAAGATATGCAGATGAAGTTTTTGAAAAAGTAAATCAGGTTTGTTCGTTGTATGACTGTACACATGAAGAACTTTTTGATTATCTTATGACAGAACAGCAGGTAAATTTTTATCGTAGATATCATCAGTAAAAAAGCATTTTGATTTCAATTTAGAAGTCCTATTTTTTAATGGGGCTTCTATTTTTAGAAACAAAATGATAGCAAGAGGAGAGCCATCGGCGGGGGACAGCATGTCCCCCATGAGATGCCCCCGGCAGGGCGAAATCATCCTTCAAATGCGAAGCGTTGGAAGGTTGTATTGAGCAACCTTCCGACATTTGCAAAAAAGCAAATGAGAGGGAGGTTGCATTCGATACGAAATGAGTTATATTTTAAGTGAAAAGACATACAGAAAGAAATTTGAAAAATTGAAAGGAGGCTGTCACGAATGAGTATCGAATTATCAATCAGCTGTTCACAAGGAAGAATCGCAGAATGGCATGATACAGTTATGCAAGACGGTCATAGAAAAGGCGGACTTCCTTGGAACGCTGATAGAGCATTACAATATTTGAACGAACATTGGTACGGAGATGTTTTGACAACAGATGCGGAGAAATTCAATGCAGTTTTTGAATCAGATGTTCAAGAATTTAATGCGAGACAGAAAAGACCCTGTACAAAAATGGGAATGGAATCTTCCAAGCCTGAAAGACAAAAATCATATTATGAAGGTATAGAAGATGGGACATTCTGTTATGGTAAAGGCAAACAAAAAGAAAATGCTTTATATGAAGCTGTTATTCAAATCGGTAATAAAGATGATAATGGAATCACAGATGCAGATTTCGATAGTGACGAATATTATCGTTTAAAATCAGAAGAAGGATTGGATGCAGCAAGTGAATATGCGAAAGCACATTTGAATATCAATGAAACAACAGAACGTACAAAAAGAATTTTAAAACGTACAGGATTGAGACTTTTAAATCTTGATAAAGAACATCTGATTATTCATAGAATTGATTTTCACGGAGACGAGCCATGTGGAACACCAGCAATTCATGTTTGCTGGTCATTTCGAGCAACAGATTATCAAAAAGGAATGGTGAATCGTTGTGCAGCTGATAGAGCATTAGACCAAATGGGAATCAAAAAATCTATTTATAAAGATAAGCAAATTTCAGAATTACATGAGAGATTTAAAAATATTGTTGAAGAAGAAATGAAATCAGATGCTTACGAATTTGGTTATGAACCTATTCACAGAAAAGCTCCGACAGGAGAAAAGAAAGTACACTTGCCGGTTGAAATTTATAGAGATGTAGTTGCACAACAACAGGCGAATGCAGAAAAGAGTGAACAGCAATTTCTTCAGCAAATAGTGTTAGAAGCAGACAAAGAGAATTTTGAAAATGAAAAAAGAGATGCTGAAATTTCCATGATGATTGAGCAAGCTCAAAATGAATATGCAATGGATAGTGTTTTTGAAATTCAGCAGGAAGAAATGAAAAAAGAACAGGAAAGACAGCAAGCTGAATTGAGAAAAAAAGAAAATCTTGTTGCATCTCAAATGTCAGCAAATAAAACAGAAGCTGAATCATTGAAACTGGAAAGAAAAAATATAGATGCTGATAAAAAATCAGTTGCTGAACAAAAATTGGATATGAATTTGAAAGAACAAGACCTTGATACAAAGATTCAAAACTACAAGGATGGAATTGAACGTATTCAACACTTTTCGGTTCAGTTGCCTGAACAGCAAGTGCCTGCGAATTTTATAGAATTTGCAAAATCATTCAATCGAAAAGTACCAGTTTTTGAAAAAGATGCACTTGGAAATCGGCAATATAAAAGAAATGCAAATGGTAAGATTGTGACAAGGGATGAATCATGTTATGAATCTTATTGTGCAGTGCAAAAGAGACATAGAGATTTACAAAATCAATCTGAGGATTTCTTGGAAAAAGAAAAGCAACATGGTTTTGGATTTGTGGATTGATGGAAAGGATAATGATATATGAGTGATACAAGAAAATGTTTATATGTCTATGGTGATTTAGATTATGAAATCAGAGATAGAATTGATGTGTTGAAAAAAGCATTAGAGGATGTAAGAAATACTCTTGGAGAAATTTGCGAGGATGAAATCGAATGTGGTCATGTAGAGACAGGCAAGGACTGGCTGGACTATCATAAAAAATACAGCAAGGCAAAAGAAGAGATGGAAGAATTGTTGAGAACGGTTCAGTCTGGAAGAATGAAAGACTACATGGAAGAAGTTACAAAGAGTTCCAGACAATTGATTGAATTTATAAATAAAATGGCATCTGGGAAATCAGGTGTCATTTTTCTTTGCTTTCAATCATGTAGAAAAATGTTGAAAGAAGTGTATCATTGATATATAATAGAAACACGATATTGACTAAACCTAAGAAAGTGGGTAGGAAAATGGCGAAAAGGAAGTTGAATTGCTATATATATACGAGAGTATCAACAGAATTACAGCTTGATGGATATTCGTTAGAAGCTCAAAAGGAACGACTACGGAAAGAAGCAAGTCATCGAGGAATGAGAATTGTTGGTGAATATTCAGATGAGGGAAAATCAGGTAAAAACGTTGCTGGAAGACCGGAATTTCGTAAGATGCTTGCTGATATTAAATCTGGCAAAGATAATGTTGATTATGTACTTGTATTCAAGCTCAGTCGATTCGGTAGAAATACTGCTGATACACTGAATAGTCTGCAATATATGGAAGATTACGGAGTGAATCTGTTGTGTGTTGAAGACAATATAGATTCTGCTGGTGCATCTGGAAAACTGATGATTTCAGTGTTAGCGGCGGTTGCTGAAATCGAGCGTGAAAATATCAAAGAGCAGACAATGGCTGGAAGACAGCAAAAGGCACGTGACGGCTTGTGGAACGGTGGTTTTGCTCCATACGGTTACAAATTGGTCAATGTAGACGGTCAGAAATCAAAGATGCTGGTTGTTGATGAAGAAGAAGCAAAGCTGATTCGATTGATTTATGAAAAGTATTTACAGGGTATGGGCGTAAATGCGGTTGCAAAATGGCTTAATGAGAATGGATACACAAAGACTGTGAGACAGAATGGAACTGTTCCTAACATATCAGCTCATTTTGTAACGAATGTGCTTGATAATCCTGTCTATTGCGGAAAGATTTCGTATGGACGTAGGAGAACTGAAAAGATTGATGGTACTAGAAATGAGTTTCATGTTGTTAAGCAGGATAAAGAATCATACAAGCTGTATCAGGGGCAACACGAAGCAATCATTGATGAAGATACATGGTACAGAGTGCAAGTGAAACGTAAGAAGAATGCTTTCAAGAGAGAAAAGACACATTCATTATTGCATGAACATATCTTGTCAGGAATTATAAAATGTCCTGTGTGTGGTTCGTCAATGTATGGTGTGGTAAATCGTAAGAAAAAGAAAGGTTCTGACGAATTCTACACTGATATGTGGTATTATCTTTGTAAGAATCGAAAAATGGTCTCAGGGCATCTGTGCGACTACAAGAAGCATATCAGACAGGATGAAATCAATGCAGAGGTCATACAGCTTGTAAAGTATGTTTTTTGTGGCGAAAACGATATGAAAGACCAGATTCTTAAAAAGCTGGGTTCTGATGATTCTTTGAGTGAATTATTACAAGAAAAAGAACGTCTTACGAAAGAACATGAGAAGCTGGATTCTAAGAAATCAAAGCAGTTACGCAGAATCAATGAGTTGGATATTGATGATGAATTATACGATGATTTGATGAAGACATACAGAGCTGGTGTGCAGGAAATCAATGAACAGATTGCTATAATAGAGAATCAGATGTATCAGAATGATTTGAGTATTGAAAATGCTCAGGGTGAAAATTTGTCGGCTGAGGTCTATAAAAGAATTATTGATGAAATGTTAGACCACATAGACGATATGCCAGACAGTGATAAAAAGCTGATGATGAATCTGTTGATTGAGAAAGTGGAAATTTATGAAGAGAAGCAGAAAGACGGTCGTTGGGTGAAATCAGTACAGTTCAAGATTCCATTAAATGTTGATGGAAAGCTCGTTGATACAATGTTTTTTGATGATGAAGATACAGAAAATTCCCTACCTACAGAGAAACACGTTGAGACTTGTGTTTTATTGTCCAAACTAGGATAAAATCTAGCTAAACTGGACTCCATCTCAAGGACACAGTGGTGCCTGGCACCAATGTTCGGCGCTCCCATTGTCGGCGCTGACATCCCTTGCACGGAAAGCTTCATTGAGAGCTTCCTTCGAGAAAATCAGCGGCTCTCCATCCCGGGGAGCCGCTTTTGTCATAAATTGTTAAAAGGTGTAGCAACCGTTAAATTGTATAAGAACATAAAAATCTCCGAGGCAAGTGTTGCCCCGGAGAATCGTTTTCTTATGTGTTGCACTGTTTCAGGAGTGCATCTAACAGACGGTATGCTTCTTCGTGATAATATTTGGAATGGTTTGCATGAAGCTCGTCCAGGTTGATGTTTGCAAAAAATTTATGAATTGTATTGCTTTTCACACATGAATAAGTATAATATAAGTACAATACATGAAGAAAAAGATGTGGAGGAGTATGGTATGCCGCATCCATAAGCCAGCTTGCGCTGGCAACGACTGCGCAAAAGTGGTGGGACGATATTGCCGCAAAAAGATATACAAGGAGGAACTTTATATGAAGCGTTTTCGACAGCGATATGGGATCGCTCTGACGAAAAAGAAATTGCAGGAGATCATCCTGATGCTGATGGCCTTGGAAGCGGTGTTTGCCTTTTCCTATCTGGGATACATTGAGCTTCCGGCCATTTCCACCACCACGTTGCACATTCTTGTGATTGTGGCGGCTATGATGCTGGAGGCACAGGGGAGTGTGCCGGTGGTATGCGTTTTTGCGGTCACGTCCATGTGGATCGGCACCTACAGCCTGTCCCAGCTCGACCGGATATTTTCTCCTTTTGCCAGCGGAATGCCCCTTGGATCCATAATGCTGGTATTTGCCCGCGTGCTGTTTGCGGCGGGAGCCGGTTGGCTCTTTGACCTTTATTTTCGGAAGCCTCGCAGGTATGTCTATCTGGGCATTGCGGGGATTGCGGCTGCCAGCACCTTTCTTCATGGGCTGTGCGTTTTTGCCGCGTTATATTGCAGCTTCCCTATGCTGCGACAAATGATTTTAGAGAATCTGTTTTCCTATCCCGTATTCCGGGACTGGCTGTCCTATGTCCTGGCGATCATCGCCTGTTGCGGCATCCATTGGGTTCTGACTCGGAAGTCGGTGAAAAACAGATTGTCGCAGCTATGCGACTGTCCTCCGGCAATGCAAGAGTCCGGAAACCGGAAGAGGCTGATCTATTCGGAAACCGCTGCGGTGGTGGTGGGCATTCTGTGCATCCTGTTTCTGCGAAAGGCCATCTTCAAGGAGCTGTACCTGCAAGGCATAGATGTCAGCGAAAGCCTGCACCAAAATATCACCGCCTTTTTGCTGCAGGCGCTGGTGGCTCTGTTGGCGCTCTTTGCTGTTATCAGCGTCCTGATCCAATGGATTTACGAGTATTATACAGCGCAGCGGATTCGGATGGACAAAAAGCTGATGGAGCAGCGTATGAAAAGCTCCGTAGATGTTCTGACCGGCGTATTCAGTCGGCTGGCGTACCATGAGTGTCTGGAGCAGTACGCAGATTCCGTTCCGGCAGATATGACCGTCTTTCTCATGGACATCAATGGCTTAAAGGGTGTCAACGATGCCCTGGGGCATGAGGCGGGGGATGAGCTGATATGCGGCGCTGCCCAATGTATCACCCAGGCGGTGGGGGATCGGGGGCAAATCTTCCGCATCGGTGGGGATGAGTTCGTGGTACTGGGTCAAATGACCCAAGTCCAGGCACAGGAAATTCTGGTGGCGCTGCAACGGATTGCGGCGGCTTGGTCCGGGACGAAGGTGGAGATATTGAGTATTTCCTCCGGGTGCGCCTTTGCCAGCGACCATCCGGATTTTTCCGTGGAGCAGCTTACCCAGGCAGCGGATCAGGTCATGTATGCCCGGAAGCAGGAATATTACCGGGCAAAGAAACTGTCCTCCGGCACACCCGTCCCTAGTGGGAAGGGGGAGCGTTCATAAAAAGAAAAGGGATTTCTGCCATCCGGGCAATCAGTTGCCGGGGGCAGAAATCCCTTTTTGCGTGCCCGGCGAGGGCACGTTCTCTACTCGATTGCTGTCCGATGTGGCATTCAATCAAAAAAAGCAGTGCGACCATAACATGACACCGGAAATTGCGGCTGCTTATAGGAGAAAAACGATGGGATTGCAGAACGAACGCTGAGATGGTGTGCCTATTGTCCAAACTTAATACAAAGCAACATCTCGAGATTGACTTGTATATGGACGAGCTGGATTTGACTGCTGCGGAGAGTAAGGCAACATGCGATGAGCATTCAAATATTTTGGATTGCTTGCACAGGGCAGTAACGGTTATCTTTTCATAGGGGGTATTCTGGAGCAGCTCCAGAAGCGCATCCTTAATCATGCTTTTGGTTATGAGACTTCTTCGATCTGTTTTTCTTATTGTCAATTTTGGTTTCTCCATAAAAGTGTTATACAAAATCAGAGCTAGAGTTCTTTTTCGTCTTTATGGAGTAATAAAAAGTAACGAGTTCACCATCGTACTTATCAATTCTGGAAGTGGCAATAACAGGACGACCGAGATAACGACCGGTATACTTGATAACGTTTTGAGGATCGCATCTGTTAGGTTTTGCATAGACATAGAAACCGTCATCGTTGTACCCACCTTCGGAGATCAGACAGTGGATGTGAGGATTCTATTTGAGGTCACGACCAAAAGTATGTAAAACCATAATGAATCCAGGTGTAAAATTTTTGGATTTATTTAATTTGAAAAACACCCTGGAAACAGAATGGAAGAGGCAGTGATGGATATAGGCTTGATATGACATTTCCAGTAGGAGAAGCAACGATTTATTATTATGCTCCATTCTTTTGGTCGAATGGAGGAAATCTGGCAGATGAATTGCGCAAAAATAAAAAAACACTTGTTCGATAGCATAATTCATGCTACAATAGAATCAGTCAAAAACATAATAAGCTGGCATGTCACTGGTGCTGATGATACGAAGGAGGTCTGGTGTATGATGTGAGCTTTATAACAATCGCAGATAAAGGAGATTTTTGAAGTGGATATGATTTTAACTAAAATCACACATAGCATGGATCCTGATAAAAGGGATTCTTACATATATGCAATTACCTTGATGGGATTGTTTACGTTCTTGTTTTTAGGGGTGGAGTATTTTTTTGTGAATGTACTTTCGCATATCGTACCGGGAAATCAAACAGTGCTGGCACAAAATTATGTGCTTGGTGTCAGTGCAGCTGGGTTTGTACTCTATGCATTGTTTGAACACTTTTGCAAAGACCGGTTGAAAGAAGGCTGTTTTATTTTTATTGCTATAAATGAGCAAATTTGAAAAATTGCACAAAACTACGCTACAGATTTCATAAAAGAGTCAAAATCATGACATCCCTTTGCACATAAGAAAAGATAGTGATACTTTTCCATCTGGATAATGTCACAGATTTGGTGATATCCATTTTCAAAAGAACAGGATTTACCAGTTCCTGCTACGCACATAAAATGTGCCAGTGACATCAGCAGCCAAAATCTTCGTATTCCCTGTGCAGAACGTATCTGATAGCTGTCCAGTGCCAGCTTATCCTTACACTGACGGAAGAAGATTTCAATCGGCCACCGGCATACGTAATAAGACAGGATCCCGTCCGTTGATAGTGATACATCCGTACTGAGAAAAGCTCTGAGTGCCTTGGGGATTCCAAATGCCTTTTCGGGATAGCTCAAAAGAACTACGGCATTTTCAATACCGTTGAGTTTTCCTTCATACCGGTACACATAGTATTTTTGATTTTTCACGGTCACAAGGTGAAAATCCGAATGCGTAACCGATAAAAGTGCTGCAAACTCATTGAGTTTCTTTTTGATTCCGAATGGATAAAGCATGCGGTTTGTTTTTAAAGCACCAATCGTATGAAATCCACGTCCTGCAAAGGTATTGATTATTTTTTCAGAAACATACCAGCAGTCACAAAGAAAATAGGACATTACCGGTGGAACGGGCAGATCCTTTGCAATATTTTGTACAATGTCAATCTTGGAAATTGATTTATTGTACATCACAAAAGCATAGTTCATGACAATGCCGTTACAGGAAAGCATAACCGCAACTGCCTGATGCCCGTAATCCTGTTTCCCCTTTAAATGGGACTGGTGAAAATACGCATCTTCAATTGGATGCAGAGCCTGTGACGAAGGCTTTGTTTTTGAAGCGATCGTATCATCTACAATACAGAATACAGGTTTTCCGGTGCGAGCTGCTTCTGAATAAATAATCTCAATAACAGAGCGTTTTAACGTATCTGAAAGTAAGGAATCATCCCATTTTCCCGCATTGAGGAAATGGGCAATTGTAGTTCTGTGACAGTGGCTGTTTTTTGCAAAATCCGTGGTTTTTCCATGGTATCCTGAGATGAAAATACTGATCAGGATGCTCATAAGATGGTTGATCACCCGGTTGGAATAAGATCTGCATAAGTTTAATTTTTTAAACTGGTTGTATATGAATGAAGAATGATGTATAGTATTTGCGAGAGGCACCTTCTTTCTCGTAAATGTTGCAAATGTTTGTTTGGTCACTTTCATTATACAACATTATCGAAATTAAGGTGTCTTTCTTTTATGCAAAATCACGAACTTGCTCATTTATAGTTCTAATAATAAATCATTCCCAATCATAAGATTTTCACGGACTTTTTAACAGGGAAAGGGTATAATGTTAATAAAGAATAAAAACCGCAGCAAATCAGCCGAAAGTCTGAGACGCAAAGCTAAAGGACCTGTAAAATGGCAGCCAGCTGCAACGTTTTTGAGCATTGTCTGGATAGACAGTGCTTTTTTCAGTTAGATAAATAGGTAATGATAAAAAGATAATAAAGAAGTAAGGGAGGGAGAGTGGTGCATTATTAGCATCTGCTTATGCCAGACATGTGGAAAAGAGCCGCGAGACGGTTGATATCATAATGCATACCATGCAAAATCAAGAATAATGCGGTTTTCCGGTTGAAAGAAAGCGAAATATAGGATAGAATGTAGATATTCATCTCGTTTTGAGAAAATATACGAAAATTCATAATATTTACTTCCCCGAAGGAGGAGCCAAATTGGAAAATACGGAAAATTATCTGGAATGTGAAAGAAACCGAGTGTATTATACCCTGATTGCGATCGCAGGATTTTTGGGTGCGTATACCTTTTTATTGCGCGGGAAAGTATTCTGCAATGCCCAGACGGGCAACCTGGTGCTGTTTGGACTGGCAGTCGGACAGGGTGAATGGGAAAAAGCGGCATATTATCTGCTTCCGATCTCAGCATATACAGCAGGTGCTTTTATCTCTGAACTTCTTCCCAATCCGGTCAAATATCATCTGAAGATCCGCTGGGACACCCTTTTGATCGCTGTTGAAATGGCGGTTGTTCTGGCGCTTGGGCTTGTTCCGGACTCTGCACCGGTGCAGATTTCACAGGTGGCGGTCAATTTTATTGCTTCCATGCAGTACAATACCTTTCGACAGGCGGAGGGAACACCGATGGCGACGACTTTTGCGACTAACCATATCCGCCAGGTCGGTGTGGGACTTGCGAAAGAAATTCAGCATTTTTGGAAAAAAGATAAAAAACATCGAGAAAAATGGGGCAAACATTGCATGATGGTGGTGTATTTCTTATTAGGTGTGGTGTTTGGAACGGTTGCCTGCAATATTTATTCCGGAAAGGCGATCTGGCTTACCCTGCTGCCGTTTCTGATCGTTCTGATCGATTTCCTGAATGAGGATCTGCATGCAAAAGAAGAGGAAATGAAGCAGAAACCGCATGGACATTAGAAAAAGCTGCGCAAGACGGGAATGTTGCATAACCTGCAGATACTTGAAAAGGTATGGGCAGGTTTTTTGTT
>ENA-OQDT01001432-OQDT01001432.1-human-gut-metagenome-genome-assembly--contig:-NODE-1432-length-13908-cov-2.999927_pt1 | contig 13908 bp, 15 predicted proteins | sample MGYA00242786_ERZ504617 | MGnify/ENA primary metagenome ERZ504617 (study PRJEB26092, sample SAMD00036337) | human gut metagenome | host: Homo sapiens | study: EMG produced TPA metagenomics assembly of...
GCGTTCAGACTACCTGATTTTGGCAGCCTTGGAAAAAGATAAGCTTTGAAAGTAAGCCTGATTTCAAGGTTTTTTTCTGCTTTTCCATACGGACGCAAAGATGTCACTTGCTATATCTTCCGCTTCTTGTGTATCTCCTAAATACGAAATACATAAAGCGGCAAAGAACAGTGAAATAAGTATCGAAGACGTACTTGAACGCCTGCTTATCACCATTCTTTATCAATTGCAAAAGGAACATATCGTCCATAGTGATTTGTAATTAGGTTAGTGAGACGTTGCAAAGTTAAAGAATAGTTTTTTAGTAGAAACTTAAAAAAATGCTTTTCTGAATAAGGGTATGATTCGATTTTTTGTGTCTTAGTATCGGTAACAGTTAAAAACGACAGCGAAGCATGAAAAAAGAAATACCTTGGGAGTTAATCATTTCCGACCTGAAACAAGACATCTCCGATGCTGATAAAAAGCACTTGGAACAAATCGTGATCCGATTGCGAAAAGGCTTGAAGGATATCTTCTTCCGGCTTTCCAAATTATACTGGAAACAGACTTGTTCAAAGTTGGCTGACAGAATGTGAATCTACTCTTTTTATCTATCTGAATTGTGTATTCAGTCCATAATACAACAAATGATAGTAATGTTTCTTTGCATAGCCAAGACTGTCGGACTGATATAGTCTAAATTATCCCTTCTAAATCCAAATAAGCGAACTGTATTTCATCGTTTAAGTTTATGATAAGCCGGTTATTTTCTTTGTCATAACAGAAATCGGTTATCATGTATCCGGTTTCCAGGGTTTTGAGGTAATTGCCATTTAAATCGAAGACCAGGAACTTTGTTGGATAGTAGGCGTCTGTGCGGTGATCGCCACCGGAATAAAGGGCCAGAATCTTATCTCCACAAAATTCAACTCCGAGAGAATAGTGCTGGGTTTGTGTTTTTTCGTTTACCCATTTCGGACCGTAGATATTACATTTTAAATTCCCGTTAAAATCACAGATGGTCATCAGGTCGTATTGAGTATAACATTGGACATATAATTGGTGCTCTGCGGATGCAGCGTATATGAAGCGGACTTTTTTCAAATCGGGATATTCGTATGGCATAGGATTTATTTCCCCGGTTGCCATATTCCATCTGGCAACCGAAGGTTTATAATCGTTGTTACCTATCGGTTCGATGATTCTGGCAATGCAAAGTGTGTCATTCAGATATAAATAATCATCCGGAAACAGTTTTTTCTTCATATCTATTTTACACTTGGCTGATATTCCGGAGTCGTTAAAACACTGTCCAGGTCGTAAGCGAATATTTTCAGTTTGCCGTGATCCGATACAAAGAAGCGGCGGTTCGTCTCGTCGATTCCAACATGGCCTATAATTGTAATCTCACCCGGACCTTGTCCCTGATATGTACTGCTGGCAAGATGTTCGAATGTGTTTTTTGTCAAACAGATGAATGAGTTTGTCCGGTGAATTATAATCGGTGACAATTAAATAATTGTCGATTAGATAAGTCCTCGATATCCGGCCTATCAGCACATCTTGTGTTGAAAACTCTTTCATTTTGTCCCGTACGTCGACCACCTGATCCCGTTTACTCTGGTGTTTTTCTGTTTCAGAATCCTGACTGCAACTCCAACAGACAGCGATCAATAAAAGGTATAACAATTTATTCATGACTTTATTTGCTTTTAATATGTTGTCACGATACAAATATACGAATATTATTTAATTACGATATGATCGTAACGGCTTTGTCCGAATTATTGATAGACATGAACTATATTTTTGTTTTTCATATCTTCATGATGAGATATTGGATCAGCCGGAGGCATAAAGATTCGGAATCTGTCAAAAATAATTGCTATCTTTGTCGCCATTTGATATTAATAATTTAAGAAAGAAAATGGAAACAGTAGTAAGTGGCATTCGCCCAACGGGTAATTTGCATCTGGGGAATTACTTCGGAGCAGTAAAAGGATTTTTGCAAATGCAAAATGAGTATAATTGCTTTTTGCTTTATTGCAGACTGGCACTCGTTGACTACACATCCGCATCCTGATAATATCCGTAACAGTGTAAAGACGATCCTGGCCGAATATCTGGCTTGTGGCATCGATCCGGAAAAAGCGACCATCTATCTTCAGAGCGATGTGCGCGAAATTCCTGAATTGTATCTGTATCTGAATATGAATGCAGGGATCGGCGAGTTGATGCGTACTACTTCTTTCAAGGATAAGGCACGCCAGCAGTTGCACATCGACCGTGTCAACACCACGGAAGGGGATGTGGAAAAGGAAATTTTCAACGAAGGCAATAAACATAGCGTAAGCGCCGGTTTGCTGACCTACCCGACTCTGATGGCTGCCGATATCATTATTCATAAGGCGGTGAAAGTACCGGTAGGGAAAGACCAGGAACAAAATATGGAAATGGCGCGCCGTTTTGCCCGTCGTTTCAATGCAACTTACGGAGTCGAATGTTTCCCGGAACCCGCCTCTTTCTATTATTCCAATAAGGCGATCAAAGTTCCCGGACTGGACGGATCCGGCAAGATGGGTAAGAGCGAAGGTAATGCTATCTACCTGATCGACGATGAAAAGACAATCAAGAAGAAGGTGATGAAAGCTGTGACAGATGCAGGTCCGACGGAACCGAACAGCGTGAAACCCGAACCGATTGCCAATCTGTTTACGATGATGGAGATCGTATCGACAAAAGATACTTTCGATTTCTTCAATGAGAAATATAACAATTGCGAGATCCGTTACGGAGATTTGAAAAAGCAGTTGGCTGAAGATATCAATAATTTCTGTGCTCCGATTCGTGAACGTATCTTGGACATTCGTTCCAACGAAGACTATTTGGCAAAAGTCGCCCGCATGGGAGCCGAAAAAGCAAGCGAGAGCGCTGCGAAAACGTTGCGTGAAGTGCGTGAGATTATCGGATTCAGAGGATAAGCATATTCAGGCTTACTATATTTGAGGCACGGATTACACCGACCTCACGGATGAATTAAAACCGTGTAGTCTGTGTAGTCCGTGTTTTGTTTATGTTTGCAAGGCAGGTGATTTTGTGCGGTATAATTTATTAAAATCATAATAAAGAACCTGAAAATCGGATTATTAAATGGAAAACTACTTTACTTTGCAGTGAATAGAGACAAGTAACAAATGTATGGCGGCAATATCTGCGGGTGAATTTGAACGTATTTTCAAGGAGTTTTATAAGCCCTTGTGCCTGTTTGCACTCCGTTTTACAGAAAAAATCGGAAGATGCCGAGGACGTCGTGCAGCAGGTTTTTGCCGATGTTTGGGATAAGAACAGCCATGATATGGTAATTGCTAACTTTAAATCCTATCTCTATCAGGCGGTACGGAACCGTTCCCTTACGCTTATCGCCCAGTCTTCCGATATGTTACAGACAACGGAATGTATTGCTGATATAGAAGACCTGTCGGAAGAGGAACAGATATATCAATCGGAACGGGATGCGCGTCTTTGGGCGGCTATCGACGGATTGCCTGCTGAACGGAAGAAAATATTTCTGCTTTCCAAGCGGGACGGATTGAAATATCAGGAGATTGCGGAGGAGTTGCAGATTTCCATTAAAACAGTTTGAAAACCAGATGGGAAAAGCATTAAAGACTTTTGCGGGAAACTGCCATACGGATTTATTGTTTCGTTTTTTTTCTTGAATGAATAGGGGTTTTTTTCAAATTTCCGGTCTTAGTGATAGAATGGTTAAAATGTTTATGTATTTATTAAGACTAAGTTGAGAGATGAAAAGATTCGTATTGTTTGTGATGTTGATGATGTCTGTGGCGGTAGCGAGTGCACAAAAGTGGTCTTTGACGCCGGAAATTGGGATGATGGCTGTCAAGAGAGGTGGTCCTTCTTATAATTATGAACCGGGACAGTCTTGGAATGCCCGTTGGAAAATCGGAGTTGGAGTGGAGTATGTTGTCAAACCGGACCGTTTTTCATTGAAATCGGGGTTGTATTATACTCAACGGGGATATTCGGACCATATCGTTTCGTATGGGAATATTTACCCAATGCCGGAAGAACAGTCGGAAGTCGTTTTCAGCGAAATCAACTCGAAGTTGAATCGCCATTTTTGGCAAGTTCCGTTGATGGCGAACTTCTCGTTCCGATTAACGGATCATGTTCGGTTGAATTTGGCAGCTGGTCCTTATGTCGCTTGGTCAATGGGCGATAAAAACTCGTTCGGCTATATGGCATATGAAAAGACAGGTAAGGAGTATGGTTATGGATGGAAAGGAAGTGGCTTTTCGGATGATAGGTGGACACATGACAATCCTTTCGACTGGGGACTTTCGTTTCAAGCAGGATTGGAAATAGGTTCCTGGATGATAAATGTCGGTTACGATGCCTCTTTAGGCAAGGAATATGAATATGATTCAGTCGACTTAAAATATCATACCTTCAGCTTGTCTGTCGGGTATAAATTTAAATTAGGAAAGTAAACAATGGAGAGTGCTGTGACAATTGTCCATTGTCAATTATCAATTGTCAATTGAAATGATGAACAACGAGCAAGATGATAGATTTGAAAAACGCCTTCGTTTTGTAGTCCGGCACTACAAAGAGGGGGGCTTGGATGAGGATAAGGCCTGGAAACGGTTTGCCTTTCGGCAGGGAATCCGCCGGCAAGTCGCTTTTCGCCGTTATTGGATGGCGGCCGCTTCTGTTGTGCTCTTGCTTATTGGATTCGGCACTTTTTATGTGAAAGAGCGAAATAATCCCGAATGGGTATCTGTCGTTACTGCATCGGGACAATTAAAAGATGTTTATTTGCCGGATAGTACGCTGATTTCGATGGCCGGAAATTCGACACTCCGGTATGATGTGAAGAAATATGGAAAGGAAAGGCGCGTAGTGGAGATGACAGGGAAAGCTTTTTTCCAGGTGAAGAGGAACGAGGCGCGCCCCTTTTCCGTTCATACGGCCATGACGGAGGTGACGGTTTTGGGTACCAGTTTCCAGATAAGCGAACAACCGGGAATGACGGAAGTCGATGTCGTGACGGGAAAAGTGCGTTTTGCAGCAGGGAAGGAGCCTGAACCGGTTATCTTGACGGCGGGAATGTCGGCCTCTTATTCGAATGAAAAGAAAGAAATAGATATCCTGAAGGAAGAGAATCCGAATAATCTTTCTTGGAAAACGAAGCAATTGAGGTTTAATGATACGCCTTTGGATAAGGTGATCAGGGACTTGAATGAGTATTACCAGGTGGAGATCACCAACAAAGTGGATTCGCCAGATTCCCGGCTGACCGCAACATTCAACGATCTGCCTCTTGACGAAGTCCTGATGGTTATCAATCAGACGTTGGATATCCGATTGGTTCCCCGGAAAGATAAATAAAAAAATATGTATCGTGTTTACCTATTTGTCATCGGGATTTGTATATGTTGCCCGCTGATCGGAGCGAAAGAACCTTTGCACCTGTTGGCGGACCCGACTCCTACTGTCACGCTGGATATGAAGCGGGTGCCCTTACAGGATATTTTGCTGGAGATCGAAAAGCAGACCGGTCTGTTTTTTTCCTATGAATCGTCGATGTTGAAAGAATTCCGCCATGTTTCGTTGACGGCGCGCGACGAGTCTCTTTCTTATTGCCTGAAACGGTTGTTCGAGCCTTTACCTCTTGTTTACCGGATTACGGGACGTTATGTGATATTGAAACGGAAACCCCGGCAATATACCATCAGTGGGTTTGTGCGGGATTCCGCATCCTACGAGAGTCTGATTGCGGCGACCGTAGTGGAACGTTCTTCCGGAAAAGGATCGGTTTCCAATAATTACGGTTTTTACAGTATTACCTTGTCTCCGGGGAAAGTAGTGCTGTCTTCTTCTTATGTCGGCTACGAGCCCTGTTCCGTTACGTTCGAGTTGACCCGCGACACGATGATCGATCTCTCCCTATCGCCTGCCGGGGTACTGGGGGAAGTCGTGATAAAAGGAATTTCTCCCCGGTCGGATGTTTTGAACAGTCGGGTAGGGGTGTCGGATGTCCCGGCAAGCCGGGTGAAATCGTTGCCGGCCCTGTTGGGCGAAACGGATGTTGTCAAGACTTTGCAACGGCTACCGGGTGTGACCGGAGGAACAGAAGGCATGAGTGGCTTGTTTGTGCGGGGAGGTGATGGCGACGATAACCTGTTTCTGCTTGATGGAAATCCGGTCTATCATACAGACCATGTGTTAGGCTTCTTTTCGGCTTTCAATCCGGATGCTGTGAAGAATGCCACTTTTTATAAAGGAAGTTTTCCGGCGGAATACGGCGGGAGACTTTCTTCTGTTATAGATGTGCGTACGAACGAGGGAAACCGGAAAGAATATCACGGGAATATCTCGATCGGCTTGCTGGCGGCGCGTGCCAATCTCGAAGGGCCGATCATCAAGGACCGGTCTTCATTCAACGTGTCGGTACGGCGTACTTGGATGGAACTGATTACCTGGCCACTCATGACGGCAGTGAACAAGAAGGCCGATACCGAAGTGAAGGGGGGATACCATTTTTACGATATGAATGCTAAAGTCGATTATTCTTTTACGGACCGTAGCCGTGCTTATCTGAGTTTTTACATGGGAAGTGACAGTTATCGTAACGGTGAGGATTCGAAAGATATACATGGTGAAGATCGGGACTTTCGCTGGCGCTGGGGAAATCTGATCGGGTCTGCCGGATGGAACTACCTGATCAACCGGAAACTGTTTGCCACTTTCACCGGAGGGTATACCCGCTACCGTTCGCATATAATCCAGAAGCAGAATGCTTTTGTCTCATCGCCGGATAAGAACGGACAGGTCTATTTTCAGGAAGGGCATTATCGTTCGGCTATGGAAGATGTGAATCTGAGAGCCTCTTTCGACTATCGCCCGAATGTCGACCATCGGATCCGGATGGGAAGCGATTACCTGTTCCATCTTTTCCGTCCCGAACAAAGTAATATGAGTTCCTGGTATAAGGATTCGGTTGTTTCGCAAATGAATAATACGATCTTTTCACATTCTTTGATTCATGGTCATGAAGTTTCCCTGTATGCGGAAGACGAAATGTTGCTGACCGACCGGCTGCGGGTGAATGCCGGGTTGCGCTTTACCCTTTTCCATGTACAAGGAGAGACATACCAGTCGTTCCAGCCCCGTTTTTCCACCCGTTACTTGTTAGGGCGGAACTTGTCGGCAAAAGTGTCCTATACGAAGATGAACCAATATATCCATTTATTGTCCAACAGCTATATTAGCCAGCCGACGGATATCTGGGTGCCGGTTACCGGGAATATCCGCCCGATGCATGCGCACCAGGTGACGAGTGGTCTATTTTGGCATTATAAAGAATTGGATTTCTCGGTTGAAGGCTATTACAAACGAATGAATAATCTGGTGGAATATAAGGATAACGGACCGGTTCTTCCCTCTTTTTAACGGGGTGGGAAGACCGGGTCGGAGTGGGGAAGGGACGTTCTTACGGCTTGGAGCTGATGGTGCAGAAAAAGACTGGGCGGTTTAACGGATGGATCGGGTATACGCTCTCCTGGTCCGACCGTTGGTTTCCGGACGGGACGGTCAACGAAAGGGCGTCGTTTCCCCTCCAAATACGACAATCGGCATAAGGTCGATATTGTTGCTTCCTACAAACTTTCTAAGAAAGTGGAGCTGACGGCCGCTTGGATGTATAAGTCTGGTAATCATTTGACGATTCAAGACGTGCAATATCGCCCGTTGCCGGAGTTGACGGAGCGCGATTACCGGGAGGAACTTTGGTGGGGATATGGCCAGAACGCAAGTTCGCGCAATAATTACCAGCTTCCGGCTTACCATCGGCTTGATTTGGGCGTTAATTTCTACCGGTATAAAAAGAATGGCCGCATGGGAATTTGGAATCTGAGTCTTTGCAATGCTTATTTTAAGGCGAATCCTTTTTCGGTCCGGCCTGTTTATTATCAAACGGAAAAAGGTCGGGAGGTTGTGCTGGAACAGACCTTGTTGTTCCTTTTCGTCCCTTCTGTTTCCTATACATATAAATTCTGATGGCGATGAAAAAGATATTGTTAGTCTTGGGCCTGCTTTCGTTAGCCTCCTGTACCCGCGACGTGGTGCTGGTTCTTCCGCCCGTTCCTCCACGCTTGGTGTTGAATGCATCCGTCTCTCCGGATACGGATGTGACGGCTTTCTTGTCCAAAAGTTGGTTTGTCTTGGACACGGTCACGGATGACGGGGTCGGGGGCAGTAATATACAAGTGTTTATAAATGACCGTTTGCAAGGGCATATGCAGCTTGTCCCCGATAGCCGGTTAACAGGTCGATATATATTGCCCGGATGTCGTGTGAAGGCCGGCGATCGCTTGCGGCTGGAAGCAGAGGCGGGTGGTTTCGATCCGGTAGGAGGAGAGACAGTTATCCCGGATCCGGTGGAGGTGTTGTCTGTCGATACGGTCCGTTTTACCCGCTTTGGTTATGGGGGATATGAATATCCTTCCATACGGCTGTATGTCCGGTTCCGTGACAAGCCGGATAAACGGAACTATTATCGCTTGATAATTGAAAAACAGACAGAGTTCCAGAAGGGAGACAGTGTGATAACCTGTAGTTCGATGTACCGGTCAGAACTTAATTATACGGATTGGTTGGGTGTAGTTTATGAAGATCCGGTATTTCGTTCGACAGTGACGAATCCGGTTATTGAGCAGTTAGATGGGACGACTTGCCGGGGCACGTTTACGGACGATATGTTCGATGGCAAAGACTATACGGTCCGCTCTTCTTTTTGGCCTGTCGATAGTTCCTTTAAGGGTGATTCTGTAACGACAACGGTGCATTATGATATTCGTCTGATGGCTATTTCGGAAGAATACTATCGGTATCTGGTTGTAATCCGTAATTTCTCTATCTCGTTGGGTGATGCTTACTTAGATGGTTTGGTGGAACCCACCGCCACTTATACGAATGTCGAAGGTGGTTTTGGAATTGTTGCCGGTTGCCAACTGGCCCATCGCCGTTTTACAATGCCTTTCGGTGATAAAGAACCCTCTTGGAATCCGTTTGCCGTTTATGATTGATTCTAAAAAATTTCCGGATCGAGTAGGGGTTTTTCCTGTATTCCTGTCTTATGGATGAAAAGTCAATAAAGATAAGATGAAGAAGTTTATGTCGAGAGGATGGTTTACCTGTGTTTTTGTGTGTTTGAGTTGTTTTTTGATATCGGAGAAGTTGTCGGCAGAGGTAAATGGTGGAGATGAGGTTCGAACGATTACATTGAACATGTGGAACGTTTCTTTGAAGGAGATTCTGACAGAGATCGAGAAGCAGGCAGGAGTGACTTTTTCGTATGAATCATCTTTGTTGAAAGAGTTTCAGAAAACGAGTTTCAAAGTGAACGATGCTGCATTGGACGATTGTCTGGCACGACTTTTTGCCGACTATCCGTTCGTGTACAAGAGGACAGGAAATATTGTCGTTCTGAAACGTAAACCCAGACAGGTCACGATCAGCGGTTTTGTGCGGGATAAAACTTCCGCAGAATCCCTGGTCGGGGCTTCTGTGTATGAAGTGAACAGCCTGAGCGGTGTGGCTGCCAATACCTATGGATTCTTTAGTCTTTCGTTGCCTGTACCGTCGGGCAGTGATGGTGCTCCCGTTCGTTTGCAAGCGTCTTATATCGGTTATGAGAGTCATCTGTTCACAATTCCGGTGTTGAAGCAAGACACAGTCTTGGTAATCGATTTGCAGCCTAATGCCGCAATCGGAGAAGTGTTGGTGACAGCCTTGGAAACAACCCGCCAAACGGTCCGTAGTACGCAAATGGGAACATTGGAGGTGAATCATGCTACTATTCGTGCGACTCCGACTTTGTTGGGGGAGGCCGATATTATCCGGACCTTGCAATTGACACCTGGTGTGTCGGCCGGGACGGAAGGTATTTCTGGTTTGTATGTCAGGGGTGGAAATTCGGATGAGAACCTTTTTCTGGTCGATGGTAATCCTGTCTATCAGGTGAATCATATCGGCGGTTTTTTCTCTGCGTTCAACAATGAGGCGATTAAAAGCATGAATTTCTTCAAAGCCGGTTTCCCGGCCCGTTACGGCGGACGCCTTTCTTCGGTGGTAGATGTGCATACCAAGGAGGGGAATATGAAAGAATTTCATGGATCCGCCTCTTTAGGGTTGGTTTCCGGTAATCTGAATCTGGAAGGGCCGATTTGGAAAGACCGGACTTCTTTCAATATAGCGCTTAGGCGTACGTGGTTGGATGTGCTGACGGTTCCTGTGTTGGCGATTGTAATAAGAAAAATAAAAAGAATCGGGGATCGTGTCAATATTCGCTATGCCTTCCATGATCTGAATGCCCGTGTCGATCATCGTTTCAACGACCGGAGCCGGATGTACTTGAGCCTTTATAACGGGAACGATGTGTTGAAAATAGAGAGTGAGGACTTTTCGTCTTACGGATATGCAACCTCGTTTAGCAATACGCTCGATGCTTATATGCGATTGGGGAAATTTGGTCGCGTCTGCCGGTTGGACTTATGCGTTCAGTAATAAATTGTTCGGAAAATTATCCGGTTTTTATACGCGTTATCGTTCTAAAATCAATTACAGGGAAGAAGATATTTCAGGTAAGGACGGAGATTCCGGATATAAGCATTCTTTGGATGAGACGACGAATATGACGGGAATTACGGATTTCGGTATCCGGACTTCGTTCGATTATCAGCCAGTGGCGCCGCATCATATCCGTTTCGGCGGCGATTATCTGATACATTATTTTCGACCGGAGTATAACAGGATGATGGCATTGGACAATAGCCTGCCGGATTCCATGCAGATCGCCAAGACTTTTTCCGATGATAGGTTGTGGGCGCATGAACTTGCTGCCTACGCAGAGGATGATTGGTCGATCTCCGATGCTCTCCGTTTGAATGCCGGACTTCGGTTTAGCCTGTTCAATATTGACGATAGGACTTATACGGGCATCGAGCCGCGTGTTTCCTTGCGTTGGCTGCTTTCGCCGAATGTCAGTTTGAAGGCTTCTTATTCGCGTATGAATCAGTATGTACATCTGATCAGCAACAGTTTTATGGACTTACCGACCGATTCTTGGATGCCGGTGACCAATAAGTTGAAGCCGCTTGTCTGTGACCAGGTCTCTTTGGGTGGTTATTACAATTGGAACCGGTTGTTGGATTTTTCTGTAGAAGGTTATTATAAACGTATGGACAATTTGCTGGAATATAAAGATGGCTATAGTCTGATCCCTTCATCTGTTTCTTGGGAGAACAAGATGGCTTCCGGTGAAGGGCGTGCTTACGGACTGGAGTTTATGGTTCGCAAGCAAACCGGAAGGACTACCGGATGGATAGGGTATACGTTGGCCTGGGCTGACCGCCGGTTTGACGAGATAAATGAAGGTAGGCGCTATCCTTCTCGTTACGACAATCGTCATAAATTGAATATCGTTGTCATGCATAAATTATCCAAAAAAGTTGAATTGTCGGCGGCCTGGACCTATTCTTCCGGCAATTATACGACATTGTCACTAGAAAATTATTATCCGGGTGACAATTTGCACAAACCGGGAGAAGGACCTTCCTGGGGAAGCGGGACGAGGCTTGACGAGGATTATTATGATGAACGTAATAATTACCAGCTTCCTGCTTATCATCGCTTGGATTTAGGTATTAATGTGTATCGCCCCAAAAAGAAAGGACGTATGGGAATCTGGAATATCAGTATTTATAATGTCTACAGTCGGATGAATCCGATTTTGGTTTATAAAGGGGATGTCGAGGAGAAGGCTGGAACAAACGATTATGGGAATCCGAATGTCACCTATCGGAATGCATTCAAGTCTATAGGCATTTTCCCGATCATACCTTCGGTTTCATATACTTATAAATTTTAAAGGAGGAAAAGGATGAGATATAATCTTTGTGTATTGGTTTTGTTGTCATTTGTCTTGTCTGGTTGCGAGAAGGAAATAAATCTGGAACATATGCGTCCAAACCCTAAATTGGTATTGAACTGTCTGGCTGTGCAAGGCGATACACTTTCTGTGGAACTTTCGCGAACTTGGTTTTATGCAGATAACAAAGTTCAGGATATTTTTGTCTCCGATGCGGATGTGAAGCTTTATGTAAATGATGTATTTCGGGAATCGTTGGCCGAAACGATTGTGAAGTATGAGAATCCGGACTTTGATGCCGTACTTTACAAATCTTCTTTTTATATGCCTGCTGCTGGCGATCGGATACGCTTGACTGCTTCACGCAAGGGCTTTAAAAACATAGAAGCTGTGACGGAAGTCCCGCGTCCTTGTGCTGTTTCCGATTTTGAGTTTGAACAGGAGAGTGTAAGAGACACTTCTGAATGGTGGGATGATTACTATATCCATTTATCCCAGAAAAATACCTTATGTTTTACTCTTCACGACGAACCAGGTGAAGAAAACTATTATCTGATCTATTTTCGTCGGGGAGATGCGTGGGGTGAAAAAGACAGCCTTCGTTATTCTTGGTTTTCTTTTAGGCCTGATTATGGAAGCGAACCGGTGTTTGCCGTTCAGAATTCAGCCTTAGATCAAATTTTCGGATATGACGGTGTGGGTGGTTATAATGGGCTTGCTTTTTCAGACGAGTTGTTTGATGGGAAAAGTTATCGATTTAAGATTCCTTGGGAAATAAGCTTAAGCTATACATTGAGTACTGATTATAACCCGTACAAATATCGTTGTTATCTGTATTCCATTTCCCGTTCCTACTACAACTATATGAAAACTATGAATGATTTGTATGAGAGTGGTTTTGTAGGCGACTTGGCGGAAATAGGCTTTGCCGAACCGGTCCGCATCTACTCGAATGTGGAAGGAGGGACCGGTATTTTAGGAGGCGGCTGTTTGGAGTTCAGAGAGTTTACAAGTGACTGACCAGGTCCACGCTGACCGGATAATGGTCTGAAATCCCTTCCGTCTCTATTCCGTTGTGGATGCGGGCATCGAGGCAACGGGAAACTAAGGACGGAGAAACCAGAATGTAATCCAACCGTTCGCCTATCCCGTGCAGACGAGTGTCGCCATGTTGCCATCCGTAGAGGAAAGCGGCTGGGAATGTCGTCCGTTTATCGGCCGGGACATATAGGCGGCATATGTCGGTCAGCCCGATGGACAGAAATTGGGACAGAACCGAATAATCAAGCCGTCCGTCACGCATATTCCGGTATGTTTCTTGCTCGGCATCCCATTTCTGCATGTTTTCGATGAGTTGGGCGTGTGTTTCCACCCAATCGGCGTCGAAAGGCGAATAGGCGTTGAAATCTCCCATGACCATACAGTTGTCCAACTGATTGTCCTGTATGTATTTTGTCAGCATCTGCGCTTCTTTCAGCCGGAACTTCCAGTCGTGAGGGCTGAGATGGGTGACGATGATATCCAATCCATGCGTTTTTACGTGCAGCATGCCGTGCCAGAACCTTCTACTTGTTTCTTACGACCGTGATCGGTTCATTGGAAGTTATGCCGACCGGGTATCCTTCTTCTTTCACGATGGCATAATATCTTATGTCCGTATTCGGAGGCTAGTTGTCCTAAATTCTTTTCTGTAAATCCAACCAGTTCGGTCATGGCCAGAATGTCCGGTTGCTGTCCTTTTATCCAGTCGATAAAGTTGGCCCGTCGGTGAGCATTATGTTCGAAACCGTTCCAGATGTTGTAGGAGATAATCCGCAGTTTTTCTTTTCCCGCCGGTTGCCCGTTGTGTCCACATTTTCCCTTACCTCCATCCCCTTCTTTTCCAGCCACTCTTCCAGATCACTCTTTGTAAAATCCCCGAAAATCACCCGCAAAACCAATTTTCAAAACAAATTCTGAATAGCCATTCCTTT
>ENA-OQDT01001433-OQDT01001433.1-human-gut-metagenome-genome-assembly--contig:-NODE-1433-length-13906-cov-11.090863_pt1 | contig 13906 bp, 7 predicted proteins | sample MGYA00242786_ERZ504617 | MGnify/ENA primary metagenome ERZ504617 (study PRJEB26092, sample SAMD00036337) | human gut metagenome | host: Homo sapiens | study: EMG produced TPA metagenomics assembly of...
ACAGAGAGCATCCCCTCTATCCTGCCGCTTCCGGCCGGAAGCGGCCACGAAGCGAAACCGGCACGGCGCGATGTACGGACAGCGAGCAGATTCCCCGACCGGTCCACCACATACCGGTCGGTATCGGCAAACCCCGACGCATCGTCCGCATCCCGGTCGCACCACGCCGCACGGCCTCCCGCCACGAACTGTACCCCGTCAAACGAAACGAACCGGCCGACATCCTCCGGCCGCAAGGCGGCAATCTCCCGCGCCTGCGGCTCTACCGCCTCCTCGGCCATTCCTACGATACGCACCACCGCCGGAATATCCGCCTCGTCCACATATCCCGTTTCATACCCCTGCGACGGAGCCGTCCCCAACTGAAGGCAGCCGCCATACGCGCCCAACGTCAGTCCGTTACACGACACATCCACCAGACACCCCATGGCATAGGTTTCGAACAGCCGCTCGCTGTCGAGCTTCAGCTCTATGGCTCCGCTCCCGTCCAGCACGGCGAGTGTCTTGTAATAATTGCCCGACCGGTCGCTGCTCACCACACAGCCCCGGATACGGTAACTCTCCGTAAACGTATAGGGGTATCCCCGATAATGCGATTTCAGGTACTCCACCGTCACGACCGAAGAGGCCGCACCGCCCTCTTCCTCCTCCGGTACCCGGCCTCTTTCCGGATAGCTGCATCCGCTCAGGAGCAGCACGGCGGCCACCGCCGGCCAGCTACATCTCCACATCATTCCCGTCCCTCAACTTCAGGGCGAAGACCTCGCGCGTCCCGCCGAATTTTCCATACATCAATATTCCCGTCAGGGTCACCCGCCCGGCCGGAACGGTATCCCCTGCGAACGAAGCGTAACCGCTCGTCACGACCGCCACCGAATCCCCGGCAGCATCCCGGAACCAGACCGTTCCCGTGGCCGGCATCCCCGACTCGGCCCCCGTATCCGCCCACGTCACCGGTCCGCCCGAGCGGCAGACCTCCGCTATCCGGACAAGACGACCGCAATACCGCTCCTCCAGCCCGCCGATGCCGGGCTCCAGCGGAGGTACTTCCCGGAAAAGCGTATCGCGCTCCATGTAGCGGTCGAGCAGCACATGTGAACCGAACTCCTCCACTCGATAGGCCGACCAGTCGTTCACGCCCGCCCCGAGCTGCACCACGCCGTTGTACATCCCCACCGCCAGCCCACGGGCACGGATAACTATCCGGCGGCCGCGCTGACAATAGGCATGCAGGTCGTAAAATCCGGCCCGTATCTCGACGGCACCGCTTCCGTCGTCGATAATGAAACTACGGAAGAAATTCCCGGCCCGGTCGTCGGACACCACATAACCGCCGACCGTCAAATCCTCCTGCACCACAAAGGGGTCGCCGTAAAAATGTTCACGAAGCAGGGCGAGGTCGGCATCGGGAAGCGTACCGCTCCCCTCCAGGTCGCCGGGGCCGAGCGTACCGAAACGGTCGTAGCCACAAGCAACGGTCGCACTCCAGACAGAATACTACGAAAATCTTTTTCATAACGCTAAAACTACTGTCAGCGAGGCGAGGAATGTCCGGGGATAGGCATAGCTGTAACGCGCCGGGAACGGACGGTAAGCGTTCCTCCCGTCCGCCGCCGTATATTCGTCGAACCTCATCTGTTCATAGCCTCCGTAAACGATGTCGCGCCGGTCGAGCAGATTGTCTACCGACAGGCTGGCGAACACCCGCACTCCGAAGAGGGTGAACCCCTTCGTCACTCCGACGTTCAGTACCCACGCATCGGGCAGCCGCTCCTGCCGGAAACACGCCTGCCGCTCCTCCGGCGAAGAGGCCAGATAGAGAAAGCGGTCGGTACGCCGCAGCGGATTCACCGTCACGTAGCGTCTTCCGGCATACATCCCTTCGAGCGTGAAGCCCCACTGCGAGGCCGTACTGTAATTCAGTGCAGCGGCCGCCGTCGTCTGCGGAGTGGCCGAATGTACGAAACCGTCCAACCGTGCCCGGTCGCCCCGCAGACAGCAGCCGGCCGGAAGCATCCTCGTAAACCGCGACCTCAGGCTCGCCGCGATAGATGTTGTTTCCCACCGACAAGACCGTCAGCAGCACGAGCCGCTCGGCCAGTTCGATGCGTACTCCCGCCTCCACACCCCAGTCGAGCCGCGTGATGCCGGACATCACCATATCGCAATAAGCACTGTACAGGTCGTCGTAATAGCGGTCCACCTGCATGGCGCCGTGCGTATGTACGAGGTACCCGGCCAACTCGGCCACGGCGAACCACGCCAGCGGTACCCTGTACTCTGCCTGCACGCCGGCCACCCGTTCCGACCGGATGCCCCCGGCCAGCGCATTGCTGTAATCGGGCGAGAGAAAGATATCCTCGTAACAGGGCATGTATTCGCCGGCGAACACCTCCGCACGGAGACGATGGCGTGCCGTGAAACCATAGCGGGCGGAAACATACACGTTGTACGGTGTGAAACCACACACGGCGGAGGAGCCGTACGACCGGCTGCCGGGCAGCGTCGCCTTCTCGTAATGTCCCACCCTGCGCAGGTCGGCGACATTGAATTTCTTCTCTATCTTGTTTATCAGTTGCATGTTGGTCAGTGAATCCCATCCTTCCACATCCTGGGCGGTGGTCTCATTGTCAGTACAATGTTCTCTCTTTTCAGTACCTCCCGAAAGATGAGGCTCATTTCATTCAAAATAGTCTGTGTATCCATTGTCAAGTTTAAATTAGTTCTTGTATTTTCTTTCTGTCTGTTTGCTACTGGTGTTCAGCGGAAACTGTTCCAGGCAATGCATATGCTTGGGAATCATGTAGTAGGGAAGCCTGCTATACAGATATTCCTCCATCTGCTGTTTGTCGAGCTGTTTCTTCTCTACGACGAGATGTAGTTCGCACTGATTGCCGTTGTCGTATTTGGGAATGACGACTACACGGCATTCACCGTTGAAAAAGTTTTTTGCCACATGTTCAATCTCGCTCAGCTCGATGCGAAATCCTTGTATCTTTATCTGTGAGTCTTTTCGTCCGCAATAGATGATGTCACCGTCGGCATCCATCCGGCAGAGGTCTCCCGTCTTGTAGTATACTTTTCCATTGGCGGTCTCTACGAGGCATTCCCCGTTTTTTTCGGGAGCATTCCAGTATCCACCCATCACTTGATTGCCGCTAATCCATAGTTCGCCGGTTTCTCCGGTAGGCAGCGGGCGACCGTCGTTATCCATAATTAGGGCATCGATGCCTTCGAAAGGCCTTCCGATAGCGGTCATGCCGTTGTGATGCTTGCAGGAGGTGACGGGTATCCGGTAGGCAGTGCAGTAGATGGTTCCCTCTGTCGGTCCGTATAGGTTTATGAAAGAGGCATTGGGGACACATTTTCTGAAAGCATCCAACAGCTCCGCGTCAGAAGCCTCGGCAGTAACCACTAGATATCTAAGTGCGGGGAGGTGTATCTCCGGAAAATAGGGACGTAGCAGCTGGAGCAGTGAAGGGGCCACGGCAGCGAAGGTCAGGTCGTATTTTTCCAGAGTTTCAATTACGTTGATGTATTTCACGCCTTCCGGAGAAACGGTGTATATGCAAGCACCCAGCGTCAGCGGATATAGAAAGGATACGATGGAAACGTCAAAAGTGAGTTCGAACATCTGCAGCATCCGGTCGTTCTCGTCCAGTTGCCAGCCGAGGCGGTGGTAGGCGGTATAGAAAGCATTCAGGTTACGGCGGGAGATGGGTACTCCTTTGGGTTCGCCCGTGCTTCCGGAGGTAAAGATGATGTAGGCATTTTCCTCTTCTGCCGTATGGAGGATGTCTTCTGCGGCATGGAACGTGGCGGAGTTCTCTGCCTGCTCTATTTCGGAGGTACATATCAGTTCCAGATTCCGGGTGTCGAGGTTCAAGACATGGATATTCTCGGTATGCAGCACGAGGCGAATGCCTGCCGAGTCGGCAATTCTGTCGTTCCTATGTTTGGGGTAGGAAGGATGCAGGATGACGTATGTCTTTCCGCAAATCAGTGCAGATAGTATGGATGCGTATGTTTCCAGTCTGTTTTCTGCGACGATGCCGATAATTTTGTCTTCTCTGTCCTTGAATAGGGAGGATATTTTCTGTACGCAAGTTGCCAGCTCTCCATAAGTGCAGGCCGTGTCTTCGATGACGAATGCCGGTCGGTCGGCATATTTGCCGAAGGCTTTCATGATGTCGCCAATCAAGTCATTTGGATACTTTTTCATTTAGTCCGTTATGTTATAGTTCAGTTTTTGCGGAAGCGATGTTTGTCCGTCGTTCATTAAAGACAGTGGTTTCCCGCAATCTCCCTACCGGGAAATCCTTAAGATTTCTAAAAAAGGAGGGATACTGTTCGGAATAAAAGAAACAGAGGGGGCAAATACATACTCACCACAGGATAACACGGATTAACACTGCTAAAAGCTCTTTATTATCAGAACTCCTAAGGCAATCTGTGTTAATCCGTGTTATTCTGTGGTGAGTATGATATACTCTTCGGGCAAAATGGGTTTGCGAACAAAGTCCTTATTTTGCCCAGAACAGTTTGTGGTAGTAAGTGTCTTCGGCTGACACCTCTTTATAGTAGGGATTGTAGTTGACTTCCGTATTCGGGTATCTCCAGCGGTTCGGCACATTTGTGATGGTACCGGCCACTTCGGGGAAGGCCAGGCCGGACGGATAGCCGGTACGTCGGATATCACTCCATGCCTCACGACTGGCTAGGAAACCGAAATGCAGCCACTTTTGGGTAATGATAGCATCCAGCTTGTCTGCATATTCCGTGCTGTTCCATTTGGCAGCAGCGAAAGAGGCTGTTTCTTCGGCAGTGGGGGCATTATACCGGCGTGCGTTTTCACCCGTACTTACCGAGTCGTAATAGTAGTAAAGCGTGATGGACTGGCTGACAGCCTTTTTGAACTCTTCTTCCGCTTTTGCTTCATTCTTTGCCACTCCATACCCCATTTCATAGGATTCCGCTTTCAGGAAATGGATTTCGGGTGAGGCCATTATCAGCATGTCGAATTTATCGTTTTCCCAAAAGAAACCTTTCTGCGTGATTTGTGAGAAACCGGTGTTGCTGGTATTGACTTCGTCTTGTGCCTGCGAGTTGTAATATTCCGTCAGCTCATCTGCCACGGTAAGGTCTGTGCCCAGATAACGGTGTTCGTCCAATTGACCGGTGTTTTGGTTGGTAATCTTCACGGGATTGAAGTTGAGCAGGATGCGCGGGTCGTCTTCTCCTTTCACATAAACGCCGCTCAGTGGGTCATTGCTGGTCATATCATAGTTGCCATGGCCCAGCATGCGGTCGATGATGGCGCCCGAAGCAAGTCGGTTAGTTACCCAGTCACCCAGTCCGTGGCCTGCGGTGAAGTTCAGTTGCCCAGACTTCTGGTTGACAATGAGAATGTTGTTTTCTTGTTCCTCTATCAACGGATAGGCTGACGGATTTTCCAGGATTTCCTTGATGGCGGTACGGCCTTCCGCCTGCAAGTCTCCTTGCGCGGCTACGCGCATGGCAAGGCGCAGTCGCAAGGAGTTTGCATAGCGTTCCCATTTGTCCATGTCCCCGTTGTTGATAAAGTCTTGTGTATTGAAGTTCCTCGGTGTGGGGATGGAGCGGAACCGCGGAGCAATTTCTTTGAGCTCATCAAGAATGGTTTTATAAATATCCTCGGCCTTGTCATAATGAGCATACGATTTACCTACATCGTTGGTAAGCGGCAGCGTACAAGCTTCCGAGAAAGGCATATCCCCGAAAACGTCCACTGTGGCGGCAAAGAAATCGTACAACTGTACTTTGGCGGCAAGATAGAATGCCTCGTCCTGGGCTTGTTCTGCCGCGCTTTCTTCCTCGTAGAGAGATTCCAGCTTGCGGAACTGGGCCAGTGCCGAATACACATTGTCCCACTGTCCGTCAATAGCGGGTATATAGCCGGGGGTATACATATCCGTAGTGTTGGAGTAGCCGAAGGTTTGTGCATACTTGCCCGTAAACTGTGAATCGAATCCGAAGAACCGGTTGTATTCGTAAACATCATAGTCCTTTACTTTTTGGAAGACTCCTACCATCAGATTACTGATGGTGACTTGGGTTACTTTGGAGGGGTCTTCGTATTTGCTGTCGAAGTCATAATCCGTACAGCCTGATGTTGTCAAGAGGAATGCTCCCAATGAAACAAGAGATAATATCTTTGTCTTTTTCATACTCTTTGTTGTTTTTTGGATGGTTGTTTTGTCAGAAACTTGCACGAAGTGAAACACCGAAACTGCGGGTAGCTGTGGTAGAACTTCCCACGGTAGCCTGGTTGGCCCAGGATGTTCCGACGGACGACTCCGCATCGTAGTTTTTCAGTGCTTTGTAGAAGTAGAAGAGATTACGTCCGAAGACCGACACACTCAGCCGGCCCAGTCCCAGTTTGGAGATCATCTTTTCGGGAAATTGGTAGCCGATGGTCAATTCACGCAGTTTGACATAAGAATTGTCGAATACCGAATGGCGGTATGTCAGCTGTTCGGCCTCCGTTCCCCAATTATAGGTGGTGTTGTAGTAATAGCCTGCCGGAATGATACGTGTGTTTCTTTCGCCAGTGGAGGCCACTACACCCGGAAGAATGATGCCGTCGTGGTAGATTATCTCTCCGTTGGGGCCGGCACCCGTGGAAGGGTCTACTTGTACCGGAATTCCGCTGGAATTGTTGTCGCCCGGATAGTAATAGGATAGTCCGCCGTGTTCCGTATCACGGTACTTCAGGGATTCGGGTGTCAGACCCACTGCGGTGGCATATTGGTTCATTTCGTTGATGACATCCCCTCCGATGCGGAAGTCGATACTGAAATCGAGGAATACATTCTTGTAGGAGAAAGAGTTGAATAGACCTCCTACGCCTGCCGGATTGATGTTGCCGACTTTCTGCAATTCAGTTTGGTTGAGGTAAAGACCTTTATCGGAAACGAGGTACTCACCGTTTTCGTTCACCTGGGGAACCTGTGCATAGATGTCACCCATTGGCTGGCCTTCCACAGCTTGTATTTTTATTCCGCTGCCTCCGGAGTTGAGTATTTCCAGATAGGGCACTCCATCGGCCAGTTTCACCACTTTGTTCTTATATACACCATAGTTGGCTGTCAGGTCCCAGCGGAAATCTCTGGTCAGTATGGGAGTGGCACTGATTGATATATCCCAGCCGCGGTTGGCTACCTCACCCACATTCATCAACACATTCTTTACGCCTGATGTGGAAGGTTGCGGCGTGGAGAGTATCTGGTCCTTTACACGGTTGTTGTAGTAGGATATATCTATACCCAACCGGTTGTTTAAAAACTTGCTTTCCAGACCTATCTCGTATTCGTATTTCTTTTCCGGACGGATATCTGCATTCCCCCATGAAGAGGGAATGGTGTTCCAGGTGAATCCGTTGTCCGAACCTTGCTCGTAGACGATATTGGCGGTATAGGTTTCAGGAGCATTTCCTACGATACCGTATGAGAGGCGCAGTTTTCCATAGTTCCACCATGACGGCATGTGGAAGGCTTGGGTGAAGAGAAAACTCAGATTAGCGGAAGGATAGAAAAAACTCTGGTCTTTTAGGGTAGACGATCGTTCCTGGCGTCCGGTCAGTTCAAGGAATAGATAGTTGTCCCATCCCAGGCTCAGTGTACCCATATATCCGGTTTTCAGTAGTTCCATACGTTGCAGGGTACTGCTTGGCGTGTAGCGGCTGGCATTGAGGTCGAACCAGTTTTCCGTGACAAGCCCGCCATTGGTGGAGACCCTCATATTGTTCATATTTTCGTAGCGTCCGGTCCAGCCTACGGTGGCGGCAATGTCGAAGCGGTTGATATTATAGTTGAAGTTCAACATAACATCTCCATAGACAATGTCGTAACGGCGGTTGATGGACTGGAAGCTACCGTTGGGGTCGTATAGGGAATTGGGTTGTTCGCTTTCATATTTCAGTGTTTGCTTCACATCTGTGATATCAGTTGAAACCTGGGCGCGCAGACTCAGCCAGTTGGTTATCTGCCAGGTGGGGCGAATCATACCGATGAGCCGGTTCTCTGTCTCGTCGCTATGGTGATGGTACATATTCCACAGCATGTTGTTCACTCCGGTGGCGTAACTGGGGTCGTAGGCCCATGATTCCTCAGGAGTCAGCGTGGCGTTTCCTCCGACAAAGGTATTACGGTATCCCAGACTGGTGACGTAACTTTGTTTCAGATAGGGAATGTCCAGGAAGGTGGAGAACATGTTGCCGAAACCGCTGTATAGGTTGAGCGAGGTTTGCGGGCGGTCTTCTACATTCTGTACGATGTAGTTAAGGGAGTATTCCAGTTTCAGCGGTTTCGCCAGTTGATACGAACCGGTCAGCTTGAAGTTGTGTTTGGTGAAGCTTCCGGTCAGGGCATTGGGAATCTCGTCCATGAATGTGTAGGAGAAGCGGTTGCTGGTGGTTTCCGTCCCTTGTGAGATGGCGAGATTGTAAGTCTGGGTCCAGCCGGTGCGAAACAACTCTTTCCACGGGTTGTCGGTCAGTGCCTGGTAGGGGCGCATCTTCCCGTCCCAGTAAAGTACCTCGCTGCCGTCGTATTTCGGGCCGAAGGACAAGGTGGTGGAACGGAGGCTTTTGTAGCTTTGTCCGTTTAGGGTTCTCTGATAGAAGCCTCCCGTCTGTTTCTCATAATCGCTGTATGCGGTGTTGTAGGTTCCCGGCCCGTATACGGTCTGTACTTTTGGTAGATAAGCCGGTAAGTTTGCCATGACTTGGGCATTGAAGTCCACCGTCAGCTTGCCGCTTTTGGCGCGCTTGCTAGTGATGACTACCGCACCGTTTGCAGCCTCCGAGCCGTAGAGAGCTGTGGCGGAAGCTCCTTTCAGAATACTGAGGCTCTCGATGTCCTCTGGGTTGATGTCTACCAGACCATTGGAACGGATTTGTCCGTCGTTGCCAAATTCGGCGAAGTCCGTGCTTTTACCCGTGCCGCCGTTGCGGATGGGTACACCGTCCAGAATGATGAGTGGCTGGTTATTTCCAGTGATGGAAGTCAGTCCGCGTACGTTGATGGAGACAGCTCCGGCAGAACCGCCTTGTGTCTGTGTGATGCGGACTCCCGGTGCTTTACCGTACATGGCAGAGGCAAAGTTGGGTGCTCCTGCCTTTACCAATTCGTCTGCACTGATGGTACTGATGGCATAGCCGACACGTTTCGTGTCTTTTTTGATACCCATTGCCGTTACTACGACTTCTTTCAGTTGCTGGGTATCTTCGCTGAGTGTAATCTTCAGGTCGCCTTGCTTTTTTCGTTTTGCCAGGTTTATCTCCCGAGTAGCATAGCCCATGTAAGCGATAGAGAGTGTTGCATCTGCAGGAACGGTCAGTGTGAAGTTGCCGTCCACATCGGTAATGACGCCGTTGTTGGTGCCTTTCTGTATGACGCTGGCACCGATAAGCGGTTCTCCCGTTACATCTCTTACAATGCCTGTAATGGTTCGGTTCTCTTGTGCAAAGGCTGTTCCGGTGAAAAGAAATGTTAATAACCAACTTGCAATAATCAAACTTTTTTGGAAGTGCGACGCTGAATGTGGAATGTCACACCGTTTTCTCATCCTGATTTTCATACTACTGAAAAATAATTGATTTATCTTATTATAAATGTTACGTCCTTTCGGCAGATATTTTAGCAAGAGGTATGCCAAACGAAAGGCAGACTATCCTTTTAAGGATGAATAATGTTGATAATCAATTGCTTATTTTCTATCGGGAAAAAGGGAAGTTCGGGTGTTTGTGGTGTGGAGATGTGGAAAAAATCCACAGTAGGTATTCCACAATTTCCCTCTCTTCCCTTGAAGTCTTGTTGTCGACCCTTATTGGTAGCCTTGTTCATCGGAGGTATGCTCTATCACTACAATAAAATCTGGTGCAGTTGCAGTGGTTGCATTTTTTTTCAGGGTGGGAGTGTTTTTGACCTTTATCCGGGAAGGATTACTCGAACGAAAGAGCTATCAGCCTGCGGTTTGTGAGATTGATATTAAGCCAGTATAAATCAGAGAATTACTTTCAAAATGTGACTACTATGGTTACTGTGGCAAATATAGTTATTCTTGATGGAAGAACTGCATGTTTGGCGTAATAAGTATCTATGTTTGGGAGAGAAAGGATAGGGAGGTACTCTTACTTTTAGGAAATTAATATCATGTTTGCACCTTATTTGTTTCGTGCAAACATGATATTAATAAATCTTAGTGGTTTATTTTACTTCCCACGTATCATTCGTCATCAATAACTCCTCGAAGTTGTGATACTTCTTCTTGGCAGACACCTCTTCGATTTGTTCATGAACAGCATCGTCGTAAGTAGGAGCTTCCACATCGCGGATAACACCGAGTGCAATCGGGAAGTCGGGACCTTCCATCAGGGCAAGCTTCAGTTGCAGGGTGTTGTCCATGCAGTGGGCATCGTGGATGAGGATATCCTTCTCTGTAATGCCGTTCTCACCGAGTTTCACGACTTTTAGACCAAAGCCTTCCTGCATCAGTCCGTATTCGTTGTTCTCGCCGAAGAGCATCGGTTCGCCGTGTTTCAAGTAGATGGCATTCTTGGCGCGGTCTTCCTTTTTGGCTACGGAGTCATGCGTACCGTTATTGAAGATAACGCAGTTTTGCAGAATCTCGCAAACGGAAGCCCCTTTGTGAGCCATGGCTGCCTTCAATATTTCCACTGTCCCCGGAGCATCGGTAGCTACCGCGCGGGCAAAGAAACGGCCGCGGGCACCGAAGCAAAGCTCTGCCGGGTGGAATGGATCTTCTACCGTACCATAGGGAGACGACTTGCTGACGAAACCACGTGGAGAGGTCGGAGAATATTGACCTTTGGTCAGACCGTAGATGCGGTTGTTCAGCAGAATCATGTTCAGGTCGATGTTACGGCGTACGGCGTGGATGAAGTGATTACCGCCGATGGCCAGACCGTCACCGTCGCCGGAGATTTGCCATACCGTCAGGTTGGGATTGGCAACCTTGGCACCTGTAGAGATGGCAGCAGCACGTCCGTGGATGGTCTGCATCGCATACGTATTCATGTAATAGGGCAGACGGCTGGAGCAGCCGATACCTGAGATGACGGCATTCTCCCAAGGAGCTTTGCCGATTTCTGCCATTGCTTTGTGCAGTGAAGCCAGAAAGAAGTGGTCACCACAACCCGGACACCAACGGGGTTGTCCTTTTTTATAGTCTTTTGCTGTATATTCGCACATAATCTTTTTTAATTGATAGTTGATAATTGATAGTTGATAATTGGTGGCTGGTCATTGATAATCCGCATATTACGCATGGTTATTATCAATTGTCAACTGTCAATTATCAATTAATTTATTGAACGCTGCGACCAGCTCGGCAACGACGAACGGTTGTCCTTTGACTTCGTTGAACTGGTACGGGGTGAAGTTGTCTATCTTCATACGTAGATAACCTGCAAATTGTCCGAGATTCTGTTCGGCAACTACCACCTTCTTGTACTTCTTCAGAACGGTTTCCGTGTTCTTGGGGAGCGGATTCAGATAAGTGAAGTGGGCGAGGGCAACCTTCTTGCCTGCCTTGTTCATCTCTTCCATGGCCGAATACAAGTGGCCGTATGTACCGCCGAAACCGACAATCAGCAAATCGGCATCGTCTGCACAGCCTTGCACTTCTACATCAGGTACGGGGATTTTGGCAACCTTCTCGGCACGCAGGTGGCACATCAAGTCATGGTTTTCGGGATCGGTGGAGATGGCACCGGTATTGCTGTCTTTCTCCAGACCGCCGAGGATGTGCATATAGCCTTCTTGTCCGGGGATGGCCCAATAGCGGACACCTGTTTCGGGATTGCGTTTGTACGGAGTATAGTTGTCCTTCATTTCGGAAGTCACGTAGGGAGGGGTGATGGCGGGATAGTCTGCCAGTTTGGGCAGCTTCCAGGCGCCGGAGCCATTGGCAACAAAGCCGTCGGTCAGCAATACGACCGGGGTCATGTGCTCCAGTGCAATTTTGCTTGCCATGTAGGCTGCGTCGAAACAGCTTGTGGGTGAAGAGGCGGCGATGACGGGCATTGGGCTTTCACCGTTGCGGCCGAACAATGCCTGCAACAAGTCTGTCTGCTCTGACTTGGTGGGCAGACCGGTAGAAGGACCGCCACGTTGCACGTCGAGCACAACCAGCGGAAGTTCTGTAATGACTGCCAGGTTCATAGCTCCGATTTCAGGCAGACACCGGGACCGGAAAGTGGAGGTCACAGCCAGCGCACCTGCAAAAAGCGGCGCCCGGATAGAAGTGGCGCAACCGGAAATCTCGTCTTCGCATTGCACGGTCATCACGCCCAGAGACTTGTGCTTGGAGAGTTCGTGCAGTACATCGGTTTTAAAAACATCGCTATCTTTCAAGAGGATATTTACATAGGCTCCGGAGAGCAATTAATCGTTTGGGATAAATATGGAAAATTCAAACGAGTCTTATCCAAAAAGGGGAAATGATCCGCAATCATACCTCCACTTTAACCATTTCATGATATGGCCCAATGGAGATCTATCGATCGCTTCTCCCATTGAAATCGTAACCTATTCAAATTCACACCAATTCATCAACAAAAAGCGCTTGCGAGAATGTCGGCTATATAGAGGCGATCACTCTTTTGAACGATAGTCTATACATCATAAAATGTATGCCTACCCCCGAACAGCTACGATACCGTATCATCAACCATCATACGGGAGCCATTATAAACTCGTATGATTCCATCATCAACTGCAATCGATATATCAGTTCATTCACAAACTCATTTGAACGGTATGAAGGACATATTATCTCTCATGGTTATCAAAGCAACGACATCCTTGAATGCACTTTGGATAGTTCAAAAATACGATACAAAATAAACGTAGATAACAGGATACCGCCCGCCGGCTTTTACACGCAAGAGGGAAAAGAAGGCATGCAACTCATACAGGAAGAAGCGGAGAAAGGATACATCGGCCATATCCCGGACTACGTGGAGTCCAAGGAAACGATATTGCTCTCCTTTAAGGGGAAAAGAGAAGACCTAAACGGAATAGCCTTAATCGACAAAAAAGACGGAAACGCAAGAGTTTTAGAGAACATCAAGTTCGATGACAACTTCCGGTGGTTGCCCAAACAGTTCTTCTCGTTAGATGAGGGCTGGTGCGCCATGCTGATGTATCCGGAAGACGTTTTGAAGAAGGAAGAGTTCGCAAGGCGTTTCCCCGGACTGGACGAGGAGAGTAACCCGGTGTTGTTCATTGGTAAACTAAGGTAATCATTAAAGACCTAAAGCAATGGAACATGACAATCTATTCATCCAAATTTTAGAAATCTTATCGATAAAGCACACGGAAGATTTTACCATAAGATACTACGAGAGGCATCCACACAAAAACAATCTGTTTGGACTGTCCGAGATGCTACGTTATTATAATATAGAGAATGTAGCGGCCGAAATTCAAAAAACACAAGAAAACTTATCCTCATTGGATGTACCCTTTGTGGCTTACGTAGATCATGAGTTTGTATTGGTGCGACATGTTTCTACCGAGGCAATCATCTATTCATGGCGAGGTAAAAAACATCACATTATCTATCCCGGTATTCTTGGAACGATGGTCAGGAATCGTCCTTCTTTTCGAATCCACCGATGAATCTATTGAACCGGATTATAAAGAGCATAGAAAGGAATACTTACGACAGCGGATAGTAATCGCATGTTTCGTTTCATTACTTCTATCATTAATAGGGTGTGCCCTTATCACCAACAGAGGAATGGAGATAGGAATCTGGGGGTTATGGGGTGTTAATGTGATCGGAGCATCTTTCTGCGGTATCCTGCTTTCTCGAGAGATCTTAGGCTCGGATAAATATG
>ENA-OQDT01001434-OQDT01001434.1-human-gut-metagenome-genome-assembly--contig:-NODE-1434-length-13901-cov-1.867577_pt1 | contig 13901 bp, 16 predicted proteins | sample MGYA00242786_ERZ504617 | MGnify/ENA primary metagenome ERZ504617 (study PRJEB26092, sample SAMD00036337) | human gut metagenome | host: Homo sapiens | study: EMG produced TPA metagenomics assembly of...
ATCTCATCCGTGCTCTGGCCGGCTATCCAGCTTCCAAAACACTTGAAGGACAGACTATTATAGGGCGCGTTGATGCTTTTGAACCCGAAATTCTAGATCCGCTCACACAAAAGCTTGCTGAAGATATTTCATGGGATGCAAAATCCCTTAAAAGCGTTTGCCAGAAATATTTTGTCAACCAGACTGCCTATCTAAACAGGCGTGAAATTGTGCTTATGGTTGTCCTCCTTTTGGTGTTTGTCTTAATGATTGTGGTTTTTATTCGCACATTTTTATATATCATAAATCCACGTCTAACAAAAACCTACCGAAATCTGGAGCACTATGGCAATCCTGAGAAAATTTTAAATGATGTGGAAAAACAAATTCGTCGAAGGATTCTTCTGCAGACAAAGACACTTATTCTAACGCCTCGCTATCTTGTTGAGCTCTCTGATGATATATGTGCCATTATCCCACTTCCGGAAGTATTATGGATCTATGATCATGCTGCTATGCGCCGGACCATAAAGGGACGCCAGTTAAGCTATACAATCCATGTTGTCACCATGAAGGGTGAGGAATATACACTGACTGGAAAATCACACCGTGAAGTCAGCGCTATATATCACGAGCTAAATACTCGTTATCCGAATTTTTTTCTTCGGTTATTCAAAAGAACATCAGGAAATGGTTCAATATGTATTGCATGAAATGAAAAACGAAAAAGCATAAGAAATCTGTATATAAAATGAATCAGAGGACATAATAAAAATGTCAGAAATCTAGCGGCATTTTTAAATGCCGCAGTCAGCTGACAGGCGGTTATGATTCCCCCCTCTAAACCGCAAAGCTTACAAATGATATCATTTATTATTTATCCTCCCCTTTCAAAGAAGAGCCTGCGCAGATGCACAGGCTCTTTCTTCTATCACTTCGAGATTGCTTCAAATGCTTCCTGAAGATCATAAATAATATCATCAATATTTTCTGTACCAATTGAAAGACGAATGGTGTTTGGCTTGATTCCCTGCTCTGCCTGTTCAGCCTCGTTTAACTCAGCATGTGTAGTAGATGCCGGATGAATAACAAGAGACTTTACATCTGCTACATTTGCAAGCAGTGAGAACAGCTTCAGCTGATCAATAAACTCCTGTGCTTCCTTTGCGCCGCCCTTAATCTCAAATTGTAAAGATAGAGCCGCCGCCATTTGGGAAATACTTCTTATAAAGTGCCTGCTGCTCTGGGTCTTCTGATACTGACGGATGATTTACCTTTTCCTACAAGCGGCTGTTTTTTTTCAAGAAATCTACAACCTTAAGTGCATTCTCTACATGTCTCTCTACACGAAGGGACAATGTCTCAAGTCCTTGCAGGAAGATAAATGCATGGAACGGTGAAAGAGTTGCACCTGTATCACGAAGTAAAATAGCACGGATTCTTGTAACAAATGCTGCAGGACCTGCTGCGTCTGCAAAGCTAATTCCATGATAGCTTGGATCTGGCTGTGTCAGCTGTGGGAACTTTCCTGATGCTTTCCAGTCAAATGTTCCTCCATCTACAATGACACCTCCGATGGTAGTTCCATGACCACCGATAAACTTTGTTGCGGAGTGTACTACTACGTCTGCACCATACTCGATTGGTCTTACAAGATACGGTGTTGCAAATGTATTATCAATAACAAGCGGAATCTGATGCTTGTGCGCAATCTTTGCAATTTTCTCAATATCAACAACCTCTGAGTTTGGATTTCCCAGTGTCTCAATAAAAAACAGTTTTGTATTCTCCTTGATAGCACCCTCAATCTCTTCATAATTAAATGGATCTACGAATGTTGTGTTGATACCATATGATACAAATGTATGTGCCAACAAATTGTAGGTACCACCATAGATATTTTTTGCTGCAACCACATGATCACCTGCAAATGCCAGATTCTGGATTGCATATGCAACAGCTGCTGCGCCAGATCCAACTGCAAGTGCTGCAACACCACCCTCAAGGCTGGCAATTCTCTTCTCAAATACATCCTCAGTCGGATTAGTCAGTCTTCCGTAAATGTTGCCGGCATCCTTTAATGCAAAACGGTCAGCTGCATGCTGAGAGTTATGAAATACATAGGAAGATGTCTGATAAATCGGAACGGCTCTTGCATCTGTTACTGGATCAGCTTCCTCCTGTCCTACGTGAAGCTGCAGTGTCTCAAACATTTAATTTTCTTTCCTTTAATGTACTCATATTTAAATCCTCGCTTTCAGGTGGTGCTTTTTTTGTTTCACTGTCTGTATTATAGCGAAGGCGCCTGTCTTTGTCTAATACACAAAAGCAAACGCCTGTTATTGGATTCTCCTATAGCTATATTGGATGATTAAAGTGGTTTTCATCACTTCAGCACCAGATTCTTGTATTTTGCAAGCTCATTAACATAAAGCTGCGCCAGTTCACTTAACTGAATACTTTTTCTCTTCACATATCCGATTGTCATGACCTCTGTTTCCTTAAGCGGAACTGCCGCATAGTCACTTCCGTTTAACTCCTCACAAATAATACCTGAACACAAAGTATAACCATTTAAGCCAACCATCAAATTCAGCATACTTGCTCGGTCATCTACCTGAATTGTCTGTTTATACTCGTAGGTACTAAAAACCTCCTCTGCAAAATAGAAGGAATTTGTCTTTCCCTGATCAAATGTAAGACAAGGATACTTTTCAAGCTCCTGTAAACTAACACTAGACTTTGATGCAATCGGATTTTTCTTCCACACATATACATAAGTATTGCAGTCAAACAGTGGGATAAACTCAAGCTCACTCTCATGAATCAGCTTCATCAAAATCTTCCTATTAAAATCACTCATATAAAGAATACCAATCTCGCTGATAAAATCCTTTACATGCTCAATAACAGTTCCCGTCTTTGTCTCATGAATTGCAAACGCATAATCGTCCATACCAAATTCCTTTACCATCTCAACAAATGCTTTAACGGCAAAGGTATAATGCTGCATGGAAACGGCAAAGCGCTTCTTTGTTTGTGTCTTCTCTACGTATCGCTGCTCCATCAGACGGTACTGCTCAACAACTTGTCTGGCGTAGCCTAAAAATTCATTTCCCTCCGTTGTCACAAGGATGCCTCTGTTGGTTCGTCCGAATATACGGATTCCAATCTCTCTCTCAAGTTCCTTTACTGCCTCTGAAAGACTCGGCTGAGAAATAAATAATTTTGCTGCTGCCTGATTCATTGATCCACAGTCCGCGACGGCAATCGCATATCGTAATTGCTGTAATGTCATTGCTACCGTCTCCTATTTTGTATGTTAGTATATGATACAGAAAAAGGCCCTGCTCTCTGCAGGGCCAAAAGGGAATAAAAAGGGGAGGGATGCCGATTACTTCATCGGCTATGAAAAAGATATATGAATGTCCAGTTGATTTCTCAACTGTGCCTACATAATAACCGATAAATGTGTTCAATTTTTGTCCAAACTTTTAACGATTTGTGAATGGACGGCCTTTTTCCACTTTTTTTCATTTTCCGCAGAGTTTTACTATTGCAAGCGCAAAAATTTCCGCACTCATCACAAGCTGATCAATAATAACGAACTCATCCGGTCCATGCATATGGTTATCTACAGACGGATCTGCACATCCACATGCCACACCATTTTCAATATGATGAACATAGGTTCCTCCACCAATTGCAAGTGGTTCTCTTACTTCACCAGTCACATCTGTATAAGTCTCAAGTAAGGTTTTTACAAGTTCAGAATCCTTTGGAACATAATGAGGCGGATTCAGCGGTGAATCATTTGGCTCAAAGCCGGCATCTGAAAGCTTCTTTTGAACAACATTCTTTGTATTTTCCTCTGTTGCACTGTTGCATGCACGGCAATCAAAGGTTCCACTCATCTTTGTATCATTTAATTCAAACAAATCAAGTGTCAGGGTTGTCTTTCCTGAAATTTCATCCTCAAGGTTCACACCAAGTCCTCCTCCGCAGTAATCACCGTGTGGGAACAGAGTAGTTACATTGTGAAGCAATGTCTTTGTCTTGCTTTCTGCAAGCGGTAGGGATGAAAGCAGCTTAAGAAGTGCAGTCAATGCATTGTTTCCATCCATTGGACTTGCCGCATGTGCAGATACACCATCTGCATGAATCATAAGAGCACCATCTTCAGCCAAAGAAACAGTAAACTTCACACCTGTCTCATCTTCAGCTTCTTTTACATATTTATTCATCTCATCTGCTGTCATTCCTTCAACAACGGCATCTGCCTTTGCTGGAACAACATTTACCTTAATTCCACTGACAGCACTTCTTACTCTAGGAAGACCTTCCTCTAGTGAAACTTCTGCTGTAAATGTAGTGTGAAGGCTTCCCTTCTCTAAAAATACAAGCGGAAAATCAGCATCCGGTGAAATTGTCATCGGTGCATGAGTATTCTTTCCAAAATAGTAGGCAATATCAGAACTTCCACACTCTTCATCAGATCCTAAAATCAAACGAACATCCTTATCTAACTCAAATCCAAGGTCACGCACTGCCTTCATTGCATAGAGTGCCGCAACAGCTGGTCCCTTATCGTCAGATGTTCCGCGTCCGTACATCTTTCCATCCTCAACTATAGGCTCAAACGGTGTTGTCTTTGTCCATCCGTCTCCGCCTGGAACAACATCAAGATGTGCCAGAATATCAAGTCCAAGCTCCTTTCCATTGATTACTGTGTCAATCGCATAATTATCCCAGTTTTTTCCTAAAAAGCCGTGCTTCTCAAAAAGAGACAATCCTGCCAAAAGTGCCTCTGCTGCACCCTCGCCATATGGCTTTCCCGGCAGCGCCTCTGCACGAGCACTGTCTACTTTGATCAATGTCTTAATGTCTTCAACCATCTCGTCGCGATGTACGCTAAGATACTCATGAATCTTTTCCTGTACTGTCATAATCTTTCACCTTTCTATATTTGCTATTGGTAGCGTTATGCTACTATGATACCCCTAAGCCGCACAAAATTGCAATGCTATTTTGCATAGCTAGAAATAGTTTCAAAAAAGCAAAAAAACACTTGCAAACGTTTTATAACCTGCTATAATGTGCTGGAAAAACGTCAAAATCAACTTTAAAAAAAGGAGCATAAGAAGTATGGCAAAAAATGCAACAAGGGAGATGACATCATGGAAGCCCGGTCAAATTAATTTTAAGCTTTGCAGTTCCGCTGCTGCTTGGCATGCTGTTTCAGCAATTCTACAGTATGGTTGATACTATTATTGTAGGAAAAAGTTTGGGCGTTGATCAGTTGGCCGGTGTCGGATCGACAGGAGCAATCAACTTTATGATAATTGGATTTTGCAACGGTGTCTGCAGCGGATTTGCTATCCCAATAGCACAAAGCTTTGGCGCAAAGGACTACAAGCGACTGCGAAAATTTGTCGCAAACGCAGCCTGGCTGTCCATCGCATTCGCAGCTGTTATGACAGTTGTCGTCTGTGTACTATGCAGACAAATTCTTTTCTGGATGGACACACCAGAAAATATTTTTGAATATGCCTATAGCTACATATTTATTATTTTCCTCGGAATACCTGCCACATATCTATATAATCTACTGTCAGGTATTATTCGTTCCCTAGGAGACAGCCGAACACCAGTTATATTTCTAGTTATCTCAGCCATGTTAAATATTATTTTTGACCTGCTGGCAATTCTTGTGCTGCATATGGGAGTGGCAGGTGCTGCATGGGCTACAGTTCTCTCCCAGCTGATTTCTGGTATTCTATGCTTCTTATATATGAGAAAGCAATATGATATTCTCAGATTCGAAAAGATGAGATCAAATTTGAAGGACGTCAGGCCATTATTCTTTGCAACATGGGCATTCCAATGGGGCTGCAGTACTCCATTACCGCAATCGGAAGTGTTATCTTACAGACTGCAGTAAACTCACTTGGTTCTCAGGCCGTAGCCGCAGTTACAGCTGCTGGCCGTATATCTGGCTTTAGCTGCTGCCCGTTTGATGCACTTGGCTCTACAATGGCAACATATGCCGGTCAAAATGTCGGCGCTGGAAAGCTTGATCGTGTTGGAAAAGGCTTGAAATCCGCAAGCTTCATAGGCGGCATCTATGCCATTATTGCTTTCTTTGTATTATCATTATTTGGAAGACAAATTGCACTTCTGTTTGTATCGGCAGATGAAATTGCCATTCTTGATCATGTTAAGCAGTTTTTAGTTTTCAACACGGCTTTCTACATTCCGCTTTGTCTCGTCAATACTGTGAGATTTTGCATACAGGGAATGGGCTATTCCCGATTGGCAATTTTAGCAGGTGTCTGTGAGATGGTTGGACGAATTATTGCCAGTCTTGTTCTTGTACCACTCATTGGCTTTGTTGGCATATGTCTTGCCAGTCCAATTGCATGGATCATGGCAGATCTGTTTCTCGTTCCAGCATACTGTCATACAATAAATCGAATGAAAAAAATATTAGCTTCTTAAATTTAAAGCAGCTAATCAAAAAATACCCCTCGACAGGCTGCTTATGTGTGCAGACTGATCGAAGGGTATTTTTTATTAACGTACTGCCTTAAGCAGTGCATTTAGCAAAAAATTATTATTATAAAGAAATGTCAGCAGTGTACTCTGTGTAATCATTGAAAGTGCCTCGCGTCCCCAATCTTGTGCTGCAAACGCCGTCACAACAATTCCGCCGATCCATATTATAATCAACGCAGTACAAAGTCCGCAAATGGCACCTGCAATACAGTCAATCTGATGCAAAACAGGCAGTCTCACAATTCCTGCTAAAACCATTGTTACAATACGAAGCAAAATCCATACAACAACAAAACTGATAATACAGCAAACAGCCTCAAATGCCAAATCTGTGAGCCATCCCGTAATATAGGCTGCTATATTTTGAATGCCACGCTGCTCATAAACTGCCTTGCTGTTGCTTTGCTCTAAAGATTTTGTCAGAACATCCGGCAGATTCAGACTATCAATGACCTTATCTGTCAGCTGCGCCTGTCCTGCCTGAATCTCTTGTGTCTTTTCTTCCACAAATGAGCTAACACTAGTCTCTATTGCTGCATAAATCCCTGTCTGGTCTTTCACAAAATCAGACACAGGCTCGCGGACAAACAGCATGATTACCAAGCTTACAAAAAAGGACGCAAATGAAAGAACTGTTTTTACAAGTCCTCTTTTCGCACCAGCCAGTGTCGCAAGTACAATCAATACGATTACCGCTATCACAAGCCAATTCATAGAATCACACCTTCTTTTTCAGCCAACTTCAAAATCCTTATCATCGCAAAATCAGACAGCCTCTCTTGTCATATTTGCTCTGGAAGAGCTTGCGCATAGATTTTTTCTCGGCCTTCTCAATTGCATTATTTACAATCATCTCAACAATACGCTTTTTATTGCGCTCCTGATTACCTGCAATTACCTTTAAGCGCTCCATCAGTGCCAGCTCACCTGATTTATCAAACACACTGTCCTCTCTATCTGCATATCCTCTTGCATACTCAAGAAGCTCAGTAACAGAATATGTCTCACGGACAAATTGAGCCGTAACTACCTGTGCAAGCTGCGGGTAATCAATAAGCAGATGACGAAATTGAGGCCGGTGTAATCGATGATACACAAGCAATGGCTTCTGTCAGTTGGAATTCAATGATCTACAAATTCATTGATGACACGCTCATTCATGTCTGCCGCATCTTCAATAAGAATTGTCTTTCCAAGCAGCTTGTCAATTGACTTAACAAGTCCCTTCTGATTCAGCTTCTGACCTGTAATTTTCACAACAGATCTCGGAACTGCACGTGAAGAGCGTTCTGCCAGTTCCTCTAAATATTCAAGTGCCAGTTCAATATCATCCTCATCTGGCATCGCCTGAATAGCAAAATGCCATACACGTGACATATCCTCCGGATTGACAATTGGAAGTCCGCTGTTTGCTGTCATATCTGGTTGACGGTTCTCAGCAGATTCTTCCTGAGGCTCTTCCTCTTCTGGTTCTTCCTCGGATTCTTCCTGAGCATCTTCCTCTTCTGGTTCTTCCTGAATTTCTTCTTGAATCTCTTCCTGAGGCCCCGCTTCTTCTGGCTCTTTCTCAAGTTCTTCCTGAACTACTTCCTGAGGCTCTTCTTCCTCTGGCTCTACTTCCACCGTTTCTGCCACTGGTGCTGCCCACTCAGAAATCTGAGGTTCTTCTTCTGGCTTATATGCTTCAAACCAAACAGCCTCATCAGTGTTTTCACTATCTGAGGTTTTTCTCTGAAGTTTCGGTGTTTGCTGTTTCAACGTCTTGAGGTTTCGTTTTCTGAAGTCTCGTCATCTAAAATCTTCACTTTCTGTAGTTTCGTCCTCTGAAATCTCATCCTGCATATAGGAAATATTCCTCAGACACCTGCAGTTTTTCTTCTCTTCAACATCTGAAGGAATTTCAGAAACCAGCCTCCAAAATCCTTCTCCCCGGCAAGCTGCTGCACCTGCTGTACCTGCTTTGCCAACTCATCCTGCAGCTCGTTCTGGGCATCCTCCTGCTTTGCACGCTGAATTACTGCCATAATTTCGTTCATGTCACTCGTAACAACACTTTGTCTGGCATGTTCTAATCTTTGTTCCTTCTTTAAGCGTTCTACTGCCTCAAGTTCCTCTTCACGCTGCTTACGAAGCTTTTCTTCACGCTCTAGCAAAGCCTTCTGCTCATCCTCTCGCGCTTTAGCCTCTTTTTTAGCTGCCTCCTGCTCTGCCTGATATGCCTTTTCCTGCTCTTCCTGCCACTTTGAAATTTTTTCCTGTGCGGCAGCTTTTTTAGCCAACTCTGCCTGTGATTCTTTCTTTTCCTGCTCTTCTTGCTTTTTCTGAAGCTTTTCGTTTTCTTCCTGTGCCTTTTTGTCTGCAAACTTCTGAACCTTTTCCTTTTGCGCCGGTGTTAACGGTGCAAACTGACTCTTAAGAGAAAGTGCCTTTTCTACATATTTTCCAAGGCCAAACCAAAGAATAATATCATCACACAGTTGGATACACTTATCCTTCTCATTATTCATCGCATATAAAACAGCCAGCTCATAAGCCCATTTCTCATCAAAATCCTCTCTCTTATAAGCTTCCAGAATTTTGATTTTTTCATCAAGAGTCGCCTTCTGATAACGTGCCATCTTATATAAAAGAATATATCTTCCCTGATCGTTTGGTGCTATACGGCAAAACTCCTCGAAATAATTTTTTGCATCATCATAGCTGTCTGCCTTCAATGCAAGCTCCGTTAGGCGATACACGATACGGCGTCCCATCGCTGCATACTCATATGCCTGCTGCAAAATATCGATTGCCTTTTCATACTCTCCTACTGCCGTATAGACATCGGCTGCCAGTGTCAGCATTTTTACGTCGCGGATTTTTGTCCAGTCGATCGTATCGCACAGCTTTGCAGCCTCGCCATACTCTTTTCTGGCTGCAACCTGTCTGATATGCTCTGTTTTTAACTGATATTCGTATTTATCCATTTTGTCACCATTTCCTGCAACTATAATTCCACACGTCCATCAATGTGCACGTGTTAATGTCACTTCATCTATATATTCCAAATCACCGCCTACAGGCACACCACTTGCAATACGTGTTACCTTAATGCCAGCTGGCTTGATTAATTTACTTATATACATCGCTGTTGCCTCTCCTTCCAGACTGGAATTTGTCGCAATAATCACCTCTCGCACATCTTCGCGCTGCAGGCGCACCAGCAATTCCTTTATTTTAATGTCTCCCGGTCCTATTCCAAGCATAGGAGAAATAGCTCCGTGAAGCACATGGTAAACGCCTTCGAATTTACCGGTTTTCTCATAAGCTGCCAGATCTCTGGAAGTTTCCACCACCATAATCACCGACTTGTCTCTCTTTGCACTGCTACAGATCGGACATAGCTCCTGATCTGTCAGTGTAAAGCACTCCTTGCAATAGCGGATATTGCTGCGCGCATTCACCATCGACTGCGCCAGCTGTTCCACCTGCTCTTTTGGCATATTAATAATATGAAATGCCAGACGCTGAGCTGATTTTGCTCCAATCCCAGGCAGTCTGGACAATTCTTCAATCAATTGATTTACTGTTTTGCTGTAAAAATCCATCAGAACGGAAAGCCTCCGCCAAGACCACCAAGGCTGCCTCCTAAACCACCTGCTAATTTGCCCATTGACTGAGAAGAAGCCTCATCAACCTGACGCATAGCCTCATTTACAGCTGCTACGATCAGATCCTGCAGTGTCTCGATATCATCTGGATCAACAGCCTCTTCTGCCAACTCAACATTTGTTACTTCTCTTTTACCAGAAACAGTAACCTTAACAACACCGCCGCCTACACTTGCAGTAAATTCCTTTTCCTCAAGCTCCTTCTGCTGCTCCTCCATCTGGCGCTGCATTCTCTGTGCCTGCTTCATTAAATTGTTCATATTGCCCGGCATACCGCCTGGGAATCCACCTCTTTTTGCCATGTCTTTACTTTTCCTTTCAACTATTATTCAATAAATTTAATTATTCATCTTCAACACCAATTTCCATATTGATTCCCTCAATATGGCTGCCTCTTGTGATACGCGGCATCGCCTCGCCTGCCTCAAGAAGCTTCGCGGTAATTAAAAATTCCTTCTGATACTGCTTATTTAACATCTGCCGAAGCTCTTCCATACGTTCCTGTCGAAGCATCAGTTCATAGTTAAATTTGTTTGTGAATACAATGCACAAGCCCTTTGCCTTATCATAGCTGATGCTTGTTCCCATCAAAATTGAATTCATAAATCCCGACTGCATATGAGAAAGCTTCTTCCACTCACTGCTTACCTTTGATAGTCCTCATATTCAGCTTCGCTTAGTTCAATAGTCTGCACTGCTTTTTGCATAACAGGCTGCTTTGCATCACCTTCAAAATAAGAATCAAAAATGCTTCCCGACTGCTGCGGTTCTGTATTATTAACAAAACTGCCAGAAGCAATTTTCTCCTCAATTTGATCCAGTCTCACACGAAGACTCTCTATATCGTCCTCCATCTGCGGCTGCATCATCTTAATAATTGCCATCTCAATAAGTACTCGTTTTGAGACAGCAAATTTGAGCTGATTTGAAAGCTCAGAACATATCCTGATATTTCTCATCAGCACACTAAGCGCTACCATCTTTGATTCTTCTCGAAGCGCCTCATAATTTTCTTTTGTCATCTCAAGTGCCTGCGCACTCTGGTCTGCTGTCTGCACCAGCATAAGATTTCGCAGATACCAGATAAAGTCTGTAACAAATTGGCTAAGATCGCGCCCCTGTGAACTGATTTCATCCATCAGCTGCACGCATCCCGGCACATCACATCGTATAATCAGGCGAAGCAGCTTAGAAAATACCTGTGTATCTACTGCACCGAGTACATCTAGCACCTTCTCATACGTCAGCCTCTGACCATAATAAAATGAAATACATTGTTCCAAAGACTTAATGCATCTCGCATCGATCCATCAGCTGCCTTTTTGCTACGTAGCGAACTGCATCCTCATCTGCCTCGACACCTTCTACCTTAAGCAGATTGGAAACCTGATCTGCTATTACATTATTTCCAATTCGCCTGAAATCATATCGCTGACATCTCGACAAAACCGTGATAGGTATTTTATTTGCCTCTGTCGTTGCTAAAATAAAAATCACATATGCCGGCGGCTCCTCAAGCGTTTTTAAAAGCGCATTAAAAGCCCCCGCCGACAGCATATGCACCTCATCTATAATATAGACGCGATATTTTCCCTCTGTCGGCGAGTATTGAACCTGATCACGAATCTCTCTGATATTATCGACACCGTTGTTTGATGCCGCATCAATTTCAGCCACATTTACCGAACGTCCCTCAAGGATCGACCGGCACACCGCACATTCATTGCACGGGCTTCCATCCACAGGATGCTCACAGTTGACGGCACGCGCCATGATCTTTGCAATCGTGGTTTTTCCTGTTCCTCTCGTGCCGCAGAACAGATAAGCATGACCTACGCGGTCTGAAATAATCTGATTTTTTAAAGTCCGTACAATGTGCTCCTGCCCTCTTACATCTTCAAATCGGGCAGGACGCCATTTGCGGTATAATGCTGTATATGCCATTTACAATTAATCTCCAAATGAAATCCCATGAGCTTTGCTTCCTGAACCATCTCATCATCCGGCTGGATCATTTTAAGCTTTCCTGCAACATCTGCTAACGGAATCTTTGCGATATGATTGTTCTTCATACCTACCAGGTAGCCAAACTCTCCGTCTAAGATCATCTTGCCTGCTGCTGCGCCAAGTCTTGTTGAAAGGACACGGTCATAAGGGCACGGACTTCCACCTCTTTGCATATGACCTGGAACTGCTACACGCACCTCCTGTCCAGTCAGCTCAGAAATCTTTGCACCAATCTCGTAAGAGATAGATGGATACTGACGCGTTGCAATATATTTCTTATATTCTTTCTTTGAAAGTGCAGCCTGCTCCTTGGAGATTGCACCCTCAGCAACAGCAATGATTGAGAAACGCTTTCCTTCCTTAGCACGCTTATTTACAGCTGCTGCCACCTTATTGATATCATACGGAATCTCTGGAACAAGAATGATATCTGCTCCGCCTGCAATACCTGCATGAAGAGTAAGCCATCCTACCTTATGACCCATTATCTCCACGATAAAAACACGTCCGTGTGAAGCTGCAGTTGTATGGATACAGTCAATAGTCTGTGTAGCCAGATTGATAGCACTCTGAAAACCAAAGGTAACATCAGTTCCCCACAGATCGTTGTCAATTGTTTTTGGAAGTCCGATGACGTTAAGTCCTTCCTGACGAAGAAGATTTGTCGTCTTCTGGCTGCCATTTCCGCCTAATACTACGAGACAGTCAAGCTTTAGCTTCTTGTAGGTATTCTTCATTGCCTCTACCTTATCAAGACCATTCTCATCCGGGACACGCATCAGCTTAAATGGCTGTCTGCTCGTACCCAAAATCGTACCGCCATTTGTCAGAATTCCAGAAAAATCCTTTGATTTCATAATACGGTAATCCTCATAGATCAGTCCGCGATAACCTTCGATGAAACCAATGATTTCAACATCCTTTCTCTGATTATATAGCGTCTTTGCAACACCTCTCATGGTTGCATTCAAGCTCTGACAATCTCCGCCGCTGGTTAACATTCCAACTCTCATCGTATCTTCCTCCTTATAATTTAGGATTTCAGCTATATCAATGGCAAAACTAACCCATCGTAGTTTTTATTATACAAAAAAAGAGCTGTCGATGCAACAGACAACTCCTAAAAAACTCTTTTTCTTTTGATATATCACTTTTTTGCGCATCCCAGCTTCGAATGCCACCCCCAGACGTTACCTCTGCAGCCTGCTCGGCTCAGGCACCCTCACGGCACACAAGAGATTCTGCTTAATGCTGCTTCGTTCCCGACCTGACATGGTTCACAGAGTCTTGTTGCGTAAGACCCAAACTTCAACGCCACTTACAGAGGGCAGCTCTACAAGTGAAACACCCTCAGCCGGGATATGACCCCACTATAGCGGATTGAAGGTACAAGGCACCGCTACCGCCCCGGCTGCGCATCCATAATTGTATCGGATATTTCTTCGTTTGTCAAGGGGCGTTTCTTCATTTTTTACCCTGATACGTTTAAAAAACTCTGACAATATCTGCGAGCATTCCTGTTCCAAAACACCCTTTGTGATCGGAATCTGATGATTAAACTGCTGCATATCAAGCAAATTTATAATGGAACCCGCACACCCTGCCTTTGCATTCATTGCACCTATAACCACACGATCAAGACGTGCCTGCACGGCTGCTCCGGCACACATCTGGCATGGCTCAAGCGTCACGTACATCGTACATCCCTCC
>ENA-OQDT01001435-OQDT01001435.1-human-gut-metagenome-genome-assembly--contig:-NODE-1435-length-13898-cov-3.439547_pt1 | contig 13898 bp, 17 predicted proteins | sample MGYA00242786_ERZ504617 | MGnify/ENA primary metagenome ERZ504617 (study PRJEB26092, sample SAMD00036337) | human gut metagenome | host: Homo sapiens | study: EMG produced TPA metagenomics assembly of...
ATAGTGCCTATATTTCATCCCAGGTGCTTTAGGTTTAAAATCACCATTTCCTTCAAGCGCCGGATCAATCTCTACTGCTCCTAAAAACCTTCTTCCCAACATTTCACGGGTAATTCCGCCAGGACGTAATATCATCGGTACTGCTGAAGTCGTATCTACTACAGTCGATTCGACACCAATACCACAACTGCCGCCGTCAATTACACCAGCTATTTTCCCCTGCATATCGTCCCAAACAGCAGAAGCGTCCGTAGGACTTGGTTTACCAGAAATATTCGCTGAAGGAGCTGCTATAGGGCGACCTGTCTCTTTGATAAGCCTTGCTGCTATAGGATGCGAAGGCATTCTTACACCTACTGTGTCTAACCCGGGCACTGACCTCGTCAGGTATCAAATCAGACTTAGCTACGATCAAAGTCAGCGGTCCTGGCCAAAATGACTGCATCAATGCCCGGGCATTAGCAGTAAGTCCACTTGTCAGCGGCAAAATATCCTCTACTCTGGCAATATGTAAAATCAAAGGGTTGTCAACCGGGCGTCCTTTGGCTGCAAAAATTTTAGCCACAGCTGTACCATTCAGTCCGTCAGCACCCAGACCATACACAGTTTCCGTAGGAAAAGCAACTACTTCGCCTTGCCTTAATAAACAACCCGCTGCCTTTAAAATTTCTGTTTCATTATCAGCTTGTAAATTCCAGTAAATGGTCTGCATAATAAGTACCTTCTCTCGTCGCAAAAACCATACGTTCTATTTCTGCATAATCCTTACGCACTGCCGTTACTATTAGTCCAGCCTGGCGGCATAACTGACAAACCGACTGCGCCTGATCGATGCCAACTTCAAAAGCCAGCAACCCGTCCGGCTGAAGCCATATTTCACATCCGGAAACGATTCTTCTATAAAAATCAAGTCCGTCAGCCCCCCCATCCAGAGCTCCAAGGGGTTCCTTCTGCACATCGGCTGCCAGACCTGCAATAGCCGCAGCCGGAATATAAGGAGGATTTGAAACAATAATATCAAATTTTTTATTACAATCAAGCTTACTGAACAGATCAGATTCAACTAACGTCAATCTTTCACTGACACCGATATTTTCGGCATTTTCGCCAGCAACAACCAATGCAGCAGCTGAAATATCGACAGCCGTACCTCTTGACTGCGGCAAAAGATCCAACAATGATACTATAATAGCACCGCTGCCTGTACCAATGTCGAGTAAATTTTCAGCACCCGCTCCCACAGCAGCCTTAGCAACACTTTCTACCAGCAATTCCGTTTCAGGCCTCGGAACCAGTACTGCAGGAGTAACTTTAAAGCTGTGCTTCATAAAAGCTTTGGTTCCTAAAATATACGCCAATGGTTCCTGGTTAGCGCGCCGCGTAACATAACTGCGATATTCAGCCAACTCAGTATCATCCAACGGTTGATCAAAATGTACATATAAAGTTATTCTTTCGCATTTTAGAACAGCACAAAGCAGTATTTCAGCATCTAAACGCGGATTTTCGATCCCTTTATTTGCGAAATACTGCTTTGTCCATTCCAAAACCCTTGTAATCGTCCATAAGGGTTTATTTTCCATATTATTTCACCTGCTGCAGCTGCTCGCTCTGTTTGGCCGTAAGGAGCGCGTCCAGTAATTCGTCCATCTCGCCGTTGAGCACAATATCAAGTTTATGCAAAGTCAGCCCGATACGATGATCGGTCACACGACCCTGCGGATAATTATAGGTACGTATACGTTCACTGCGGTCGCCTGTGCCAACCTGGCTTTTACGATCCTGAGCCGTAGCCGCCCGCTGCTCCTCCTGCGCCTTCTCCAAAATTCTGGCACGCAGAACGCGCATGCATTTTTCACGATTTTTGAGCTGTGATTTTTCATCCTGGCATTGAGCTACGATACCTGTCGGTAAGTGCGTGATCCGCACTGCTGATTCGGTTTTATTGACATACTGGCCACCTGCACCGCCTGCACGATAAGTATCCACCCTTAAGTCGGCAGGATTGATTTCCACATCAACCTCTTCAGCCTCAGGCAATACTGCCACCGTAACAGTAGAAGTATGCACACGTCCCTGTGACTCAGTTTCCGGTACTCTTTGAACCCTATGTACGCCGCTTTCGAATTTCATTCGGCCATAAACACCGTCACCACAGATCTGGAAAACAACTTCCTTAAAGCCTCCCAATTCAGTCGGGTTGGAATCCATAATTTCAATGCGCCAGCCCCTAGCTTCTGCATAACGGGTATACATCCTAAAAAGTACGCCTGCAAACAAAGCGGCTTCATCACCGCCGGCACCGCCTCTTATCTCTACAATAACATCTTTATCATCGTTGGGATCAGATGGCAACAGTAAAACAGTTAACCGTTCTTCATATACAGCCAACTGCGGCTTCAGCTCTTTCAATTCATCATAAGCCATTTCTGTCAGTTCTCTGTCATCGCCAGCAGCAATTATCTCTTCCGCATCATTTTTTGCTTTTACCAAATCACGATATTCGCGGAAAACAGTTACGATATCAGTCAGCTTAGCATGAGCTTTAGTACACTTCTGCCATTCTTTTTGATCAGCGATGATATCAGGATCACTGATCTTAGCCTCTAAATCAAGATATTTATCTTCAATTGCCTGTAATTTATCCAGCATTGTTTTCTCCTGTAGATTGCTTTTCTGCCAATTCTTCAGGCGGCAGCACAGCCTTAAGCGAAGCGATTGCCACTTCAATCTGAGAGTCGTCAGGCTCACGTGTCGTCAACTTCTGCAGACAAAGGCCCGGAAAGATAGCTGTTCTAACCCAGGCTGAATCAATGTGCGACCCTGCATAGCGAATAATCTCATAGCTTACGCCAGCAATAACCGGCATCAGAATAATCCGTGACATAATACGTTCAAACAGATTCGGCCACCCTAAAAATGTGAAAACGAACATACTGATCAGCATTACAATCATCAGAAAATTAGTGCCGCAGCGTGGATGCAGTGTACTGAACTGACGTACATTCGCTACTTCCAGCGGTAAACCTGCCTCATAAGTATAAATCGTCTTATGCTCAGCACCATGGTACTGAAACACTCTCTGAATATCCTTCATCGAAGAAATAGCAGTTATATATCCGAGAAAAATCAGCATCCTCAATGCGCCCTCGGCTAAATTCAAAATCATATGGTCATGAGTCCATGCATTCAAAAAGCGCATTGACCAAGTAGGAATGATAATAAACAAAACTACAGCCAAAACAATCGAAAATGCGATCGTCATAGCCATTTCCTTACTATCAAGTTGTTCGTCGTCTTCACCGGAAACCTGTGCCGAATAAGCCAGCGCCTTCATTCCGTGATATAAAGATTCACAAAGGGCGACTACGCCGCGCAGCAATGGCTTTTTTCAAAAAAGGATACTTGTCTGTAATACTGTTAGCCGGCCCAACATCAATAGCAATTTCCCCATCCGGCTGCCTTACAGCTACAGCAATTTTATCCTTTCCCCTCATCATCACGCCTTCAATAACAGCTTGTCCGCCAACATTAGGTTTCTTTTCCATGACAATATCTCCCTAAAAGCTTCGGATATAAACACAGCAGAGCTTTCGCTCTGCTGTGGGTGTAATTATTTTTCTTCTACATTGTAGCGTTTGTTGAATTTTTCAATACGGCCACGAGCAGCTAAGTTACGCTGTTGGCCGGTGAAGAACGGATGACATTTAGAGCAAACGTCAACACGCAATTCCGGATTAACGCTGCCGCTCATAAAAGAATTGCCGCATGCGCAGGTTACTTTAGCTTCACCATATTTCGGATGGATGTTTTGTTTCATTCTGATTGCACCTCACTTTACTGTCTAACTATTATATGACTATACATCATAATTCTATATTAACGCTTATAAAGTATACCATAGTACCCCTAGCTATGCAAGAACTATTTTCAGAAACTTTACTTTTACCTGCTTGCACCACAACTACGGAAGGGTTATAATAAGCGCAGCAAGCATTTCAGGATGCAGCACTCTTTTTAATGTGCACGTAAATAAACAAAGTTTGAGCTATGCAGCTCTTGATCTTTTCACTTATAAGAAAGGCAGGTTCTAAATCTTGAAAAAAACATCCTCTGAAAGCAGACTCGTCATCAGCGAGGTCATGATGCCGCATCAGGCCAATGTAGCCGGCAATATCCACGGAGGCGAGATCATCAAGCTGATGGATTCTACGGCTTATGCTACGGCACGCCGCTATGCACGTACTAATGTCGTTACAGCCAGGGTAGACGAAGTAGAATTCCACCTGCCGAGTTTTTATCGGTGATCTGGTTATCTGTACAGCACAGGTAGTCTATGTCGGCAATAGCTCCATGGAAATAGTCGTAATAGTAGAAGTCGAGACCTGGAAACAGAAGGTAAAAAACGGGCTTTGACTGCATTCATTCACTATGATAGCGCTTGATAAAAAAAGGCCGTCCCACCAAAGTACCAGAACTGACTCTGGAAACAGAAGAAGAAAAACGCGCCTTTTGAAGAAGGACGTCTGCGCTATGAGCGCCATAAACATAAAAAATAAATCGGCCAGCAAAAATAGCAGGCGCTGCACTTGTAACCACAACAGCAGAGCCTGCTATTTTTTATTCTGTATACATCTGATTCGTCAGCAGACAAAGAAAAATATTTGAAATTATACCAAATTTATTCTTTAACAGTTTCATTTGACTCTGATTTTTGCTTAGGCGGCTTTTTATTATATTCCTGCATTACAGCATCCATATCTCCCTGCAGCCACAACTCTAAAGCATCCGCCATTTTCCCCACTGCCTCCGCTACAAGCTCCTGTTCTTCAGCACCAAAGCGCTGTAAAACATGCTTAATCACAGCTTTATTATTATGGGCAGGATGCCCGATGCCAATTTTGAAACGCGGGAATTCACCTGTTCCTAAATGTTCCTGCACGGATTTAATCCCATTATGTCCACCCGCACTTCCTTTGCGGCGAACTCTGACCTGCCCTGTCGGCAAGTCAAGATCATCCTGAACCACAGCAATATCCTGCGGATCAACATTGAAAAAGTTCGCATAGGCACCTACTGCAACACCGCTCAGATTCATATATGTCGTCGGCTTTAAAAGCAGTACTTTTTCAGGTATGCGATATTCCCCGCACAGAGCATTGCGGTCATTCTTCCAAGTATTTACACCCCAGCGGCGGGCCAGTTCATCCAGCACCATAAAGCCAATATTATGACGGGTAGCTTCGTATTCTTTTCCGATATTACCCAAACCAACAATAAGTTTCATGTCATTCTCCTTTTTGCATCAGTTCATTGACGGTAACAAAATTATACCCTTCCGCACACAGTTTGTCGATAATGACTGATACTGCCTGTATTGTTTCTTCTCTGGACGCAACGTATTTAGTACTGTCACCATCATGTAGCAGAATGATAGCCCCCGGATGCATCTGTTCCATTATCCGGTCAACGATAACTGAAACTCCAGGGTTTGTCCAATCACGCGGTATCACTGACCAGTTAACTGCTGTCAGACCATTTTTCTGCAGTGTATCGATCACAGCCCAATCGCGAAACCCATGCGGCGGACGCATTAATGTGATTTTCTGTCCACTCAGCTTTTCCAAAATCCTCTTGCCTGCAGCAATATCTTTTTGCTGCTCCGCTAAACTCAATTTCAAAAAGTCACGATGCTTCAATGCATGTAAAGCAATCTCATGCCCCTGCGCAGCAATCTTCGCTACCAGTTCAGGATGCTTTTCAGCATTTTCAGCAACCATAAAAAAAGTCGCTTTGACCTGACGCTGCTCCAATATTTTTAGCAGTTCATCTGTATAAGGGGGATAAGGACCATCATCAAAAGTTAAAGCCACATTTTTACCGGCAGCGAAATTATGTGTTACAGTTGTACCGTAAAAACTATAATCAGGTAAAACTGCCAGTAACAGCAGTACTCCTCCAGCAAGTATAGAGACAGCCGCCAACATGGCGGCAATTCTGCGCCTGACCATACCATACCAGCCGCACCATAAAGCACCCGTACCGATAACTGTCAGTAGTCCTATTATATAAATAAGTCGCATAACCTTCTCCTAACTTATGTTAAAGAGGCTTGCCCGCAGGGACAAGCCTCTTTAAATGCTTAAATAAACTTCTTATTTTTCAAATAACTGGCTGACAGACCAGTCGTTGAAAATACGTAATACAGTTTCTGCAAGAATAGGTGCCACCGAAAGAACCTTAATTTTCGGATGTTTCTTAGCAGGAGGTAGAGGAATAGTATTAGTAACAACCAACTCTGTAATATCTGATTGCGCAATACGGCTTAAGGCCGGATCAGTAAGAACCGGATGTGTACAGCAGGCATAAATCTCTTTGGCCCCAAATTTCTTCAAAGCCCGGGCACCTTCTGTCAAAGACCCTGCTGTATCAACCATATCATCAACTAAAATAGCAGTTTTACCTTCTACAGAACCAATCAGATTCATTACTTCGGCTACGCCCGGTTCAGGACGACGCTTATCAATAATAGCCAGACCACAGTTCAGACGTTCAGCCATATTTCTGGCACGACTGACACCACCAAGATCAGGGGAAACCACAATCATATCGTCAAGATTTTTTTCTTTGATATATTCTGCCAAAATCGGACCGCCGGGCATATGGTCAAAAGGTATATTAAAGAAGCCTTGAATCTGAGCAGCGTGCAAATCAATAGTTACGACACGGGTAATTCCTGCCGATTCCAACAGGTCAGCCATCAACTTGGCGGTAATAGGCTCACGCCCACGGGCTTTACGGTCCTGGCGTGCATAACCGTAATAAGGTATGATTGCTGTAATATGGCTGGCAGAAGCACGTTTAAAAGCATCCGCCATAATCAAAAGTTCCATAACGTTATCATTAACGGACGGACCACAGGTAGGTTGCACGATGAAAATATCTTTGCCGCGCACGCTTTCATTTATCATTACTTGTACTTCGCCGTTATTAAAGCGGTTGATAACGGCATCGCCAACAGTAGTACCTAAATAAGCGGCGATCTCTCGTGCCAAATCAGGATTGGCATTACCGGAAAAAATTCTGAGTTTATTCTCATCTGACAACATTGTCCCATCCCTCCAAGAATGTTTAAGGTTTAGTTAATCATTAATAGTATACAACTATTAGCTACAAATCCACAAGTACTAAAAACCGTTTTTTTATGTAAAATCAGCCGTTGCGGTATTTTGCAGCCCAGCCTTCAATATTCTTCTGTTTCGCACGGGCAATACCCAAATCATCTCCCGGTACATCCTTAGTGATCGTAGATCCTGCTCCAATATAAGCTCCGGCACCAATTGTAACAGGAGCAACCATATTGCTGTTGCAGCCGACAAACGCATTATCTTCAATAATAGTGCGATGTTTTTTCTTCCCGTCATAATTTACAGTGATACATCCACAGCCAATATTGACAGAACTGCCGATATCACTGTCACCGATATAACTGAGATGAGGCAGCTTGCTGCCAGTACCAACATGAGAATTTTTTACTTCCACAAAATTGCCGATCTTCACATTATCGCCAATAACAGTATCAGGGCGCAAATGCACATAAGGACCGATCACAACGTTATCCTGTACTTCGCAGTCGTGTCCATAAACAAATTGCAGTTCCGCAGTATTCCCGATTCTGACATTTGTCAACCGAACATTAGGACCAATCTGGCAATCTTCACCGATCTTCGTAGTCCCTTCCAACCAGGTATATGGATAAATAACAGTGTCCTGACCTATTTCAACACCTTTTTCGATAAAGGTACTGGCAGGATCCATGATCGTTACACCGTCATCCATCAGTTTATTCAGAATCCGCTGACGCATAATGTTTTCTGCTTCTGCCAATTGGCGGCGAGAATTGATGCCCATGATCATATCGCTGTCAGCAGTAGCAACACCGCCGACTTTTTTACCCATTGCGTTCAATTTTGCCAGAACATCGGTCAGATAATATTCACCCTGCGCATTATCACAAGTTAAAGTAGCAAGCACCTCAAAAAGCAACGGCGCCTCTACACAATAAATTCCTGTATTGATTTCTTTGATTGCTTTTTGTTCTAAGACAGCGTCTTTTTCTTCTACAATACCCAAAACGTTGCCGTCTGCATCGCGTATAATCCGTCCATACCCTGCTGGATCGTCCATGAAAGCAGTCAATACTGTTGCTGCGGCCTGTGACGCTACATGGCCTTCATAAAACTTTTTTAAGCTCTGCTGCTTCTAATAACGGCGTATCTCCGCAAATAATCATTACCGTACCGCAAAAATCTTTTAAAACAGCTTCCGTCTGCATCACTGCATGTCCAGTACCAAGCTGTTCAGCTTGCAAAGCCATCTGTGCCTGCTCGCCAACCATTGCTTCTACCAGTTCTGCTTCATGACCCACGACCACTACCTTCCGGGCAGCCCCTGCTGCATCAGCAGCATCAAGTACATGCTGCAGCATAGGTTTTCCGCCAATTTTATGTAAAACCTTCGGCAACTTGGACTTCATTCTGGTTCCTTTGCCTGCCGCTAAAATAACCGCCACTAACTCTGACATGGATAAACCTCCGCTTCTAAAATAACAACTATAATTTTTACAGTAATTCTACTCGATAACCAGCACGACGCAAAGCCGCCACCAAAATTTCCGCATGGGCGTGATCACGTGTTTCCAGATCCATTTCTACCTGTGTCTGACCAATAGGCAGGTTACGTCCAGCATGCTCATGATAAACATAAACGATATTAGCTTTATACTCTTCGATATACGAAACAAAACGACGCAATTCGCCGGGTCTGTCAGTCAGATGTGTCAACAGCTTAATACGACGCCCCGATTTTACCAAGCCGTTTTCAATAATCCTGGAAATCATATTTACATCAATATTACCACCGCTGATAACAGCCGCAGTTTTATCCGCGTGGGGAATATTACCATGCAGCATAGTTGCCAGTCCAATAGCACCGGCACCTTCGCTGATCATCTTCGCCCGCTCCATCATGAGCAGTATCGTCGCCGCAATATCATCGTCTTTAACTACAAAAATATCATCAACATATTTTTGAATCAAGTCAAAAGTGATTTTACCAGGAGATTTTACAGCAATACCATCAGCAATCGTTTGTGCTTCCGGAGTTTCTACCCACTTGCCAGCATGCTTGGATAAATACATTGCCGGGGCACCACTGGCTTGAACGCCATACACTTTGACATGCGGCGCTACAGATTTAACCGCTGTGGCAATACCCGCCAAAAGACCTCCACCGCCAATAGGAACAACTATTGACCGTATATCCGGACATTGTTCTAAAATCTCCAGGCCAATCGTTCCCTGTCCTGCAATTACCGCCGGATCATCAAAAGCATGAACTAAAGTTGCACCTGTTTCCTTCTGCAGACGTACAGCCTCTGCAGAAGCCTCATCATAAACTCCACCCTTTAAGACAACCTCAGCGCCATAACCCTTTGTAGCTTCAACTTTCGCCAGCGGCGCTCCTTCAGGCATAACAATAGTTGCTTTAATACCAGCAGCCTGAGCTCCTAACGCCACGCCCTGCGCATGATTTCCCGCCGAAGCGGCAATAACGCCATGTGCTTGCTGTTCTTTAGTTAAGGTCTGAATACAATTTGAAGCTCCACGTACTTTAAACGATCCTGTACGCTGCATATTTTCCAACTTCAGTAGTACTTCATACCCTGCCATTTCACTAAAAATATGACTGCTTTCCAAAGGTGTTTTATGCACTACACCTGCCAATCGTTTGGAAGCAGCTTCCACATCTTTCAAAGTTACCTGATCTTTTGTCATTTTTTACATCCCCTCATAACGGACTGATATCGATCTTCCGATTTTCTGTATCAATATCCTTTAAAACAAACAACGCCGTATAATCATCAATCATTTTCTTTTCCGGCTCCTGCGTCGCAATGAAAAATGCTTTTCCTACAACTTTGGCACCAACCTCTTCCGCCAGTTCTGCCATTCCACGTGCCGTACCGCCGGCCTTCATAAAATCATCGATCACCAAAACCCTCGCGGAACTTGGTAAAGCACGTTTCGGCAAAGCCATTGTCTGAATCTGTTTGGATGAACCGCTCACATAATTAATACTTACCGTAGAACCTTCAGTAATCTGTCCAACACGTCGGGCCATAACCACCGGAATATTAAAAGCACGAGCAACAAAAACTGCCAAAGGTATACCACGAGTTTCCACAGTCATAATGTATTCCGGCTCTAAATGCCGCAGACGCTGAGCTATAATCTCCCCCAAACGCATTACCAGCTGCGGTTTAAACAGCAGATCTGTCATATAGATCATACCGCCTGACAATATTCTTTCCGGCTCAGCCAGCTGCAAAGCCAGCTCTGTTAAAAATTCCTCATTAGCTTTTTCGGAATGACATGGAATAAAACGCACTCCTCCGGCAGCGCCAGCCAAAGTTTCAACCCTACCCAAATCATAGGCTTCCAATCCGGCACGCACAGCTAAAACATCTTCACTTAAGGTCGATTTAGCAACCTCAAATTTTTTACAAAAATAAGTAAATGAAAACAATTGATACGGATGGTCCACCAGCTGCTTTGTCAAAGCAACTACACGTTCCATACGTTTGACTCGAGCCATAGCGCCCCTCTTTTCTACTTGCTATTCTTAAAATATTTTTCCAGCAGCTGCCAGTCTTCTTCTTTATCCACATCCATACCGATCTCGGGATAATGCGAAACTACAGCTTTCCCGCTAAATCCCAACAACTCTGACGCCCGCAATTCTATATCTGACAGAGTCAACCTGTGCAGCAGGAATTTAAGCACAAAACCAAAACCTAACCAACCGCACAACTCCCAAGGTTTTTTGCGGCGGGCAAAAATATCTTTGGCTTTTATTACCCCGCCGGAAATAACATCAGCATTCAACAGCATCATATTGCCGCCGGTGAATCTACCTTCAGGTAAGGTAACATAAGTACGTTCGGCACCAGGAAAAGCTTTTACACAATCAGCTTCAGGAATCACAGGATAATAAGCATCTGCTTCCACATCCTCAGTCTGCTTCAAAAAATCCTGCACGGCCGCAGAGGTCAGCAAAGGTATATCGTCACAAACAAATAAAATTTTACTGTTTGCAGGCAATAATGCAGCTGCAGCTGCAGCTGTTTCAGGCATTGAACTGGATTCCACGGCTACAAGTTCAGCACGCTGCGGCAATACTGCCGCCTCCCATTGACTTCCATCAGCCGCAACTATGATCCTGCCGATCTGTCCGCTTTGATCCAAAGCATCAATAATATACTCTACCATCCGCCGTCCACCTAATGGAGCCAGCGCTCTTATATTAGTTCCAACGGCTTTTTGCAGCCACGGCGTTTTCCCACCGGCCAAAATAACCGCATTATACATACAACTTAACCTCTTTCGGTTTTATTCTTTATTCTTCTTTTCATTATGACTTTCAACCATGTCTTTGAGCAAAGTATGCTCGGCATTTTCCAGATGTATACGTGCAGCATTCTGTGCTCTTTCAACATCGCGGGCAGCAATACTGTCAACGAGAGCGCGATGTTCTTCCATCGTATCCGCCAAACGACCCGGATACATCATCGAACGACCGCGGATAACTGTAATCTGCTCACGCAGGTTATTAATTATATTACGCAGTCTTTCATTACGGCTGGCCTGATATAAAACATCATGGAAAGCAATATCTACTTCAACTATTTTATCCATATTATTTTCTTCAATATGCTGGCCGATTTCTACTAAAAGCCGCTGCAATGTTTCCAATTCATCATCATTAATACGTTCTGCAGCAAGACCTGCTGCCAAAACATCCAGTGAAGTACGAATTTCATAAACCTCATTGATATCTTTAATAGAAATATCTGCTACATAAGTACCGCGCCTGGGGATCATTACAACAAAGCCTTCCAGTTCTAACTTACGGATAGCTTCGCGTACAGGAGTGCGGCTGACGCCCATTTCATCGGCCAGTTGGATTTCCATTAAACGCTCACCGGGACTAAAAGTACCATCAATGATAGCCTGACGGATATTTTCACATACCAGTTCACGCAGAGGTTTGTAACTGTCTAGTTTAATCGGTCTAAGGTGCCCACTCATCTTCAGATCCTCTCCTTTTGTACAGTAGTAGTAACAGCAGTTTCCAGATCAAGCTCTGACAACTCTGTCAAAATTCTCTCAGTTATCTCTTTTTTCTCCGCCACAGCAAAAACTGTAGGCCCACTGCCTGACATTAAAGCACACGTTGCTCCTGCCGCCAGCATCTTCTGTTTAATCTCGGCAATGACCGGATGCGCAGGTATCGTAACGCTTTCCAAAACATTACCGCAACTCTCAAGCAGCAGTCCTGTCGCACTCTGCTCCAAAGCTTTTATAATACCGTCAATATCAGGTCTTTGATTGACCTTTTGCTGACGGAAATTACCATAAACCCAGCCAGTTGCTACTTCAAGCTTCGGCTTTGCCAATACCAAAAGTAGTTCAGGCGCTTCCGGCAATTCCGTTAATATTTCACCACGCCCCTCTGCCAGAGCTGTTCCACCTGTAATGCAAAAAGGAATATCAGAACCAAGCTCCGCCGCTAACTTTTCCAGCTCTGGCGCCGTCAAATCCAGTTGCCAGAGCCGGCTAAGTCCACGCATCACTGCTGCCGCATCACTACTACCGCCGGCAAGTCCGGCTGCTAAAAAAATTTTTTTGTTCAGTCTGATATGAACGTTCGGGATTTTACCACAGCAACGGGCTAAAAGCTCCGCTGCCTTCCATGCCAGATTATCAGGACCGCCGGCAAGACCACTATGATCTGTTTCAACCACAAGTCCTTCACCTTCTTCAATTTCCACTGCATCGCTCAAACCAACACTCTGCATCACCATTCGTACTTCATGGTAACCATCGGAACGCTTGCCCAGCACATCCAGTCCTAAGTTTATTTTTGCATAAGCTGTTTCATATATTTTTTCCATAATATAGCCTCGATTGTTTTCCTGTATACAATATATTTTATCTTGCTTCGCGTGTAGTCGCAAGATAATTCGAACATTTTTATAAATTTTTTCTGTTTTATTTGTGTTTTCAGTCTTTTTTTCAAAAATTTTACTTATTTCTATAACCCACAACATTGCTTTTTTTCTAAAAAGTGCTACTATGTATACAATATTCGCAAAATTTGCACAAAGGAGCTTTTTTATGCGTCAGCACTTATATCGCTATCTTATGGTCACCTTAGGCTGCGTCCTTATGGGTATTGCCATTAACGCCTTTTATATGCCCAATAAGCTCATCAGCGGTGGCATCGGCGGCGTTTCTGTTATTCTATATTATCTCATTGGTCTGCCAATGGGCATTACCAGTCTGCTTTTAAATATACCTTTATTTGTCGCTGCCTATAAATTCATGGATCGGTCCTATATTGTCAGCGCTCTGTATGGTATGCTTGTTTTTTCAGTTTCGCTTGATGCCTTCCATTTCTTAGCTGAAAAAGCGCCTTATGTCCATGACCCCATGCTGGCCTGTATTGCAGGCGGCGTTATTTATGGAATCGGTGCAGCAATGATGTACAGAGTAGGCGGCAGCAGCGGCGGCACTGATATCATCGGCGCGATTATTAACAAACATTACAGTATCAGCATTGGTACTACAGGCTTTATGTTCAATATTATTTTAATGTTTATCGGCGTTTTCTACTTTGGTTTAGAGGCAGTGCTTTATACTCTGCTTGCCTTCTTCGTTATGTTTAAAACCTGCAATGCATTTACAGATGGATTTGATTACAAGAAAAACATTATTATCATCAGTGAACATTATGAAGAAATAGGCAACGGCATAATTGAAGTAATTGGACGCGGC
>ENA-OQDT01001436-OQDT01001436.1-human-gut-metagenome-genome-assembly--contig:-NODE-1436-length-13877-cov-2.360000_pt1 | contig 13877 bp, 20 predicted proteins | sample MGYA00242786_ERZ504617 | MGnify/ENA primary metagenome ERZ504617 (study PRJEB26092, sample SAMD00036337) | human gut metagenome | host: Homo sapiens | study: EMG produced TPA metagenomics assembly of...
TTTCCACTGAGCCAGCTTAGTGCCAACCATTTTCGGACAGCAACTTTTTTCTGTATTTCAATGCAGTACTTGACTACCTTCGTATCGGTTTCCGTGCGGGTCGCGGTCCAGAGACAACTGGCTGAGCCACTGCCTTTCGGGCAAGCTTTGCGTAGATTGGTCCGCATTTCTCCGGAGAGAGTTTTACGGATGATATAATCGCGTTGGTGAGATTTCTTAATTTTGAGCAAACTCTTTCTGCATTGGCAGCAAGGAAGTCGTTCAACTCAGCAATCAGACGCTTTCATGGCCGGGATGAATTCAACCATTGACTGGGCATTCTCACAATGTGGAAATTTAAAGATCGACACCCATGAAAACAATGTTGTCATGCAGAATCTGCTGAAGAAAAACGGATTCACTTACTGCGGACGCATCTATGTAGATGATGGCGGAGAACGGCTTGCATTTCCAAAAATAAAAAAGAGCCGCAAAAGATTTGATACTATCATTTTCAGCATCTGTCTTTTGCGGCTTTTTCTATTTTGTTCTTTTTAACTTATGTCTTATCCACTTATTGCCCGGCAAAATCTACGCTTCGCCAAACCGTTACTTTTTATATACGCTTTGATCTCTTCTACGCATTTCTCAAATCCGAGTTTTTCCACTGTTCAGACACAGATCGTAATTTCTTGCATCGACCCATTCATGACCTGTATGGTATCTGTAAAAATCACCTCTGTACTGATCTGTTTTTCTCAATATATTTCTGCATCTCTTTTTCCGTCATGCTGTGACGTTCCATTGAACGATCCAGACAGAACTTTCTGTCTGCATGCACGAATACGCTGACTACATTCGGATAATCTTTTAAAACATAATCTGCGCATCTTCCGACAATAACGCACGACTCTTTTGCCGCAAGCTCTTTGATCACCTTTGCCTGATAATTGAACAGGTTATCGTCCGAAGTAAACTCTCTGTCTTCCGGCGGGATCAATCCGCCCTCATACGGACGGCTCAAAAGCTTAAACCATCCTGCCCTGCGCACCTTTTCGTCCGACATACCAAACAGTTTTCATTGATTCCGCTGTCCTCGGAAGCCATACGAAGGATCTCTCTGCTGTAGCAGTTGATGCCAAGTTCTTTTGCAAGCATCGCCCCGATCGTTTTCCCTCCGCTTCCGTACTGTCTTGAAATTGTGATGACGATATTTCTCATTAAAACACGCCTCCTTTACTCTCCGAGATAAGCCTTTTTAATCGAATCATCTTCCAGAAGTTCTTTTGCATCTCCCGAAAGGACGATCTTTCCTGTCTCCAACACATATGCTCTGTCGGCGATCGAAAGAGCTTTCTTCGCATTCTGTTCTACAAGAAGGACTGTCGTTCCGCTTTCGCTCACCGCACGGATAATATCAAAGATTTCATTTACCATGATCGGAGAAAGTCCCATCGACGGTTCATCCATTAAAATAATCCTCGGTTTGGACATAAGCGCGCGCCCCATAGCGAGCATCTGCTGTTCGCCGCCGCTTAATGTTCCCGCCATCTGGTTTTTACGTTCCTGCAAACGCGGAAAACGCTTATAGACACTTTTTAATGTTTCTTCAATCTCCGCCTTATCTTTTCGTGTATAAGCGCCCATTCTCAAATTCTCATAAACGCTTAATTCTGCGAACACTCTTCTTCCTTCCGGTACATGCGCCATCCCCATAGAGACGATCTTATGAGCCGGAGTTTTTGTAATATCTTTTCCTTCAAACAGCACCTGTCCGCTCTTCGGGGAGATCAGACCTGTAACTGTATGCAGCGTCGTCGTCTTTCCCGCGCCGTTTGCTCCGATCAAAGCGATGACCTCTCCTTGATTTACTTCAAAAGAAATGCCTTTGATCGCCTGGATCATACCATAATATACTTGTAAATCTTTTACTTCGAGCATTGCCATAACGATTCCCCTATTCTCCAAGATATGCGGTAACAACCTGCGGATCGTTCAAAACATCCGACGTTTTACCTTCACAGAGCACCTCTCCGAAGTTGAGCACCGTCAACTTCTCGCAAATGCCGCTTACCAGTTTCATATCATGTTCGATCAAAAGGATCGTCATATGGAAATTTTTCTCTCACAAAACGGATCATGTCCATCAATTCCCCCGTCTCGTTCGGGTTCATGCCCGCAGCGGGCTCGTCGAGCAGCAAAAGCTTCGGTTCTGTCGCCATCGCTCTGGCGATCTCAAGCCTTCTTTGCTGTCCGTACGGAAGATTAGAGGCGGCAACATGCGCCACATCTTCCAGATTGAACACTTTCAAAAGTTCCATTGCCTGCTCATCCATCTCTTTTTCCACTTTTCTGTAACCGGGAAGTCTTAAGACTCCCGAAAGAGTAGAATAATGATGTTTATTGTGAAGTCCTACTTTCACGTTATCAAGAACACTTAACTGCTTAAACAGCCGGATATTCTGAAAATGTACGGGCGATTCCCGCCTTATTGATCTCAATCGTGTTTTTCCCTGTAATATCCGTTCCGTCCAGCAGCACTTTTCCGCTGTCCGGCTTATATACTCCTGTAAGAAGGTTGAATACAGTCGTCTTTCCCGCGCCGTTCGGACCGATCAGTCCGTTACAGAGCTTCTTTTTCAATCGAAATGTCAAACCCGTTTACCGCACGGAGACCGCCAAATGAAATCCCGAGATTTTTAACTTCCAGTAACGCCATATTTTACAGCCTCCTTTTCTTCTTTCCGAAAGAAAGATATTTTTCTCTCCACTCGATCGCTTTCGGCGCCCAGTTAAAGAGCATCATGACAATGAGAACGATCGCATAGATCAGCATACGGTAATCTGACAATCCACGGAGCATCTCCGGAAGAAGTGTCAGGATCACTGCCGCTATGATCGAACCTCTGATATTTCCGATACCGCCCAAAACGACAAAGACAAGGATCATGATCGACATATTATAACCGAAGTTGTTTGTATTCGCCGTCAGCGTAGACAGATTGTGAGCGTAAAGCACGCCTGCCGCTCCTGCCATCGCCGCAGATATCGTAAACGCCATCAGTTTATATTTTGTAATATTAATACCGACTGATTCCGCCGCGATACGGTTGTCACGGATCGCCATGATCGCGCGTCCGTCTCTTGAATGGATCAGATTAAGCACGATAAACAACGTAATCAGAATCAGTATAAATCCGATAAAAAACGTCGCATCTTTCGGCGTTCCCGTAATCCCCTGCGGACCGTTAATGATAACCTTTCCGTCCGGTTCCATATTCAGCGCCATCACATCTTTTGTCGAAAAATGAAAACCGTTGGAATCTTTACCTATATACAATACGTTTACGAGGTTTTTAATGATCTCTCCGAATGCCAATGTCACGATCGCCAGATAGTCGCCTTTCAGACGCAGAACCGGAATTCCGATCAGAATGCCGAAGATCGCAGCAGCCGCAATTCCGATCAAAAGAGCCAGAAAGAAGCGCAGTGAAGCCGATTCGATCGTATCTCTCATGCATTTTGAAAAGAATGCACTTGCAAACGCGCCGACACACATAAAGCCCGCATGTCCGAGGCTCAATTCTCCAAGTACGCCGACTACGAGGTTCAGCGACACAGCCATAATAATATAAATACAAAGCGGAACCATCAATCCTTCAAGAAGGCTGGAAATACTTCCGGCGTTGATCAGTGACTGCATGATCACAAATGCCGCGATAACAAGAGCATATGTGATGATATTAATTTTTTGTAGTTTTTTTCATATTTTTTAATTTATCCATCGCTCTGATCACCTACACTTTCTCTTGAAATTTTCTTACCTAACAAACCTGTAGGTTTCACAAGAAGCACAATGATAAGTACCGCGAATACGATCGCATCCGCCATCTGTGACGAAATGTATGCTTTTCCGAAAATCTCGATCACACCGAGCAGAATTCCTCCGATAAACGCTCCCGGTATCGAACCTATTCCTCCAAATACAGCCGCTACGAACGCCTTAATACCCGGCATCGCTCCTGTATACGGCGTCAGGCTCGGATATGCCGAACACAAAAGCACACCTGCAACAGCCGCCAGCGCCGACCCGATTGCAAACGTAAGAGCGATCGTTCCGTTTACATTGATTCCCATAAGCTGAGCCGCGCCTTTATCTTCCGATACAGCGCGCATTGCCTGACCCGGCTTTGATTTCTGCACGAACAGCATCAGTACGATCATGATCACTACACATGCCGCGATCGTCACGATCGTCTCCCCTGAAATGTTCAGCTTGCCGCCTGCCAAAGACAAACCTTTCCACTTAATAACCGACGGAAACGTCTGTGCGTTCGCCCCGAATACGAGAAGCGCCGTATTCTGGAGAAGGTAGCTTACGCCGATCGCCGTGATCAATACGGCAAGTGAAGACGATGCGTTACGCAGCGGTTTGTACGCGATACGTTCGATCAAGATTCCGAGTACCGTACACACGATTACAGCGGCAACGATCGCAAGGATCGGCGACATCCCCGCCTTCATCATCGTGATCAGCGCCATATACGCACCGATCATAATAACGTCGCCATGGGCGAAGTTCAGCATCTTCGCAATCCCATAAACCATCGTATACCCAAGCGCTATGATCGCATAGACACTTCCAAGACTGATTCCATTAATCAAATACGATATAAAACTCATGTCTCATTCCCTTTCATTTCTCTTATTGTTCCGATAAACGATCTCTTCTCTGTTTATCATGATTAATAAGGATTATACCACAAAAAATATAGGATTATCAATAAGAAAAAACGAGTACGCTCGGTTTTTTTCACGTACCCGTTTTTAACTGCTTTATTTTGTATCTATCCGGCTTTTTCTTCCGAAATAAAAACTCCCCTGCATGACGTGTCATTCATTTTACATATATGCCGGCATTTTATGACTCGACGTCTCTCCCGGCATCCCATTTGCGGTAAATAGCTTCGAGAGCATCCACCGCTCCGTCGATCCCTAAAAGACTCGTATTAAACATCATGCTGTTCGACTCGATTCCACCCCATTCGCGGCCGGTCCTTGCCTCATAATAAAGCTTCCTTTCGCGGTCTGTCTTTTTGATCTTATCTGCCGCCTGCTTTTCGTTTAGTTCATAAAGCTTCATGATTCTGCGGATACGATCGTCCTTATATGCATAAATAAACGTATTGATGCAGTTTGAATAATCTCCGAGGATATAATCCGCACATCTTCCGACAAAAATTCCCGGACCTTTCTCCGCAAGTTTCCTTATGATCGCCGACTGCCTGTTAAAGACGAGATCACTTAGAGGTTCTCCCGACTCGTCTCCGCTCATAAATGCAGTATAGTTTCCTGTACTGACTATATATGCCGTGAGAAATCTTCCGAGAATCGTCTCGTCTACCTGCGTCGCATCTTCACTGCTGATCCGAAGCTCCTGCGCCGCCATGCGGATCAGATTATGATCGTAAAGCGGAATGTCAAGCCGTTCTGCCAATCGATTTCCTACTTCATGCCCGCCGCTTCCGAATTGCCTTCCGATCGTGATAATCGTGTGTTTCATCATATGTGCCACTCCTCTCTGCGGATCGCTGTATTGATATACTCAAGTATAACATTGTTTCCCGGGTATGAATAGAAATTTATTGATTTTTTCTATTTTTCCTTACTGCTTATGATCGTATAATAGCTTTTTGACGTTACGACATAAACAAGTACATAGAAGAGTGCAAACACGAGATAACATCCGATCGTCACGATCACAAATACTTTCGCTTCCACGCCTGACATAAGCATCAGTATTTTCTGAATCATCGGAAATGCAAACGCAAGATGAATTCCCGCCATGATCAGAGGCATGAAAAATACAGTAAGCACCTGAGAGTTGATCGTCTGCTTCACTTCTTTCTTTGTCATTCCCACTTTCATAAGAATATTAAAGCGATCCTGATCTTCATATCCTTCGGAAATCTGCTTGTAGTACATAATCAGCACAGTACCGAACAGGAATACCGCTCCGAGAAGCACTCCGAGGAAAAACAATCCGCCGTTGAGCGCAATGAAATCTCCTTTACCGTACGCTTTACTGTCCGCATAATAATTTGCCAGCGAATCTCCCATCCGATTGCCCTGTTCATCTGCCGCTTCGGATATATGCTCAAAAGATTCCAAAATATCCTTGTAAATCTCTATCTGTTTTTCTTCATCACATTTCAGATCAAAGTCATAACATTCTTTCAGGGAAAGCAGGTACAATGTTCCGTCCTGCAAAGGTTTTGCATTGATCGTTTCGTACGCAGTCGCTATTTTTTCGATCACAGACAAATCTTTTACAACAACCTGATATGACCCCTGCATATTCGCCATGGCGTTGCCTACCCCTATCGGAGGTTCTTTCATTGTCTCTACTTTCCATGTTCCGACGCCGTCGATCGTAAAGGAATCATACTCATAATCTGTTTTATATGAGTAGAGCATCATCTCATCTTCAGCCAAAGTCTTGTCTGTGCCTTTCAGTTTGTTGTAATCATCCATTGTTGTAAAATACATCGTCTTCACAGATCCTGACATCCCTGCATTAATCGAGGAAATCTCCCCTTTCATCTTTTCAAAATCAATACTTAAAACATCGTCTGACTGTACTCCGGAAAGAGAGTAAAGATTATAATTTTCCAAGTTCTCAGCCTTTACTTTATGAGATTCAAGCACCTTTTCCACAGCCTCTTTATACGTCATGGTCATCTCCGGCGTCAAACGCTGCACTACGCTGTCTTTTAATTCTGTATCTGTTCCGTCCTCATTTTGCGGAAGGGATGTTTTCCCGCTCCACTCGATCGTGATGTCATGTGGATAACGGTTTCTGATCGACGATTCCGTATCTGCATAAATACACATCGTAGACGAGATCGTCACAAGCACCATCGTAGATAAAATACAGATCGACGCCAGACCCGCTCCGTTTCTCTTCATTCGGTAAACCATCTGTGACAAAGATACAAAGTGTCTCGTCTTATAATAATACTTTTTGCTCTTTTGCAGCAGCTTGCAAAGAGCGACCGAACCTGCAATAAACAGAAGGTATGTGGCAATGATCACCATAACAACCGCGAGAAAGAATACAAGCATCGCAGTTGTCGGATCGATGATCTTCACAGCCAGATAATATGCTCCGGCAAGGATCACCGCTCCCGCAAATGCAAAGAGCCAGTTTGCCTTCGGCGGTTTTTCGCCGACATTCTCACTTCTGAGCATCTCAATCGGACGAAGTTTATATACCGACACAAGCATGCGGATCATAATAAGCAGAAAGATCGCAAGAAACAGACCGACTGTCATAAGGATCGGCTTCATTTCTATATGAACTCCGAATCCGGTCGCCCCGTCAAGAAGCTTAATTGCCAGAAGTTCCGCAAGTTTTGAGAACAGAATTCCGAACACGATTCCGATAACCAGAGAAATCACGGCAGTCAGTATATTTTCCCACAAAAGAATTCTTACCAGATTACGTTTGCCCATCCCGAGAATATTATATAATCCAAGTTCTTTCTTCCTTTTCCTTATAAGAAACGAGTTCGTATAATACAGAAAGATCAATGCGAATACCGCAACTACAAACACTCCCATAGAGAGCAGTCCCTGAAGCATTTCCCCGCCCCGGATAGACGCCAGTTCTTTACTTATCGACAGAAAAGAAACGATATAGTACATCATGATCATACAGATACATGTCAAAATATACGGAAAATACAATTTTCTGTTTTTTGAAATGCCTTCCCCTGCCAGCCTGATATAAAATCCTTTTTTCATCGTCTGTCACCACCTGTCGCAAGCATCGTCAGCGTATCCGAAATCTTCTGATAAAGTTGTTCGTCCGTCATCTGACCTCTGTATACCTGATGGAACACTTCTCCGTCACGGATAAACAAAACGCGTCCGGCTTTGCTCGCCGCTTTCACTGAATGAGTTACCATAAGGATCGTCTGACCTCCTGCGTTGATCCGCGCAAACAATCCGAGCAGTTCGTCTGTTGAACGAGAATCAAGCGCTCCTGTCGGCTCATCTGCCAGGATCAGCCGCGGTTCTGTGATCAGCGCCCTTGCAACAGCGGCTCTTTGTTCTGACCTCCGGAAATTTCATACTGGAATATTTTTCAATGAAGCGCCGAAATACCAAGTTCCTTTGCAATCGGCTGCAGCTTTGAATCCATATGCTTACAATTTTCACCTTTCAAATCCTTGTAAATCTCGGATCTGCAGTTGTACCTGCGGTAATACTTTCAATATTGTACCCCCGTCTGCTGAACAATCCTGCCATACGGCTTAATAGTCCCGGATTGTTATAAACCAAAATTGAATAAGCTTGTTTTCTCATAACATACTCCTTTACTTTACAAAACAGAGTGCGTTCTGTTTTTTTATTGTAGCAATTGACACCACCTTTGTCAAGTAGCTTTCTAAAATTTTATCACTTTAATTCGATTTTATCAATTACAGGAACCTCTAATTATCGTTTTCACACTGATTTTTCCGGATTTTGTCAAAATATATCCTTTTATCATCTGGACATATAATTCTTCAATTGCCTGCCGGACAAATCGTTTTTCGTCAAATTCGACTGTTGTCAGCTGCGGGCGGCAAATGAGTGCTGTTTCTTCTTTTCCGACTGCCATCACTTCAATTTCCTCCGGCACCTTGATTTCCAGATCATGCAGATAACCGACAGCCTCTGCTCCCTGTACGGCAGATGCAAATACGAGCATATCTGCGGATAAAGCAAGCCCTGCCAGCCGGATTTTATAGAACATTCTCCGCAGATCCCTGTCTTTTGGAATTTCCAGATATTGTTCTTCTTCAAGACAGCAGCCTTTTTTTGAAAATATTTTCTGCATTCCCTGCCATACCACTTTTCCGTACTCTTCCGTTCCATCCAGAAACCAGATTCTCTGTTTCTCTCTTTTAAACAGAAACCTTGCGACTTCCTCACCGGCTTTTCCGTAAATCCGGTCTGTTCTGTATATCGCAGCCACCGGAACTGCACACATCTGTCGGATTCTTGTACACGCCTCTTCATTGAGCCAGATACAGATAACCCCATCCAGTTTCCATACCGCCGCATATCGTACAAATTCTTCTGCTGTTTTTACAAAATGCAGCAACATATAGTATTCCCTCTCATCCAGACTCTTCTCGATCTCACGCAGTATTTCTTCTAATTTTTCACTCTCCTGCTCCCATTCCTGCCTTTTTCCAACAACTACAGCAATCATCCCGGAAGATTTTCCGGAAAGGATACGTGCTCCCATGCTTGGGGCATATTCCTGTTCATCCAGGATCTCCTCTATCCTTTTTCTCGTCTTTCTTGATACTTTTTCCGTTCTTCCATGGATCACATTCGATACAGTTGTTGCACTCACTCCGGCTATTTTTGCAATATCTTTGATCCTGATTTTCCCCTCAGCCATTTCTTTCCCCCATTTATTTCTTTTGTTTTTTCTGTTTCTACTATCTTACACTTCTTTTCTTCTTTCTTACTAATTCGCATTTTTTCGACATCACCTGTAACTTTTCGATAAAATATTTTACAGATCATTGCCCGGATATCCACCTTGTGCTATCCTTAATCTGTTAAATATTTTTTCAGATACAGGAGATTGAATCATGGATGGTATTATATTTGACGTAGACGGCACACTCTGGGACTCAACCGAAGCAGTTGCCAGATCCTGGAATCAGGCGATAGAGGAGAATACAGATTTTTCCCTCTCACTTACAGCAGATTGGCTTAAGTCACTTTTTGGAAAAACAATGGATGAGATCACGCTTGCACTCTTTCCTTCCTGCCCAAAAGAAGAACGTGACCGAATCGGCTATCTTTGCTTTAACTATGAAAATCGGCTGCTTGAAACCGATCACGGTGTTCTTTACCCAGATGTTGCGCAGACACTGGAAAACCTTTCTCAGAAAACCGACCTTTATATCGTCAGCAACTGCCAGTGTGGATATATCGAAGTTTTTCTAAAAAACGATGGGACTCGAAAAATATATCAAAGATTTTTTATGCTTTGGTCAGACACAGGTTCCAAAAAATGAATCCATCCGTCTTCTGATGGAGCGCAATCATCTGCAGGATGTGGTTTATGTCGGAGATACTTCAGGTGATTTTGATGCCTGCCAGAAAGCAGACGTGCCTTTTATTTATGCTTCGTATGGATTTGGTGATATTCCGGATCCACCAAGACAGATTGGCGCAATCAGGGAACTTCCTGCTCTTCTTGGACTGTAGATTTTCTCTGTTTATGTTCCTGGTTCAGGATTATATAGCAGTTTTTTCCATCATTCAGCATCAGCAGAGTCTGCCACCGGTAGTTTCCTTCCATACACATGACAATATAAAAAGATCAGAGTCTGATAATCACATTTTTTTATCATTCTCTGATCTTTTTATATTGAATTCTTTCCAGTGGATTTTTCCTTCTCTTTATTCCACATCCTCTTCATCAAATTCACACACCACATAATACCCCTGCGGTGTCTGCTTTACGTCAATCACCTTTCCCTGTCCTGACTTAAGTCTCTGCCATGAACGATAATTGGCGCTCATTGCCACAGCCGGCTCAATCGTATAATAAAAATACGCAGCTACAACGCCCTCTGTCACATCAACAATCTGTCCGGGTTCAACCAGTCCCGGACGCTCCATTTTAAATTCCATCTGTCTCATTTCCGCCTGATACCTGCCTCTTTTTCTATATTGTATTCGTTTTTTCTTGTAATTGCAAGTATTTACACAGTCTGTTTTGTGACGAAGCTTTGAAGTAGAACGCCGCTGTCAGGTGGTCTTTTTAGCCACCTGATCTAAAACAACTGAAATCACATTATCCTTCGTTCTATTCGGATTTCTTACACTGTTTTTCATGCAGAACTTCCGGAACGATCATATAATGCTCCTCAATCAATTTTGCTGTCTTTTCAACAGGCAATTCTTTTATTCCTTTTAAAAGGATCTCATGATTGTAGCGAAGTACATCAAAGGGGATGATGGATTCAACACCCATTGTATAATATCCGCACAAATTGCTTTCCCGGAGCATTGCCCATATTTTATATAAGGTTTCGCACTTTGCTGCTCGAACAATGCATGAATGAAACTGTTCATCATAACACATAATGTGGTACACATCTTTTTCTTTCGCAGCTTTTTCCATCTGCTCCAGACACTCATCCATTTCCCGTTCGATTTCTTCCGGAAGTTTTCCGGCAATGATCCTGATTGCCAGAACTTCCAGGGTAGAGCGGACAAGATATTTTTCCTGCATTTCTTCATAGGAAATCGTCTTTACTGTACTGCCTTTATGAGACTCATAAACAACAAATCCTTCCTCCCCAATATGACGCAGGGCTTCTCTGACCGGTCCCCGGCTTACATGAAACTTCTCCGCAATATCTTCTTCTACAATTCGTTCCCCCGGTTTGATCTTCCCCCGAATGATGTCTTCTCTTAATACATCAGCGATTTGCTGCCAAAGAGTTTTTCTTTGTATTGATGCCTTCCTGGTATAATCCATTCATTCTTCCTTTCAGATTTTTGCAGTTTTTTATAAAAAGAACAGGCTGATCCCCACAATTACTGCCAGTGTAATGGCCAGAGCCGGCCAGAGTGCCCAGAATGCCCCCAAAACCATAGCCAGATAATCTCCCTTTTCAAAAACAATGTTCTGGTCACTCATCTGCTTTTTAAATTCCAGGAACTTTTTATCCTGTTCTTCCAACTGTCTTCCTCGTTTGCTGTATCCTCCAAAAAAGCTCATGCTAATTCCTTTCTGATTTTATGAATCCTTTTCTACTCCGAGTGGATTATGACAGGCTACAAAATGTCCCGGTCTCATTTCCACAAGTTCCGGTGTAATATGCTTACAGATTTCTGTACAGTATTTACATCTTGTATGGAACTTACATCCTTTCGGCGGATGAACCGGACTTGGGATATCTCCTTCAAGCGGGATCATCTCTCTGTTAGAATCTACGTCTGTCGTCGGAATTGCTGATAACAGCGCTTCTGTATATGGATGTGTAGGGTGATCAAACATTTCCTGTGACTCTGCAAGCTCTACGATGTTTCCAAGGTACATAACACCAATTCGGTCACTGATATATTTTACAACACTCAAACCATGTGAAATAAATAAGTATGCAAGATTGTCTTCGCTTCCGAGATCTTTCAGAAGGTTGACGATCTGCGACTGAATGGAAACGTCAAGTGCGGAAACCGCCTCATCGCAGACTACGAATCTTGGTTTCAATGCAAGTGCACGTGCAATACCGATTCTCTGTCTCTGTCCACCGGAGAACTGATGTGGATAACGATGGATCATATATGGTGCAAGTCCACATTTTTCCATGACTTCCATAACATACGCCTGCATTTTTTCATCATTTTTCTTAAAAATGCCATGTGCAAGAAGACCTTCTCCGATGATCTGTCCAACTGTCATACGTGGATTCAGTGATGAGTATGGATCCTGGAAGATCATCTGCATATCTTTACGAAGGAAACGCATTTCTTGTGTTTTCAGTCTCGCAAGATCTACTCCATTATCACGGTATGATTCGTATTTTGTAAAAGCTTCATCATTTTTATATTTGCTGCGGAGTTCTTCTAACTTCTTCTCCGCTTTTTCAAGTTCCACTTTCTTCTCTGCGATTTCTTTTGTCTTATCGACACCTTCCATCTGGTTTTCTTCATTTAAACCGCTGATCACTCTGGCAACTTTGAATTTTTCAAGCAGTAACTGTTCTGCTTCTTTTGTGTCATCTAAGCTATAGAATCCACCAATGATCTGAACAAGATTCAGGAATTCCATATTACATTTCTTTCTGGATATTTTCACATTCGGCCTGTTTCTGGTAATTTTTCCGCAGAATCTTCCATTTTTTCATATTCCGCTTTTAATGCTTCTGCCTTTCGCTTCTAATTTCGGCAAATTTTCTTTTTACCAGAAGAAATATTTTTGATTGTTTCGTCTACATAAAGCGGTGCCATATCGGTAAGAGTTCTGCCGTAATACATTGTCTTACCTTCTGTCTGTTTGTAGATCTGAAGTAAAGTTCTTCCAAATGTTGATTTTCCACATCCGGATTCTCCAACAAGACCAACTGTTTCTCCTTCGTAAATATTCAAAGTAATTCCGTCATTGGCTCTTACATACTCCTGCTCTTTCTGGAATAACTTTGTTTTCTTAAGGGGAAACCACTGTTTCAGATCCGTGACCTTCAAAAGCACTTTCTTTTCATCATTATTTGGCATGGCGTGCCTCCTTATCCGGGTAGAAACAACGAATCAAGTGATTGTCTTCTGCCAACTCTAATTTTGGTTCTTCATTCATACATTTCTCTGTTGCATATTTACAACGCGGAGCAAATTTACATCCCTTCGGAAGATTGAGCGGATGAGGTACTGCTCCCGGAATTGCCTCAAGTCTTGCTCCGACCGGTGTATCCAGACGTGGAATTGAAGTCATAAGTCCTTCCGTATATGGATGTGAACAGGTTGTCTCTTTTGCAAAGATAGTTCTTGCTTTACACATTTCCACAACCTGACCACAATACATAACTGCCACTTCATCTGCCATCTGGTTGATAACTCCAAGGTCATGTGTAATGAACAGAATAGAGGTCCCTTTTTCCTTTTTCAGTTCATTCATCAGCTTTAAGATCTGTGCCTGAATGGTAACGTCCAAAGCAGTAGTCGGTTCGTCAGCGATCAGAAGACTTGGTTCGCAGGCAAGAGCCATGGCGATCATAACTCTCTGACGCATTCCACCTGACAGCTGATGCGGGAACTGTTTCATAACAGATTCCGGATTCGGGATCTTAACAGCTTTTAACATTTCAAGTGATTTC
>ENA-OQDT01001437-OQDT01001437.1-human-gut-metagenome-genome-assembly--contig:-NODE-1437-length-13875-cov-3.413951_pt1 | contig 13875 bp, 15 predicted proteins | sample MGYA00242786_ERZ504617 | MGnify/ENA primary metagenome ERZ504617 (study PRJEB26092, sample SAMD00036337) | human gut metagenome | host: Homo sapiens | study: EMG produced TPA metagenomics assembly of...
AAATTTCTGTATGATGCTGTCTTCCGGAACGATCAGCTCCGCATGCGGAATGATGGTCGGATACCACATGAAGAACGGTTCGTCCGGATTCATATTGTCCAGATATTCTAGTGCCTTTCCATGAATAAGATCTTGAGAGTAAGTCCCTTTCCGTACTGTACATTCAGGTTGTTGTCTTCGAGTTCCACTCGTTTGTCGTTGTCCCAGAGGTGGTCGGGGTAATAACTGTGTGCCAGCAATTGGCAATTGTATCCGTAGAAGTATCGCAACCTTGATTTTAGGATCGCCGGTTGAACCGATATAGCCCAGTCCCCATTTGCCGAAAGCGGATGTCTATATCCTGCATCTTTCATTACTTCGAAGATGGTGCGGGCATCGTCGGGAAGCGGAAACTGCCCTTCCGGATCGAGTTCGAGGTTGCCACGTACAGGGGTATGTCCGCTGTGCGTGCCTGTTAGCAGACAAGAGCGGGAAGGGGCACTGACAGTTGTCCCCGAATAACACTGCGTAAAGCGCATTCCGCTTTGTGCCAGCTTATCGATGTTGGGCGTCTCGAACTTTTCTTGTCCGTAACAACTTAGATCGCCATAACCCAAATCGTCTGCAAGGATAAAAACGACATTCGGTTTCTTGTCCTTATTCTTCTCTGCGTGAATGAAAGGAGTTGTCAGCAAAAGGCCGGTCGAAATTAGAATTGCCTGTTTCATGATATATGTTTTTTGTTAGGATGCTTACAAAGTTATATTTTTTCTAAGGAATAAATGAAAAAGCAATCCGTGAATTTTTTGAAAGATGAAAAATCGTACCTTTGTACAGTCGAACAGATAAAAAGAAAAGAACAGTGGCAAAGATAGTGGAAACACCTTTAATGAAGCAGTATTTCGATATAAAGGCAAAACATCCTGATGCAATCCTGTTATTCCGTGTAGGCGACTTTTACGAAATGTATGGCGAAGACGCTGTGACCGGAGCCGAAATACTGGGTATCGTACAGACGAAAAAAGCGAACGGACCGGGGCAAACGATCGAGATGGCCGGTTTCCCTCATCATGCATTAGACAGCTATCTGCCCAAACTGGTGCGTGCCGGTAAGCGCGTAGCTATCTGCGACCAGCTAGAAGATCCGAAACTCACAAAGAAATTAGTGAAACGCGGTATCACCGAATTGGTAACTCCGGGTGTTTCTATCAATGACAATATACTCAACCATAAGGAAAACAACTTCCTTGCTGCCATTCATTTTGGTAAGGATGTCTGTGGAATTGCATTTCTCGATATCTCTACCGGCGAGTTCCTGACAGCCGAAGGAACCGTTGATTATGTGGATAAACTGCTGAATAATTTTTCACCGAAAGAAGTATTGGTCGAAAGGGGTAGCCGTAAACGTTTTGAAGAGGCTTTCGGTCCTCGGTTCTTTATTTTTGAACTGGATGACTGGGTGTTTACTTCGGAAGCTGCCAACGACCGTCTTCTGAAACATTTCGAAACGAAGAACCTGAAAGGTTTCGGTGTCCAGCATTTGAAATTGGGAGTCGTAGCTTCGGGAGCCATCCTGTATTATCTGGATCAGACGCAACACACCCATATTTCGCATATCACCTCTCTTTCCCGTATCGAAGAAGACCGCTATGTACGCCTCGATAAGTTTACGGTGCGTAGCTTGGAGCTGGTCAGCACGATGAACGAGGAGGGGACGAGCTTGCTGGATGTGCTGGACAAGACCGTTTCCCCGATGGGATCGCGTATGTTGCGCCGTTGGATATTGTTCCCTTTGAAGGATGTGAAACCGATCCATGAGCGCCAGGACGTAGTGGAATATTTTTTTCCGTCATCCCGAAGTGAAAGAACTGCTGGAAGAGAAGCTGGAACAGATCGGCGACTTGGAACGTATTATTTCCAAAGTAGCGGTCGGTCGCGTCTCTCCCCGCGAAGTGGTACAGTTGAAAGTCGCCCTTCGTGCCATCGAGCCGATCAAGGAAGCTTGTACGGCAAGCGATGAGCCGAGCCTTTGCCGTATCGGCGAACAGTTGAATGCCTGTGCCCTGATCCGTGACCGGATAGAAAAAGAGATCAACAACGATCCGCCTTCCTTGCTGAACCGGGGCGGCGTGATTGCGACAGGCGTGAACGCCGAGCTTGACGAGTTGCGTGCAATCGCTTATTCGGGTAAAGATTATCTTTTGAAGGTACAAGCACGGGAAATAGATCTGACAGGCATATCGAGCCTTAAAATCGGTTTCAACAATGTTTTCGGGTATTATATCGAAGTGCGTAACGCCTACAAGGACAAAGTCCCTGCCGAATGGATACGCAAACAGACTTTGGTGAATGCCGAGCGTTATATTACCGAAGAACTGAAAGAATACGAAGAAAAGATATTAGGGGCGGAAGAGAAGATACTTTCGCTGGAAGCCCGTCTCTTTAACGAACTGGTACTTTGTCTTTCCGAATATATTCCGCCTATCCAGATGAATGCAAATCTGATCGGTCGTCTGGATTGCCTGCTCTCGTTTGCCAAAGTGGCGGAAATCAACCGCTATATCCGTCCGGATGTGAATGATTCGCAGGTGATAGATATTAAGGCAGGCCGCCATCCGGTGATTGAAAAACAGTTGCCTATAGGAGAACCTTATATTGCCAATGATGTCTATCTGGACGATGAAAAACAGCAGATTATCATTATCACCGGACCGAACATGGCCGGTAAGTCCGCTTTGCTTCGCCAGACGGCTCTGATTACGCTGATGGCGCAGATCGGTTGTTTCGTCCCAGCCGAATGCGCTCGTATCGGGATTGTGGATAAGATATTTACACGTGTGGGAGCTTCGGATAACATTTCGGTTGGAGAATCCACTTTCATGGTGGAGATGAACGAGGCTTCGGATATCCTCAACAACATGTCTTCCCGCAGTCTTGTCCTGTTTGACGAATTGGGACGTGGGACAAGCACATACGACGGTATTTCTATTGCCTGGGCGATTGTCGAATATATCCACGAACATCCCAATGCCCGTGCGAAGACATTGTTTGCCACGCATTATCATGAGTTGAACGAGATGGAGGCTTCTTTCAAGCGTATCAAGAACTACAATGTTTCGGTGAAGGAGGTCAATAACAAAGTGATCTTCTTGCGCAAACTGGTTCCCGGAGGCAGTGAACACAGTTTCGGTATCCATGTGGCCAAGATGGCGGGTATGCCGAAAAGCATCGTAAAGCGTTCCAACGAAATCCTGAAACAGTTGGAAACGGAAAACCGTCAGGAGGGGATTGCTACGGAAAAGCGCAAAGGCAGCATTAAAAGCAAGCCTGTAAAAGGAATCGCTTCATCGGCAGACGGCTATCAGCTCAGCTTCTTCCAATTGGATGATCCGGTACTCAGCCAGGTGCGGGATGAGATCAAGAACCTGGACGTCAACAACCTGACACCTCTGGAAGCGTTGAATAAGCTGAGTGAGATACGAAGGATTATTACTGGGAAATAAGCCCGTTTTTTACCTCGCATAACCCTATGTGTTAGGATCGGTAAAGCTATGCTTTAGCTATCGTAACACATAGGGTTTCTTTTGTCATTCTTTCTTTTCAAAACTTTTTGCCACTTCTTGTATATCCTCTAATGTGAATTTGCCTGTTATCCGGATGACCACATAGTCTGAATCTGTGTCGGCCAGCATGATCATTTCGTTGATTAGGTCACCGTTCTGGACGATGTAGAAAGAGGCGCGTGTATCGTTGTCCTTGACCCGCATCAGTTCTTCATGTGATTTGCTGATAAGGCTGCTGAATTCTTTTCGCATCTGGTCCCGGACTTCCTGCTTGTCGGAAGTGACGATTTGGAGGTTGTTTATTTTCCCTTTCAGATTCATCAGGTTGAGGCCACCACTTTCTACATTAGGGATCATGTCGAACATTTTTTTGGAGATGAAGACGGATGTAACATTATCCATATCGGCATATTTTTCGAACAGTTTATCCTGGGCAAAGCACAAGCTGGTGCAACAAAGAAATAGGATCAGGAATGTATTCTTGGATTTCATAAGATTAATCGTTTAAATGTTTGTTTAAAATATTGTTTACTTTATCTATCTCCTGCCCGGCGTTATCCACCTGGCTGATGCCTTTGTTGAGGTTCTGCGAGAGTAGGAGTAAAGCCTTTTCGGCAGCGGCGGCGGCATCTTTCGGATTGGTGTAAGTGTCGCTGAGCCGGTCGTAAGCTTGATATGACGATTCGTATTGTAAAAAGCTGATGCACAACAGGATGGAGGCGGCAACTCCACTTAACCAATATAAAGTCCGTCTACGGGTCAATGAACGGGTCTTCTTTTCTTCCGTGGAAGCCCAGGTGTCGATCTGCTTTTCCAGTCTACGGGAAAGTCCTCGGTAAGCTTGTTCCTCTTGGAGGGCTTTATTGATCAGTTCATCTATCTTTTTATCGTCCATATTCATATGTATAATATTTTTCAAGTTGTTCCCGAATTATTTTTCGTGCCCGGGAGAGTAGCACCCGTATGTTGACGGCACTCAGGCCGGTGATCTGTTCTATCTCGTCCATCGAACAGTCTTCGATCCCTCTCAACCGGAGAACTTGCCGCTGATTTTCCGGCAGGCGGTCGATCAGGTGGCGGATTTGCTGTACTTTGTCTTGTCTTTCCAACTCTTCGTCCGGTGAAGAAGCGGTAGAAAGAGTGACAGCTTCGGTGACATCTGCGTCGCGCCTGTTAGCACGGGGTGAGCGAAGGAAATCGAGGCAGAGGTTCTTGACCAGCGTCACGCAGAAAGCTTCCGGATTTTGGATATCGGTCAGTTCATTCCGCCGGCTCCACAACTTATAGTAGGCATCTTGCAGGATATCTTCGGCATCGGCCTTGTTTTCGACCAGCGCATAAGCAATCCGGAAGAGCTTGGGATGGAGGGGAAGGAACAGCCTTTTAAAGTTCTCAACATCCATCTTTGTGGTCGTTTATTACTTTTTCGATGTCAGATGGTTTGATCTTTCCTTTGATGCGGATCAGGGCATCGTCGCCTCCATCGGTTGTCAAGATTACCAGTTCGCGGATGATGTCTTTGTCAATACGTACCATTACTTTCGTGCGGTTGCCCTCTTCGTTGGCATTGACCATTGTTTCGTAATTCGGGTCTTTCAGTTTCTTGATGGCAGCGCGGAGATCGTCTTTGACGGTATTGCCGCATTCCTCGAAAGAAAGGACTTCGATGCTTTTTACACCCATCGTCTCGGTGAACAGGCTGCTTATTTTCATCAGGAACGGGCCGACCGTTACGTGGGTTACGTTTTTTTGCTTGGCAAAGTCGTTGAACAGTTTGTCCATGCTCTGGCTATATCCTGCTTGGCAGAATAGGATGAGGATCAGGATTGCGATGTATTTTTTCATCTTTCTAATGTATTAATCGTTACTTATTCCGTTAGTTCCGGCTCTTCAACGCGCGCTATTGAAGAGCGTTCATTAAGTAGACGGGAACGGAAAAGCTGTTGTTACAAAGAAAGAGAAAAATTTATGATTTTTCCTTACTTTCTGCTATTTCAACGAAATAAACGCTCGAACAAATCAGGAGGACAGCTATTAATTGGGACCAACTGAAGCGATCTTGTCCTAATGCCAGCGAGGTAATGGCTGCCACAATCAGGATCAGGTAACCATAGATGGCCACCAGTGTGGTTTTCAGATATTTTAGTCCGACCGGTATTAACAGGTAACTGATAACGGTCGGGAAAATCAGGACGAATGCCAAGACTGCCATCGGTTTCCAATGGATCGGGAACGTGAAAAGTGTTGCTTCAAATCCTGTAAATCCGGAAACGATGATGGCGGAGAAAGCCGCACCGGAAAAGGTGTACCGCAGCATTGTCATAACTCCTACATGCTTCAATATTCGGTTGCTTGCAATCAGATAGATTGCATAAGCCATGGAACTTAGCAGGCAAAGCAGATTTCCGGTGAAGGCATCGGAAGCCAGGTCATCGTTTTTCTGGGTCAGGATGCAGAGCAATGCGCCACCTAATCCGATCAGAATACCGGTTATTTTCATCTTTGTGATTGTTTCTTTAAAGAAAATGACAGAAAGAATGAATACCCAGATAGGTTGTAAACTGGAGAAAATGGAGCTTGATACAGGGGTCGTTTTGCTCAATCCCAGCAAGTAAAAGAACATAAAGCCATAAATGCCGAGCGCCCCCAACAGGAATAAGAGAATCTTTTCCCGGCGGGTGGAAGTCTCCGGTTGGGTGAACAAGCCGATAATCCAAAACGCGAGGGCGGCAAACGTACAGCGCAGGGTTACACCCGTTAGCGGACTTATCCATAATGGTAGGAGATATTTCAACGCATTCATATTCAACCCGCTGAAAGTTTTGGAAATAATCATGTAAATATTGGCTTCTCTTATTTTATTTTTCACGATGCTTGGGATTTTATGTTATACTTGTTTGATGCGGTCGTCGAACAAGAACGAATCTTGTTTCAGGTAGGCCCATGCGGCAGCTATCAGGGCAATGGCCATATTGAAGATGAAAGCGAACTGCTGTGTCTCGATATGGAGCATATCCTTGAGTATGTTTATAATGAAAGGGCAAAGAAGAATGGCCAGATAGTTCATGGCCATAACGAATGCCAGTGCAAGCGTCACGTTTTTCAGGAATAGCCGTGCGGGTCGTTTTGTCGTAAGCTATCGGTTGTATGACACCATAGCCTAATCCGGTAAAGATACAACCCAGCCCGATCAACCATTCGGTGCGGGAAACGAGTATAAGCGCCATTCCGACAGAGATCGAGACCATACAGGCAAATTTGGTCTTTTTGCCGAAGAAGGAGACAATTTGATTCAGTATAAATCCCGGCAACATGATAGCCAAGAAAAACAGCGAGATCATAATACCCGAATTACCGCTGGTAAAATGATATTCTTTCATCAAGAAGGAAGATTAAAGCTGATGATGATCACTAAGTAAGTAGCCAACCCATAGAACGACATGATCTGCATCAGGTGGGGAATCTGTATACCGAATTTCCCGAAACTGCTATCGGCAGGCCTTTCCGTTCTCCGGCTAGTGGTGTTTATACCTATACCGGGATACGGTGAAATATTCTTTTTCAGATAGAACGAGAGAACGATCGAGATCAGCGGAAACAGGTAGACGACAAACGGCAAATGCCAGTTCACCTCTGCCAGATACCCCGTCAGAACGGTGGCCAGCACTAACGTTATATTCGTAATGGCGGAACTGAGCCCGAACTGTTTCGTACGGTATGTTCCTGTAAAAAAGCGGGAAATCAAACCGGTGGAAAGCGGCACGATCAATCCGGAACCGATCCCCAATAATGCGCTGACTGTTATCAGTTGCCACATTTTTGTGGAAAGCATGTACAGGATGCCGCTCAACGAGAAGATTACCAGTCCCACTTGCAACAGAAGGACATTATTGATCTTTTCCGTCAGTTTGCCCGACAGGATGATAAAAGGGATGATCAAGAGGGAAGGAAGCGATGAAAGCATCTGTATGTCCAGTTCTGTGGAATGCGGAAAGATTGCAGAAAGTCTTCCTAAGATTGGGGAGACAGCCAGGCCGGGCAGTGCATTCAGTGCCGATATCGACCATATGCCTATTAGCGTGATAAGAGGAATCGTCCCCTGTCCGGTCTGTATTCGCATAATCGTTTCGTTACATCATTTTTTATTGTATTGAAACAATCCCGAATAGTGAAAGTTCATTGTTTTAATAAACCCCAAATATCGTATGTTTAACGAAAAACGCAGAACAATTGCGGATAGTAGCTGTTTTTGCCATACAATCGGCCGAAACAAGTCGATAACGCCATTATTAATTAAAAACAAAAAGACATGGAAGATTCTAATTTCAGAAAAGGTGATGCCAAGACAGCAATCTTTGGCTCGGAAAAGATGCTACAAGCCTCTCCTGTAGACAAAATCCCTGATGGTCCTACCACCCCGGAAATCGCGTATCAGATGGTTAAAGACGAAACGTTTGCACAGACACAGCCCCGCTTGAACCTGGCGACATTCGTAACTACCTATATGGACGACTATGCAACCAAACTTATGAACGAGGCGATCAACATCAACTATATCGATGAAACGGAATATCCGCGTATTGCCGTCATGAACGCCAAATGTATCAACATCGTAGCGAATTTGTGGAATACTCCCGAACAGGCAAAATGGAAAGCCGGTGCATTGGCTATCGGTTCGTCCGAAGCATGTATGTTGGGAGGTGTCGCAGCTTGGTTGCGCTGGCGTAAGAAAAGGCAAGCCGCCGGTAAGCCTGTGGACAAGCCGAACTTCGTTATTTCTACCGGATTTCAGGTTGTATGGGAAAAATTCGCCCAGCTTTGGCAGATCGAAATGCGCCAGGTGCCTCTGACATTGGAGAAGACTACGCTCGATCCCGAAGAAGCATTGAAGATGTGTGATGAAAATACAATCTGTATCGTGCCGATCCAAGGGGTTACATGGACAGGTCTGAACGATGATGTGGAGGCTTTGGATAAGGCACTCGATGCCTACAATGCAAAGACCGGCTACGATATTCCAATTCACGTGGATGCTGCTTCCGGCGGTTTTATCCTCCCATTCCTGAAACCGGAATTAAAGTGGGACTTCCGTTTGAAATGGGTTCTTTCCATCAGTACGTCCGGGCATAAGTTCGGTCTGGTTTATCCGGGCCTGGGTTGGGTTGTCTGGAAAGACAAGTCATATTTGCCCGACTCCATGTCATTCAGTGTAAATTATTTGGGAGCCAATATCACACAGGTAGGTCTGAATTTCTCCCGTCCTGCCGCCCAGATCCTCGGACAATATTACCAATTTATCCGTCTCGGGTTCGAAGGGTATAAAGCAGTTCAGGAAAACAGTATGGCGGTTACCCAATACTTACATGATCAGATCGGTAAGATGGCTCCGTTCGTGAACTACAGCAACGAAGTCGTGAACCCGTTGTTTATCTGGTATCTGAAACCGGACTATGCGAAAAAAGCGAAATGGACCCTGTACGACCTGCAGGATAAACTGAAACAAAGCGGTTGGATGGTTCCTGCCTACACATTGCCAAACAATCTTGAAAACCATGTCGTGATGCGTATCGTTGCCCGTCAGGGATTTAGTCGCGACATGGCTGACCAGTTGCTGAATGATATCACAGGAGCTGTTGCGGAACTTGAAAAACTGGAATATCCGACTCCTACCCGTATCGCACAGGATAAGAATCAGGAAGTGAAAGGTTCTGTGTTTACTCATACGGGTATGCCCCATAAAAAGAAATGATCATGAGTAAAACAATTTCCGTTTCACAGATAAAAGAAGCGGCACAGGAGGCTTACGAGCAGTTCAAGGATAATACGGGTGGCAAGAATGCTGATTACATCCCTTATCTGGCTAATATTGACAAGAACTTGTTCGGTATCAGTATCTGCTTGTTGGATGGCAGAACCATTACGTTAGGGGACTCTTCCTACTGTTTCGGGATCGAATCCGTTTCGAAAGTACATACGGCTATCCTGGCACTTCGCCAGTACGGAGCCGAGAAAGTGCTGAAGATGATCGGTGCCGATGCCACCGGTCTTCCTTTCAACTCCATCATGGCGATCTTGTTGGAAAATGACCATCCTTCCACTCCACTGGTAAACGCCGGAGCGATCACGGCTTGCAGTATGGTGCAACCGGTCGGTAGTTCCGACAAGAAGTGGGAAGCCATCGTTTCCAACATCACCGACCTTTGCGGGAGTGCTCCGCAACTGATCGATGAACTGTACAAGTCAGAGACTGCCACCAACTTCAATAACCGTTCTATCGCCTGGTTACTGAAGAATTACAACCGTATCTATGACGATCCGGATATGTCGCTCGACCTGTATACTCGCCAGTGTTCGTTGGGTATCACAGCCGAACAACTTTCCATCGCCGCAGCAACGATTGCCAACGATGGCGTGAACCCGGTTACAAAGAAACTTATCTTTGACGCTTCTTTGTCGCCTAAAATCACATCCTTAGTGGCTACGGTCGGTTTCTATGAACGTACGGGAGACTGGTTGTACACTTCCGGTATTCCTGCCAAAACGGGTGTTGGCGGCGGTGTCATGGGGATTATGCCCGGACACTTCGGAATCTCCGCCTTTGCGCCTCCATTGGATAGCTCCGGCAATTCGGTGAAAGCACAATTGGCGATCAAATATATAATGAATAAACTGGGGCTCTCCATTTTTGGCAGTACCCGGTTTACAATCACCGGTTAAAACGGTTTATTCTTTTAGTTGACGAGCCTCCACTCCCCTGAAATAATAGGGAGACGGGAGGCTTGTTTTTGCGGGAATAGTTTTTCATTTGAAATTCCAGTTCATTTTAATCTTGCATTTTGTTCGGCCTGACGGTTTTTGTTTGACAACAGAAAGTATGTGATAGGCAACTTGTCCGGTTATTGCTTCTGTTTTGTCAGCCTGAGTAGGAAAACAAAGAAATGTGATAAAGCTCAACTCCCGGAGAATCGAATATTTGCGGGCAAGGTCGGAGCGTTTGTCATTTATCATTTATGGAGAAAGTTTTTTCTGGTCTTTCTCCGTGAGTTGCGCAGTATTTTGGCGATGACGACCGTCTTCATGGTAATAGATCGGCAAATAAATGGGAAAAGTACGTTTTATATTCAAAAAGAAGAATATTTGAATTCTTTCATCGCCAGACCTGCCAATTGTTAAATAACTTGTTTTTTACAATAAGTAGTCTTGAATTTATTTGTCTGTTTGAGTGGAACCGGCCGGTTTGGCTTCTGATGCTTGTCCGGAGGAGACGGGATGCGTTTGATTATAATAATCTTCTTTTTTCTTGTTTGCCGATTGTACTAGGCTCGTGACATAGACCGTGAAGATCGGGAACATCATCATGCCGAGAGCGGCCAGCAGGACCGACAAGATACGCCCTGTAGGCGTGATCGCGATGATGTTCGAACCGACAGTCGTCACGTCCATGAAAGCCCACCAGAGGGCGTCGCTGTAATCCTTTACTTCAGGGTTCACCTTCTGTTCGATCACGAAAAAGATCAGGCTGGAGAAATAGACCATTGCCAGCAACATCGTCAGGTAGGAGACGAAGAGTCCGGAGGCCCGGTTCGAAGTTAGCCAGCCGACGACGATCGCCAGTGCCCATCCGCTGCGTACGAGCGGGATGAAACGTAGGAAATAGGTCACTTCGGCCGAGAAGGTTAAATCGTAGTAATTGATAATATTAAGATAAGGGATCGAAACCAGCAGGAAGAGGAAATGGGTTTGCAAATAATGAATTTTATCTTTTGACAGGAAAAACTCCAATATGAAATCGGCGATGAAGAACATGCAGATCCAGAACTGCGTTTTCAGATACGAAGTCTGAGAGATGAACGGTATGTTGTTGAACGTGTCGATCGAAATATCCACAATCAGGAAAAGCGAGAGTAGCAATATCATCACATGAAGCACTCCGTAAATGCCTCGCTTTTCATAAAAAAAGTCATTGAATGCAGTTCTCATTGTCTTTAAATATTTAGTATTTATTTTGTAAATCATCATTTACATTTTATCCGATGAAACAGCAAAATGACACCTTTTGTTTTTAACACTTGTCTGTTAATTAACCAAGTTTGACATCCTGTTGACAAACTAACACAAAAAGGAGTTGTTATACTGTCAATACAAGTAAAACTAAACAAAACAAAATTCACATTTTAATAGTAAAATTCATGGCAAATATTGGAAAAGCAGTAAAACTTGGAGTATTTACTCTTGCGATTATGAATGTCACGGCAGTCGTCTCGCTCCGCGGGTTGCCTGCTGAGGCTGTGTATGGACTGAGTTCAGCCTTTTATTATCTGTTTGCGGCAATCGTGTTCTTAATTCCTACCTCGTTGGTAGCAGCTGAGTTGGCTGCCATGTTCCAGGATAAACAGGGCGGGGTGTTCCGATGGGTAGGAGAAGCCTATGGTAAGAAATGGGGCTTCCTGGCTATCTGGGTGCAATGGATCGAAAGTACGATCTGGTATCCGACCGTGTTAACTTTCGGTGCTGTATCCATCGCCTTTATCGGGATGAATGATGCGCACGATATGACGCTGGCTTCAAATAAAATGTATACGCTGGTTGTCGTATTGATTATTTACTGGCTCGCTACGTTTATCTCTTTGAAAGGTTTGAGCTGGGTAGGTAAAGTGGCTAAAGTGGGTGGCATCGTCGGTACGATCATCCCTGCTGCCTTGTTGATTATCTTAGGTATCGTGTACCTGGCTTCCGGCGGTCATTCCAACATGGACTTCCACAGCAATTTCTTCCCCGACTTTACGAAGTTCGATAACCTGGTGCTTGCTTCCAGTATCTTCCTTTTTTATGCCGGTATGGAAATGGGCGGTATTCATGTGAAAGATGTCGAAAACCCTTCCGTCAATTATCCGAAGGCCGTGTTTATCGGTGCGCTGATCACGGTGTTGATCTTCGTGTTGGGAACATTTGCATTAGGTATCATTATCCCGCAGAAGGACATTAACCTGACTCAGAGTTTGTTGGTCGGTTTTGACAACTATTTCAAGTTTATTCATGCTTCTTGGCTGTCGCCGGTTATCGCAGTTGCATTGGCTTTCGGCGTGTTGGCAGGCGTATTGACATGGGTGGCCGGTCCGTCAAAAGGTATCTTTGCCGTTGGCAAAGCCGGTTATCTGCCTCCGTTCTTCCAGAAAACAAATAAGTTGGGTGTGCAGAAAAATATCCTGCTGGTTCAGGGCTTGGCTGTTACATTCCTGAGCTTGTTGTTCGTGGTTATGCCTTCCGTACAAAGTTTCTATCAGATTTTGTCACAGTTGACAGTTATCCTTTACCTGATTATGTATATGCTGATGTTCTCTGGTGCAATCGCATTGCGTTATCGGATGAAGAAAGCCGGTCGTCCGTTCCGTATCGGTAAGAGTGGCAACGGTCTGATGTGGTTTATCGGCGGCCTTGGTTTTTGCGGTTCATTGCTTGCCTTCGTACTGAGTTTTATTCCGCCCAGTCAAATTTCTACAGGTAACAATACCGTTTGGTTTGCCGTGCTGATTATAGGTGCTATCGTGGTGGTAGCCGCTCCGTTCATTATCTATGCTGCCAAAAAACCGTCTTGGGTGGACCCGAATACTGCCTTTGAACCGTTCCATTGGGAAGTCGACAAACAGGTAGAAGGAACTGCTGCGACTGCTACAAGTATAGCTTCTGAAACAACGGCTTCCGCTTCTAAAACATCGGATCGCAACACTGTAACCGGCATATCTTCTTCCGGAACGTCAGGCAAGATCTAACCGTCAGGCTTGCTCCGGCCTAAGCTGGTGAGCGTTAAGGGCAGAAACCGGAGTGAGAGATAAATTATTATTTTCCTGAAAATATTATTGATTATAGAATGAAACAAGGGTAGTTCACGATGTATGGACTGCCCTTGTTTATTTAAGAGACTAGTATCAGGAGATGTGAGTGCTCAAACAGTTACATATTGGGGGTTCCGTAGCTTGACGAGTGCATGGAATATGATACATTCAGTTACAAGTTCATCATGCATAAATATTTTTGTAAATGAGAAGTGAGATGAAAAGCGGCCCCGTCCTGGTTAAATTTGAATAGAGGTGTGTTGTTGGCGATAAGTTGAGAAGGGATAAAATGGGCGGGGCGCTTTCATATGTCTTTTGAGTGGCGATATTCGGCTGTTACACCTGACATAACCGAACATAAAATAAAACTTACATTACAGAATAGTATTTTCCATATTCCCTTCAACAGGAAGCCATTCGCTGGTACTTACATTTTCGAGTGTGATGTCTTTACCGTTGAAAAGAAGGTTGTAGATATATCTTTTTTCCTTTTTTCCCAC
>ENA-OQDT01001438-OQDT01001438.1-human-gut-metagenome-genome-assembly--contig:-NODE-1438-length-13873-cov-3.175105_pt1 | contig 13873 bp, 11 predicted proteins | sample MGYA00242786_ERZ504617 | MGnify/ENA primary metagenome ERZ504617 (study PRJEB26092, sample SAMD00036337) | human gut metagenome | host: Homo sapiens | study: EMG produced TPA metagenomics assembly of...
AACCTTCGTATGATCAAAGTCGGAGAAGTGATTCAGGTACGAAAGCCACCTATCACCTTTTCCTTCAAGGTACTCGATTTAACAGAACGCCGTATGGGAGCCAAACTGGTGCCTGATTATCTGGAAAACGTCACAACTCCCGACCAATACGAAATATTGGAAATGAACCGCATATCCGGATTCGTAGACCGTGCACGCGGCTTAGGCCGTCCGACCAAGAAAGACCGTCGCGAACTGGAGCAGTTTACCGATCTGGGGATGATGAACGACGGATTTGATTTCGAGTTTGACTTCGAGGAGCCGGAAGACGAAGAGTAAACTCGTTTTTTCACAGCAAGGGCCGTAACTCCTTTTCAAATATTTGCCTGCTGATTATACGATAATGCGGCGAATAAGATTCTTCGAAAACCTTGCTGTGATGCCCCACATATTCTCCCCGGTCCAGACGGTCTTCTATTTCTTTGCAATCGGCATCGTAATCCGGCAAGGAAAGTTCCATAGAACGGATAATAGACTCAATCCGCTGCCATTCTTTTTGCCAATCGGCAACTGTAATAGGACGGACACCGTTCACGCTCCGGACAAACGCATCAAAGAATATATTATAAGGGACACGGCCGTTTTTGATAACCGAGAGGTTTACCCGAAGAAAGTTACCTTCCCACCCAGTCGGCTCCGCGATCTCTCCGGTACACTCCGTATAAGAGGCCAGTTCGCGACGCAAATAATTACCGGCAGCCGTCGTATCGCTGATGATATGTCCGGGACCGAATTTATCCTGAAAGAAATTTTTGTATAAGTCTTTCAAGGTTGATTTCGGATAGGTTTGCATCTGCCAGGAAACAGCTTCACGCACCGCTTTTTCGAAATCCTTCTTTTCTGTCGCCGAAAGACAGAGACAGAAAAGAAGGAACAAAGTCAGAAAACCGTACTTCCACATCGTTTATTTGATTACTTCTTTCAGTTTTTTGTGCAAATCCTCGCCAGTTATGTTTTTAGCGACAATCACTCCATCAGGATCCAGCAGGACATTGGCCGGAATACCACGAACCCCGTAAAGAGCCGGAATTTCCGAATCCCAATATTTCAAATCGGAAAGATGTGTCCAAGCCAGATTATCGTCGGCAATCGCTTTCATCCACTTGCTTTTATCCTTATCCAGGGAAATCCCCACAATCGTAAAGTTTTTATCTTTATATTCATTAAACGCCTTTACCACATTCGGATTCTCGCGACGACAAGGAGGACACCAGGATGCCCAGAAATCCAACAGTACATATTTACCTTTGAAATCAGAAAGCGAAACAGATACTCCCGCCGTATCTGGCAACGAAAATTCAGGAGCCACCTTCCCTATCTGCACATTTTCCAACTGCTTGATAATACCATCCAAATCTTTTACATACGGACAACCGGCCAGTTCGGAAGAAATCTTAGCACGAGTCGCTTTCAGTTCATCCAGCGGCAACTGGTAAGTGAAGTAACGATACAGATAAAAAGCGGCGGCAGGCGAAGCCGGATACTTGGTGATCAGACTGTCTATGTCATACCCTTCTTCAAAAACCTTCTCGGCATTCTCCTGAAAGATTGTATTGACAGGAGAATTACGGACCGTAATCGTTTCGCCGTCATTATTTATCCTCACATCCATATTCGTATTTTCGACAAAGAACTGAACCGGATAATTCATATCTTCTGTTGCCAGACCAAACAATAAAGGCTGATCCACTTCTCCCTTAAAAGTAAATTTTCCCTCTTTTAATTCTGCCGTATCGACATCAAAAAATCATCTTATTCCGGAAGGACTTAAGATAGACTTTCCCTTCCGTCCTGCCGGTCACTTCTCCATTTATCACATAACCTTTCGGTGCTTCCTGGCAACTCGCCAACATCAAGGCCACCAAAGACTGTTACTGCTAATCGTTTCATTTCTATTTGTTTTGTTTATTATTTAATCTCAGGGTGATGATATCGCCCTTTTTCAGCGTTCCCTTTCCATATTCGATCGCACGAACCGGACAGCGGTGAATACAAGCGACACACTGCACACAAGTATCCGTCCAAACAGGCTTCCCTGCCTGCATGCTGATCGTTCCGGTCGGACAAATCCGTTCACATAACCCACAGGAAATGCAAGCATCCGTCACCCTGAAGGAATTACTTCCGATGGCCAGATGCGCAAAAAGAGGATAAATCCAGTAGCTTTTCAGACCGGGCATACTTCCTGTTCGATACAAAACAGCCTGCCGATCTTCCCAGATCGCTTCAATAATCTCAGCGACACGAGCCGGGGCATCCTGCAGTTTCCGTTCCTCCACATCTTTGTCGTCTACATCGAAACCAGGCAGCAAGATATAGTTGTTCGGCATAATGACAGAGTATGCAGCCGTAAGTGACACCGTTCTTTTCCCTAACGCTTTCCCGATCAGCCGATCCGTATATCCACATTCATCTCCGCAGGTAGAAACAGAATAGACCGGTTGCCCGGCATATCCGTTCAAAGTCAGACGGGAAATAAAGCGTGTAACAGGCACCGCCGGTCCCCACGAATGCACAGGATAGACGAACAATATCTTTTCGTCCGGACGAACCGGATAAACCAAGCCTACCTCTTTCTTATGCAGTTCATCCGCAATTGAAATCAACGTTTCTCCCAACGCCTCACTCAGAGCCTTTGCCACCCAAAGAGAGTTTCCTGTTCCGGTAAAATAAAATATCATATTCTTAATTTTGTTTCAAACACAAAAGTAAGTATAATTCAAGAATACATCTCACATCAACCTTATTAAGAAACCTAAATGACTACGTTATGAAGATTACAATGGAACCTTACACACGTTATGATTCCTGTCTGAAGCCTACTTTTACTTTTGTGGAGATTTGGAGCGGACATTTTTTATATTTTAATTTGCATTACCATAAACACACACAAGATGAAAAGAGCTTTACTTATTTGGGCTTCGATGGTTTGCATGGCCGTTCATTTGGCTCCGGCACAGGATGCAGCAGTAAACAAAATCATCGAAATCGGTCAAACAGACAACCAGGTGATGGATCATTTAGATGTACTCACCAACCGCATCGGCGGCCGTGTGATCGGCTCGAACGCATACGATAATGCAGTTGAATGGGTTGCCTCGAAATTTACGGAATGGGGACTGGAAGTAGAACTACAAGAGGCCGGCACGCTGCCGGTCGGCTTCAACCGAGGACCGTGGTTCGGCAAACTGTTGGGAGAAAACGGGATGGAACTGCATTTCGTCACTCCCTCCTACACCGCCGGAACAAAGGGTGTACAACGCGGACATGTCTTACAGGAACCGCTTACCCAAAGCGAGTTCGACCGCATGAAAGGACAACTAAAAGGGGCTTGGGTGCTGATCAACGGGAAGAATGTCGGCTGGCCGGTCGACCGTTCCGCCAAAGGCGACTCCATCCGTGCTGCCACCATTGCCGAAAACAACGAAACGGCCAAAAAGAACCGCCAGATCATGGAGGATAACTGGCGCAACAATACCAACACCCCGCTACTGCCATTGAAAGAGGATGTCCCGGCCTTGTTCTACAAACAGATGTGCGAAGCCGGTGTATTGGGCTTTATCCAATCAGCTTCCGTTCCTTTGCGTGCACTCTATGACAAGGCTGTCATGCACGATCCGACTTTCACCTTCGATAACCTACCGGAAGTTTGCGACATCAAGTTGGACGAACACCAATACGCTACCATCAAACAGATGGTAAAGGAACGCCGTACCTTTTTCCTCGAATTCGATATCCGCAACCATTTCCGTATGGGGCCGGTAAAATACTATAATGTGATCGGTAAGATCAAAGGCTCCAAATACCCGGATGAGTATGTGATGGCAAGCGGCCATCTGGATGCGTTCGACGTGGCGACAGGTGGCGTGGACTGCGGTTCCGGCGTCACTCCGGTGATGGAAGCGGCCCGCATGATCATGAAATCCGGTGCGAAGCCTAAACGGACGATGTTATTCTGTGCTTTTGCTGGCGAAGAATTCGGATTGTTAGGTTCTACAGCCTGGGTGAAAGCCAATAAAGATAAGTTAGATAAAATCTCCAACTTGTTCAACCGCGACGGAGGCCCGACACCTCCCGTCGGACTCAATGTTCCGAAAGCGATGTATCAGGACTTCGTGAAGATATGCGCGCCCGTCAAGAAGATCCATCCCGACTATCCGTTCGAAGTGAAAGAAGCCGGCCCGTTCACCAAACCTGCCGGTACGGATGCATCCGTTTTTGCTGTCGAAGCAGTCCCGGCCATCGCCTTCAACGAAAAGGACATCAAAGGATACAACTTCAACTACGGTGAGATCTGGCACACCGAACGCGACACTTACAGCAAAAGCATCCCGGAATATCAGGAACATGCCGCTACAGTAATGGCGATCGTGACGCTAGGAGTGGCCAACTTGGAGCATCTGCTGTCAAGAGAAGGATTGTATAAATAAAACTTCAGAAAGGAATAACAAACCCATAGCTTTACAGAAGCGAACCCTATGCGTTAGTATCCATAAAGCTATGGGTTTGCGATATTTTTCGTACCTTTGCCCATTCAAAAGCAAATTAATAGGTATATAAGATATGATAACGGTTAACAATCTGGACGTACAGTTCGGAAAACGTATCCTGTTCCAGGATGTCAATATGAAGTTCACGCCGGGCAACTGCTACGGTATCATCGGGGCTAACGGCGCCGGTAAAATCAACATTCCTCCGTGTTATCAGCAAACAGCTGGATCCTACACGCGGAACAGTGTCTTTAGGACCGGGTGAACGCCTTTCCGTATTGAGTCAGGACCACTTCGCATTTGATGAATACACCGTAATGGACACAGTGTTGATGGGACACACCACCCTTTGGGAGGTGATGAGCGAGAAAAACGCCCTGTATGCAAAACCTGATTTCAGCGATGCCGACGGTATCCGCGTATCGGAACTGGAAGAGAAGTTCGCCGAGATGGAAGGCTGGAATGCCGAAAGCGATGCCGCCGCCCTCTTGAGCGGATTGGGCATCTCGGAAGAATTCCATTACACACAGATGAAAGACATGAGCGGTAAGCAGAAAGTACGTGTCCTGCTGGCACGCGCCCTCTTCGGACAGCCTGATAACCTGTTGCTGGACGAGCCGACCAACGACCTCGACCTTGAAACCGTCATGTGGCTTGAAAACTATCTGGCGAACTTCGAACACACCGTGTTGGTTGTCAGCCACGACCGTCACTTCCTCGACTCTGTCTGTACGCATACGGTAGATATCGACTTCGGTAAACTGCAGATGTTCGCCGGGAACTATAGCTTCTGGTACGAATCCAGCCAGTTAGCACTCCGCCAGCAGCAGAACCAGAATAAGAAAGCGGAAGAGAAGAAGAAAGAATTGGAAGAATTCATCCGCCGCTTCAGTGCCAACGTAGCAAAGTCTAAACAGACGACCAGCCGCAAGAAGATGTTGGAGAAACTGAACATCGAAGAGATCAAGCCTTCTTCACGACGCTATCCGGGTATCCTGTTCACGCCAAACCGCGAACCGGGCAACCAGATATTGGAAGTAAAGGGGCTGACAAAATCCATCGACGGGAAAGTCCTTTTCCAGGACCTCAACTTCAACGTGGAGAAAGACGACAAGATCGTATTCATCAGTCACGACCCGCGTGCGATGACCGCCCTTTTCCAAATCATCAACGGAGAAGAAAAGGCCGATGCCGGAACGTTCCAATGGGGACAAACCATCACGACGACCTATCTGCCGCTCGACAACTCCAAGTATTTCAACTCGGATTATAATCTGATCGACTGGCTGAGCCAGTTCTCGCCCGACACGAACGAGGTCTTCCTGAAAGGCTTCCTCGGACGTATGCTGTTTTCCGGCGAAGAGCTGTTGAAGAAAGTGAGTGTACTTTCCGGAGGTGAAAAGATGCGTTGTATGATCTCCCGCATGATGTTGACGGATGCCAACTGTATCATCCTCGACACGCCGACCAACCATCTGGATTTGGAATCCATCCAAGCATTCAACAACACATTGCAGTCATTCAAAGGAAACATCCTGTTCTCCAGCCATGACCACGAGTTCATCCAGACGGTTGCCAATCGCATCATCGAGCTGACTCCGAACGGCATTATCGACCGTATAATGGAATACGACGATTATATTACCGATCCGATGGTTGCCGAGCTGAGAGAAAAGCTTTATAAATAAACAAGCATCGATAACTTTCCAGAAGAAAAACCAGATATGTGGATGACATATATCTGGTTCTTTCTCTGATACCTTCCCTGTATATGAAAAAAAGAATCCTCTTCCTCCTTACCCTATATTTCATGTGGTTACCATTATTGGCAATCCAGAAGCCTGTGTTTATGCTGTACCACCATGCCTTAGCGAGCGGATGCTCGCTAATCGATTACCTTAAGGTAATTACACACGGGTTACTGTTGGACTGTACGATAGCCGGCTATCTGACAGCATTACCTTTGCTGATGACGTTGGTTTCGGTATGGTTACCGGGAGCCTTTTACAGGAAGCTACTGAAAGGATATTTCGGAATCATGGCTATATTGATCGCGGCGATTTTCTCCGTGGATGTGGCTTTATACGGCTACTGGGGATTCAGGCTGGATGCGACGCTTTTCTTCTATCTTCAATCACCCGGTGATGCGATGGCAAGCGTACCGCTGGGACAGTTCTTCGCCCAGTTACTGATGTTTGCCGTATATGCTTTCGGGATATATTGGACGTTGAAAAGGTTTATCGTTCCGCTCTTCCCTGAAACACTGGTGCGGAAACGGTTGGGCGGAAGCCTTATCATTATCCTGTCAGGAGGGATACTCTTCATTCCGATACGAGGAGGCGTAACGACTTCGACGGCGAACGTGGGGATGGTATATTTCAGCCAAAACCAATTCCTCAACCATTCGGCAATCAATCCTTGTTTCAGCCTGATCGCTTCACTTAGCAAGCAACAGGATTTTGCGGCACAGTTCAATTTTTTCCCGGAAGAGGAAAGGAAGGAGGTAATGGATACTTTGTCTCCGCACTCGATGCGGGGACGCAAAGGGACGAATCCCACAGATGCAGATTTACAGCAAAAGCCTCTGCAATCCCTTCTCAATACCTCACGACCGAATATATTGATTATCCTGATGGAAAGTTTCTCGGCAAACGCGATCGGAGCGGTCGGCGGAGATTCCATCATCACGCCTAACCTGAACCGATTGAGTCGGGAAGGAGTACTTTTCACAAACATGTATGCCAATTCGTTCCGGACAGACAGAGGAATCGTTTCGGTGTTAAACGGATATTTGGCACAGCCGACCACTTCCATCATGAAGTATCCGGCAAAAAGCCAAACACTCCCCTCTATCGCCAAAACTCTGACAAACGAAGGATATGTTGCCGACATGCTGTACGGAGGCGATATCAACTTTACCAATATGCAGAGTTATTTCTTCAGTTCCGGTTACAGCCGGATCACGGCAGACCGTGACTTTCCGCTCACCAGCCGCTTGAGTAAATGGGGAGCGAACGACGATGTGACATTTCGCCACCTGTACGAAGACATCAAAAACCGGGACAACCAAGCTCCCTGGCTCAGCACTTTCCTGACATTAAGCAGCCATGAACCATTTGAAGTTCCCTACCACCGGTTGGACGAAATGGGGCTGTATCCGAACTCGGTTGCCTTCACGGACAGTTGTATCGGCAACTTCATAGACAAATTGAAAGAATTGCCTGTATGGAAAAATACGCTGGTTATTTTCGTTTCCGACCACGGATATCCTTATCCGAAAGATGTGGTCAACTATGAACCTCGCCGCTACCATATTCCGATGCTTTGGATCGGCGGTGCGGTGAAAGAACCTGTCGTGATTGACAAATTAGCCAATCAGACGGATCTTGCCGCCACCCTATTGAACCAGTTAGGGATCGATCACGGCACTTTCACTTTCAGCCGGAACATCCTAAATCCCAATTATCCGGAATATGCATTCTATACTTATTCTAACGGATTCGGGTTTATCGACAGCACCGGTATATCCGTCTATGACAACGAAGGAAACAAACCTCTGATCGAAGCCCCCCGAAAAGGCAGTGACTTGCGGCTCCGCAAAGGAAAGGCACTCTTGCAAACCTTGTATGACGATTTAGGGAACCGATAGCCTTTTTATTGCATTCTGCATAAGTTTTGCAGGAATACTGCAATGCCTACGCAGAATGCAATGGTGATCCCACGCTTACTCCTCTTGCTTCTCTTCCGTCAACAGCTTGCCATCATCATCCCAAGTACGCCAAATGCCGCTTTTCCTTCCTTTAGCATAAAACATTTCGAAACGAAGAATGCCTTTATCGTTCCACACCCGCCAAGGTCCGTCTTTTTTGCCCATCTTTATAGGAAGCGATACCGGTCAGTTGCCCGGCTTCGTTATAAGTACGCCATTCTCCATGAAAAATGCCGTGATAGTAAGAACGGACTTCCGCAATCTTGCCATCAGGATAGTAAATCACATAAGTTCCTTCGGGACGGCCGTCTTTGAGGAAAAGCTCCATCTTCAACATACCATCATCGTAAAACTCGGTATAGCGGCCAGTGTAAGGAGTTGTTTGAGACTCGTCCGTATAATACTGGCCTTCACTAAGGAACAAGTCCTGCGCCTGGATTGCCAGGGCAGAACTTGCCAATAATGTTGATGTCAATAATAATCTCTTTATCATCTTTTTAATATTCAGTGTTCTGAGGATTCCCAGTTTGTCCAACCGGCTGTCCAATCGTTTGTTCCATCAAAAGCTCCTTTGTAGTTACTTTTCAAAAAGCTGTTATTCAAGACTTCATCAACAAATTCGGCTCCTTGTACGGCAGAAGCAACGACAGAAGAATAGTCACCGTCTTTTGAAATAATTTCGTTGGTGGTTGCCAAAGTTGTATTGTTACCAGCGCGGTTGAAGAAGTTCTCGCTTACCTTTTCGTCATCGTAGAAGTTCTTCCACATACCGGCAAAGATTACATTCTTAACGGCGATACCATCATTTGCCGTACCTTTCTTATCCGTTGCACGAAGTCCGTAAGGCCATCCCGTGAATACGGAGTTGTAGACATTCAAACTCGAATTACGGCGCAGGTGCATGGCAGCCTGGAATTTACCTCCTTTGGCTCCATTAGCGGCATCGGCTGTCTTTGCTTCAACCTCGGCTTGTGTCATATCTGAAACCTTTCCATAGAACGGACCGATCAAAGTCACGTTGGAGAAGACAGGCTTCGTAAGCGGGGTATTGGAAGAACCACTTGCATCATTATCGGATTCGAAACCGTTAGAGTCGGAAGTATCAGCGATGTCCTTGTCACGCACACTCAACAGAAACTGCAAGTTACCCGTATAGCCGTAATCGGTATCGAAATCATCGTCCCAACCTTTGTAAGCAACCAAATGCTTAGCATTGACCGTTCCACCGAACCATTCATACGAATCGTCATTAGAATAAGACACCTGTACGAACTCCACTTCCGTACCACTACCGACACCACCGAATGTCAGACCGTTGATCTCCTTGTCGGGTTCCAAAGGATAGCCAGCAAATTCAATACGGACATATTTCAACTTACCAGAGCTTTCACCATTAAATTCATCGGAGGTCGTGTTACCATATTCCGTTCCGGGTCCACCTTCGATAACCGGTCTTTTTGTCTGGTTTACACGAGCATTACCGCAGATAATCAAACCTCCCCAGTCTCCCGTCGCACGCTTGCCCGGTTCTTTATCGGAAGTAAAGACGATCGGTTTGTCAACCGTACCTTCAGCCATGATCTTCGCACCCGGTTCGATAATCAAAGAGGCAGCCTTTTCACCGGAAGAAACAGATATACCCTTGATGACCGTTCCTGCTTCGATTGTCAACGTAGCACCCGGTTTTACATAGACAAAGCCTTTCATATAGTTCTTATCAGCAGCATTCAGCGTAAGATCGGATGTTATCTCTCCCTCCAAGATCACTTCTTTGGAAGACGGAGCATCATTAGAAACAGTCACAGCACAAGTTGCCGTCTTATTGCCATCTTTTGTCGTAGCGGTGATCGTAGCAGTACCCTCGGTAACCCCTGTCACCTTACCGGCATCTACTGTTGCCACCTTTTCATCGGAGGAACTCCATGTTATCGTTTTATCCGTTGCATCGTCCGGAGTAATGGTGGCAGACAATGTCACGGACTCGCCAACCTTGACAGTTGCAGTCGTAGGACTTACGGCAACAGCCGATACAGCTATAGAGCCATCAGGCTTGTCATCATCACTACAAGATACAGTTCCAAACATAACGGCCAACGCACATACAGAGGCCAAACCTTTCAATAGAAATCTGTTCATAATAAAAACATTTTGTTTGTAATAGAGATATATTCTAATTCACTTTAAAACTTAGAGGGAAACAACCGACATTAATATCCACTCCCGGACGGTAGCTGCGTACCAACTGTTCACGTTCACGCTTGCCGCCGTTCTTGTCCGTCAACTTCACGAACTGTTTGTATTCGATTTTAGAGTTCAGCATATTCCTGAATCCCAGCTTTGATCTCGACAGCTTTGCCGATCTTCTTCGAAAAAGTCAAATCCAGGGAATTACGAGGCATCTCATATATGTCGGGAATATCTTCATTCTGGTCCTGCATCGGGACACCGACCGACTCGATGCGCTTCCCGATACGGTTGTAAAGTAGCGAAGCGGAGATTCCCTTGTCATCGTGCTGATAAAACAGACCGGCATTCACCAGATAAGGAGATTGACCCGCCAATGGCCGGTCACGCTCAGGCGCTCCTTCCTCAAAGCGGACACGGCTATGGATATAGGCGGCATTACAGACCAAGCTCAACCCTCTTAATCCGATAAAGTCAAGGCTTTTCTTCATATCCAACTCAATGCCGAACGTCTCGGCATTCTTCGCATTGTGATAGGTATATTGTAAACCGGAACCCGCCTCGTTATAGGTTTCCTCGATCGGATCCTTGAAACGTTTGTAGAATGCACCGACTGTTATCATCTCGCCGGATGCCGGATAGAATTCATAACGCACCTCCAGATTGTCCGCATAAGCATTCTTCAATTCGGTATTACCGACTATATTCGCATCCCGCTCGAAATTAAAATACACATATGGTACTACCTCACGGAACTCCGGCCGGTTGACCGAACGGCCGTAAGCAGCACGCACAAGGTGTTTCGCAGACAGGTTGTAAGAGATATTGACGGAAGGGAAAAAATCGCTCGTCCGGTTATCCAAGTGAACAGGAGTCGTACCGTCTGAACTGTAACCATCCATTTTAAGGTTATAATATTCCATACGGACACCGATATTGGCATTCAGCGCCTCCCCGTAGTTCAACTTGGCAGAGACATAAGCGGCTCCCAAGATATTTTCGGAAGTATAGGAGTCGCTGTTCGTCGTCGTCTCACGCATCCATATCCTGTCTGCCGAAATGTTCTCATCACAGAACAGCCCCGTATAATCCCAATCGGCATACCGGTCATACCCTTTACCTAACAGATTGTAACCGAATCGGCGAGCATCGAACGTACGACTCTTATATTCTCCATAGACACCACCGTCAAGAACAGGGGCGAACTTGTCGGAGACAGTGAACTTATGTTCATAATTGGCAGCGAGCGAAACACCGTGATCCTTCAAGTCCTGGTAATAGCGCATCGGATCGGAGACGTAATAATTCGGTAAGTCCGTCTTCGTCTCGTCGAGGATGGAATTGACGATCTTGCGGTCCGGTTCCCGATAGGCAGCAAAAGCATAGCCGGCAGTCCAGTCCACTTTGTTGATATCCTCCTGTAACGTATGCGTGCCGCCAAGCTGCCCTGAATAGGTCGTACGTCCGGTATAAAGGGATTCCCACTTGCGGATCGCCTTGTCAGAATAATAGTTCATCCCTTCCCTCTGTGTCAGGGCGGAAACACCACGCTGGCTGAAAAAGTTACGAAACTCGTATTTATGATCGCCTTTCATAAACGACCAGTTGAACAAGGCTCCTAACTTGGAGGTATTCTTATAGCGGACATCGTTGTACTCAAAGCGCGGACGTGAGAGATCGTTCGCCACATCATAGGCGATATAGTTGTTATTCACCGTCTCCGAATAATCGTAGCCGGTACTCCAGTTCACATTCGCAATATTCCCGATTTTCCAGTCGCCTGCATCGAAGGAGCGGTGTGAAGTGAGCGAAATCTTTTGGTCCGGAATAGCCGTGAACCTGTTGATTCCCCACCTCTGGTTGATCCGCCGTGTAAAGGCAGCGGCTTCCTCTGTCGAATAATCCCCTAAATGAGAAGGGAAAGAAGAGGGCAAACTCCGCACCCCGGCCCCAAATCCGAGATAGTCTTTCCAACTCCCGTCCGTCAGCTGGAAACTCCGGAAAGTAGCATTCGTATTAAATCCCATCTGGTAAGATACGTTGAAGGTATTCCCGTCCGGTATATTCTTGGTCATCACTTGCACGAAACCACCGGGAAATCGGCCGGCAGCTCGGCAGACGGACTCTTATAGACCATCATATTGTCGATCAGCGAAGAAGGAAGCACATCGAACGAGAATGCCCGGCTGTCCGTCTCGCTCGAAGGAGTGGTCGCCTCGTTCAGCCATACATTATTATATCGTTGCGCCAGCCCCCGGACCACCACAAAACGGTCATCCACGATCGTAAGCCCCGGAATACGGCGCAACACCTCGGCGGCATCACTGTCCTGTGTCTTGCCGATCTGTTGGGCTGAAATACCGCTTACGACCGGTAGGCTTTTCCGTACCGTATTGATAATGGCGGTTTCCGTTCCCAACTTTCGTTGTGCCACGACCACCACATTCTGAAGTTGCAGGTCGGCATCGGATAGTTCGATTCTCAGCACCGACTCCTGATGGGCTTTCACCACGACATCACGAATGGTTTCCGATTTATAAGAGACATAAGAAGCGACAATCGTATATTTTCCCGGTTTGACATTCTCTATACGGAAGTTTCCCTCCACGTCGGCAATGGCCCCCACCGTAGTCCCTTCGATTACGACCGAAGCACCGATCAGCGCATCTTTGAATTTGGCATCCGACACCGTTCCGCAAATAACGCCTGTCTGCGCCCAGGCAGACAACGAAAGAAAACTCCCCAACAACAAAAGAAAGAACCTCTTCACATTTCCTGTTTCACACTTGTTTCCCATTCCTTATTACTTGTTACATTTATTTGCCGGCAAAAGTAGAAGAGACGTATTGCAAGAAGATGTAAACAGAATTACATTGTAAAAACGATTATTACAATCCGTTGACAACAAAAATTGTGATCTCCATACGAAGTTTTCTACAAATCCTCTATCACATCTATCACTACAAAGGTTGTAGCTATTATATTCAAGCGTTAGAGGAGTGATAGAGAAAAACGTCCTATATCACTGCCTCTATCACTCCTGAAACATGACGTTTTTATCATATGATTGAAGACTAGCACATGTCTTCTTTTGCTTTTGAAAAAGCATATGAAATAATCGAATAAACAAATGTAAAAATAAATATAATAGGTGTTAAATTGGAGAAATACGGTTCTTCATTTCACAAAAGTCCTCTCCTTTTTTTAGCAGAAACAAGCACATAATTCCGTAAACACCCCCATGTTGCCTTCCTTAACATCCGGGTGTAGAGAGTCGGTACATCCGGGTGTAAGAGGGGCAACATGGGATGTCCGCAACCTAAGTGCCTTGCCGAGCAATGAAAACCACCCGGTTTTACCGATTTTACAGCCGTTTTTGCATAAAATAATCGAGTGATTTGTTGCGTATTTTGTCATAGTTGCAATATTTATACTTGAAACGTAAGCTGAA
>ENA-OQDT01001439-OQDT01001439.1-human-gut-metagenome-genome-assembly--contig:-NODE-1439-length-13862-cov-4.736585_pt1 | contig 13862 bp, 8 predicted proteins | sample MGYA00242786_ERZ504617 | MGnify/ENA primary metagenome ERZ504617 (study PRJEB26092, sample SAMD00036337) | human gut metagenome | host: Homo sapiens | study: EMG produced TPA metagenomics assembly of...
CTTAATTATAATTCTAAAAAATTGCGCAGGATACGTTCTCCCACACCTCCACTCTTCTCCGGATGGAATTGGGTAGCATAATAATTATCCTTATGCAAGGCAGCGCTAAACGGTTGTATATAGTCCGTCACAGCAGCTGTATATTCATTGACCGGAACGTAGAAGCTATGCACAAAATAGACAAACTCTTCTTTTGTAAAGCCTTTGAATAAGCCACTGTTCGTCTCTGTGAGCGTATTCCAACCCATGTGAGGCACTTTATCCTCATGCTTCTGTGGAACGAAACGCTTCACTTCCGTATCAAAAATACCCAGACAATCCACATCTCCCCCTTCTTCAGAATGGCGACACATCACTTGCATACCCAGACATATCCCTAAAAGAGGCTGTCTAAGTTCCTTAATCAATGCATCCATGCCACTGGCACGCAGAAACTTCATGGTGGTTTCCGCCTCGCCCACACCTGGAAAGATCACTTTGTCCGCCGCACGCAATTCATCTTTATCCGCCGTTACCACAGCCTCCACGCCCAAACGCTTCAACGCATAATCCACCGAATAGATATTGCCCGCATTATATTTGATAATCGCTACTTTCATGAATATACCTTAACTAAATATCACTGTTTTATTCTTATATGCCAGTACCTTGCGCTCAATATGCTTCTGCACGGCACGTGAGAGAACAATCTTTTCCAGGTCTTTCCCCTTATTTACAAGATCTTCTACAGTATCTTTATGAGTGATACGAACCACATCTTGTTCAATGATCGGTCCTGCATCCAATTCTGTTGTTACATAATGACTGGTAGCGCCAATTATCGGTGCAGGTAAAGACAGCCATTGCGGTAATGGTGGTCTTTTCAGCGGCACCATGAGCGGTGCGCGTTTCGGGTTCAGTAGACGGTACCTCAGTCGGCTCCGGCACAGCAGTCGGCTCCGGCACAGCAGTCGGTTCCGGCACAGCAGTCGGCTCTGCCGGCTTTGCGGTCGGAGTTGCGGTCGGAGTTGCAGTCGGAGTTGCAGTCGGAGTTGCAGTCGGAGTTGCGGTCGGAGTTGCAGTCGGAGTTGCAGTCGGAGTTGCAGTCGGAGTTGCAGTCGGAGTTGCAGTCAGTGCTTCAAACACAGCGCTAACGGTAACATCAGCGGCAGGCATCTTGAAGGTAGCCTTGCCATCGGTCAGGGTCAGCTTTTGGGTCTTTTTATCTTCGCCGATCTGATAGCTGTAGGTCAGGCTGTCAGCCTTGAGCTGGTAGTTATCAGCTGCCTTAACGGTAACGGTAACTACGGTGCCCTCAACAGCTGCGGCCGGGTCTACGGTAACAGTGCCGTTATCAACAGTAGCTGCGGTAACCTTGTATTCCTTAACAAACTCTGCGCTGACGTTGACAGGGTAAGCAGGCATTGCAAAGGTGTAGGTGTTGGCTTCGGTACCAGCTTTCACTTCAACGGTCTTATCGGTGTTGTCAGCGTCTTTGTAGGTAACCTTCAGGCTGCCAGCCTTCAGGGCATAGCCGGTTGCGGGCTTAGCAGTCAGGGTTACGGTTTCCTTCTCAGCTGCTTCTTTAGCGGAAGCAGTGATCTCACCATTGGTCAGGGCAGCAACATTGACCGCATAGGTCTTGGCGTCTTTGGTAACGCTGATGGTCACATCGCCGTCCGGCATGGTGAAGGTGTAAACCGTCTTAGCCTTTTCGGTGGTAGCCTGGGCTGCGGCTTCGTCCTGCGCTGCTTCCTGAACTTCAGTCAGAGCAACATCGGTATCGCCGTTCTTTGCGGTAACGGTAACGATATCGGTGCCTTCCTTTTCTACGGTCAGGGTAACGGTATCGTCCTTGATGTAGGTGTTGCTGGTGGTGCCCAGGGTCAGCTTAACACCTTCAACTGCATTGGGCAGGGTAACGGTGTGGGGGGTGCTTTCGGTTGCGGTATGGCAATCAGAGCACAGGTACACATTGTTGCCAACGGACTTGGTTTCCAGCTCGTCCAGAGCCCAGGTATGGCCCTTGGGCAGTGCGCCGTCAGCGTACTTCTTTTCGCCCTTGGTCAGGCCGTACTTGGTGGTGCGGGCCTGGGTATAAGCAGGGGTATTGCACCATGCTTCAACGGAAACATCGGTGGTTGCGCCGCTGCTCAGGTCGCTGACCATGTCGGACATCGGCATGGTTTCAACCAGGTTAGCGCACCACATGAACTCTTCGTTCTTGTTCTTCTCGTCAGAGCTGCTCATGTTCTGGTTGTAACTCGGGTTGTAGTTCCAGGACTCGGTCTTGTAGCTCTTACGGTTTGCATAAGAAGTGCCGGAGGCATCGGTCTTGACTTCTGCCTTGCCGTCCACCAGTTCCTTATAGGTGTTGGACAGGTTGGTGCCGACAGAAACGACCAGCTGATCCTTGGTGGTGTTGATGCCGGTGATCACAGTCTGGCCCTGCTGGGTGGTGGTAGCAAAGCTGTAGCTGTCACGCAGGGTCAGGCCAGCCAGAGGATGGTTCTTGAAGGTGCCCAGATACTTCACACTGCTGGTATCCTGGGCGCTATCCATGATAACCATGCTCATGCCGGGAAAGTGGGTATCGGGAACCATGTTGCCGTCCTTATCCTTGGTCAGCTTAATGCCGCCATAGACGGTGTTGTATTCCTTCACTTCTTCCACTGCGCCGGTGGTCGGGTCCATACGGTAGATGGCGTTGTTGACGTTGAAGTACAGCTTGCCATCATACAGTGCGGTAGAGTGTACCAGTGCGGGGTAGATCCGCTTTGCAGCAGCGTCTGCCAGGCACTCGGTGTTCAGGTTGTTTTCAACCTTGGTATGCTTATCTTTTGCACTGGTATCGATCTTATAGATGGTGCCAGCTTCGGCCAGAACCTTGGCATTGCTGTCGTCATCATTGAAGTTGCTGCTGGTTTCCTTCAGATCGTTGTAGTACATCAGGATGATATCAAACGGGTCATCCGTCTTGGTAAAGCTGCTCATGCTGAAGCCGCCGGGCCTGCTGCTGGAATCCTCTTTGCGGATATAGTAGTTCGCATTACGCGGACGTGCTTCCAGAGTATCGGGGCCCTGGCTCTGCATCTTCTTCATGAACTGCTGCATCTGGGAGTTGTTACCAGAGCTGCCGGAACCAGAGCTGCCGCTGTTGCCGTTCTCGGCCTGCTGGCGGCGCATGTTGTTGTACAGGTTCTGGTTGGTCGTGGTATCAACGTAATAGAAGTAATTATTGTCGAAGTAGATGGGGCTGCAGATAGAGGTGAACCAGGTATCCTCGTAGCAGGTATCGGTGTAACGGGTCTCGTTCTTGTTCTCCGCCTTGGTGTAAGAGTAATGCGGCTTGCCGTTGTTCAACACAACATTGCCGGCATCATCCTTATCGGGTTCCTTGTTTTTGGTGTAGGTGTAGCCATCGTACAGCGAGTCAATGTAATCATAGTACTTGCTGTAACGGCCTTCCAGACCGGAGGGAGAAACCAGGAAGTTGACATGGCGCATGTCGCCTGCGTTCTCAACGCGGGTCTGGGCCATGCACTCGGTGTTCACGTCGTCATAGCAGACGTCAACATAGTACCAGTTCTTGTTGGCTTCGCCGGTGGTCATCGTAGCAGAGTTGCTGTCGCCCTGCAGCTTGTTGACCTTGACTGCGTTGAAGTAGTGGACGTTGTTGAACATGCCGCCGCCGAACGCATTACCGGCAATACTGGTATCAGAAGTATCGCAGTAATACAGGATCTGGGCAAAGTCAACAACAGCGTTATCGCCTACTTCATCGGGGGTCTTCCAGCTGCCGTCATCATTCTTATAGATGCTCTTGTTGTCAGGCAAATTCTGGACCATGTAGTTAAATGCAGATGCATAGCCCAGGCAGATGCAGCCATACTCAACGCCCTTAGCGCCGATCTCGCCGCCCAGCAGGGCGCCGAAAGCAGTCGTCTGGATGGGGTCGTTGTTGCCGCCGCCGGTGATATCGCCATGGAACCCATATCGAATTCGTGCAACCTGGGAGATCCCAGTCGTGCAGGATCAGCCAGCTTGGTGACATAGTCAGCGCGTCACCAGCTCGGCAACCCGTGCCAAGCCTGCATCACGGATGGCTTTCAGAGCTTCGCCATAGTTCATGACGTAAGACATGAACGCCTGCGGCAGCATGTTCAGCATGAATGCCATGGTGTCGGCGGGACATCATGTTCGGATCAATGCTGCACAATATCTTGATTGCGCCCATGGTGCCGGTGATGCTACCATCCTCGCCCTGCTTCTGAACGCCCTTGGAGGTCCAGAACGGGGCAACCACGCCGAAGTACTCTGCTTCGTCCTGGTTGAACTGCGACAGCTGGAAGTAGTAGTAGTTCATCTGCGCAGTCGAGACATCGTAAGTATTGGTGACCTGGTTGCCCTGGTCGTCCACATACACGGCAGTCTTCTGGCTGTCGTACAGCAGCAGGCTGTTCTTGCCCTTGTTGTCGCCGCTCTGATAGGTGAAGTTCACCTTGCTTGCGTCAACCGGGTTGTTCTGCATATCGTACCAGTTGCCGTCCTTCATTGCGGACACCAGGGTAACGCCGGTGCCGCCGGAGGTGGTATCCAGGGTCGGGGTGCCGCCCACGTTGATGTAGACGGAATTGTCATTCTGGTCTACCACAACGCTGACCGGCATGGTCATTACCGGCTGGGTTTTGATTTCTTCGCCGCAGACAGCGCACTTGAAGGTGACGCTGGTGCATTCCCAGTCAATGGTAACGGGAGCGCCGGCAGAAATTTTGCCGGTTTCGCTGTCATAGAACAGCTGGGCGTTGCTGTAGTCATCGGCCAGCTTGCCCTCGACCTTCTTCATTTCCCAGTTGAAGGTAGCAACAAAGTTGCCATCTGCATCCTTGGACACGACATGGCTCTGGCAGGGCAGGGCGGCAATGTCGTCGGTGCGGGTGGTGGGTTCCTTGTATTCCTTCTTAACCGGGCTCTTGTCAGCGGGCACGCTGGCAGAGTAAACGGTCTTGCCGGCAACGCCGGGCTTTGCCTCGGTGGTATCCTTGGTTACGGTGCCTTCTACCTTCTGGTAGGCATCGTCCTTTTCACAGGTATACACAGCGGTGTAAGCCCAGCCGTCATCGGTCTTGGTCCAGTAACCATCGGGGGTTTCCTTCCAGGTATGGGTGTGGCCATCCTCCGGGTTGGTGTCATTCCAGTACCATTTCGGCTCGCCATAGGTATGGCCGTCTGCAGCGGCGCTGGCCGCAAAGGTATCGGAGTTTTCAGCAACGTAAGCCTGTGCGTAGCTGTCAGCCTGCTGCGCAATCACTTCATCATCGCTGTTGGTCATGGACTCCATCGCAGAGGTCATGCCGGAGCTGCCGGTAAAGGTAACGGCGGTCACAACGCCGGCGGCGTTCGTCTCATAGCCCAGGTCGGTAACGGCGCTGGACAGATGATACGTTTTGATGGTGGCAGCCATCACCGATGCCATCTCGTCCTTGTTCAGGCCATAGGCTTCGGTGTTGATCTTGCCGGCTGCGGCGTTGGCGTACATGGCATCGGCCAGTGCATTTTCCAACGCTGCAAGGCTCATGCCCGCCTTGCTCTGTGCAGTCGCTTCCAGCTTGGCATCGTCCTGCTCCAGTTCATGCACTTCGCCCTGGGCAGCCAGCGTTTGGGCTGTCTGCTTGATCAGGTCTGCGGTGCTGGTGAACTTGGGCAGGGACTGCACAGCGCTGGCCGCGCTTGCTGCGCTAGCTGCAACAGACTGCGCTACCGAAGAATCAATCTTGGTAGTTTCGGCAGCTGCGGGAAGCGCCACGCTTTGGGCAACCATGGCTGCTGCCAGCACGGATGCACCAAAACGCTGAAGGTTTTTCTTCATAGTTTTATCCTCCCTTAAGTGTTACTACTTTCCCCTTTTGTGTGAAAAGTGGTACGGCAGATGTGCGGCACTTTGCAGGTGTTGATTGCAAAACGCCTGGTTGTGCTCCCTCGGTCTGGCGATCCCTTGCCGGGCTGCGGCCTGCTTTTGGGGCTTTTGGCCCCGGCACAGCGGCTGACAAAACGTTGTACCGGCTGCATGCCTTGATCCCGCAAATGATAACCTTTCCGACACATCTAGGTATATACATTATATCACAGTTGCCAGAATTTGCATAGTTAATTAGAGCGGTTTCTATGTAAATTTTTGTCCTTGAATCAACTGAAACCTGTTTTTCGCACATTATTTGCGCTGCGGTGCGGTGACCCCTTGGCGGTACTTATTAACATTTTTGAATGGTTTATTCCTGATTTTATCAAATGATTAAACATTTACCCCGATAATGTTCTTTGCAATCTCTTAATCCAATCACCCGGTATTGCGATCGCGCATTTTTTGCCATTTCGGTTTGGCTTGTCGTTGAGAGATTTGGCAGAGATTGGAGGAAACTTGAAGGGAAAATTGGAGGTTGAGAATTGCCCATTATAAATTGTACTGTAGAGAGCGTTCCTGACCGTTCCGAAAACTTAAGGCAACACCGCACAATTCCCGCCTTGCGGCTTAAGCACCGCTCCGGCAGCTGCGGCACGGCATCTGCGTTGCCAAAATGCTCGATAATGTCGGGTTGCGGTACCCGCATCGTGCTTCGGGGGCAAAAGCCCCTCGCACTCTGCGACCGCTGCCCCTGCTTCGGTTCGCTGTTTCCGCCACTGGCGGCGCTCACCTTTGCAGCATCCAGTATTATCTGCGCTTTTGGCTTGGCATCTGCCGCACCTCGCTCGTCGTATCGGCACTTAGAATTATGCGGTATTGCCTTAGGGATAGATCAACCCTTGCCCCTTAACCGCGACCTGAAATACACCTTCCCAAGGTAGGGCGGTGTGAGTGCCCTCTCCTGCTCCACTTTTTCAAAGTTCCGAATGGTGTCCTCTCCCCTATCTACAATTCCTGGTTGTTCATTTCTCATTCCTGATGTTTTCATGATGCCTTTCTTGGTCTTCCACACCCGGCCTTTGCCCCCTCCCCGTTCCATAAGTCGTACACAACAAAAAGGCCCCCGCCTTAACAGCAGGGGCCTTGAAAGCTATATCACAAGCCGAAAATTACTTCTCGATCTTGGAAACAACGCCGGAACCAACAGTGTGGCCGCCTTCGCGGATAGCGAAACGCATGCCTTCTTCCATGGCAACCGGGGTGATCAGCTCAACGTGCATATCAACGTTGTCGCCGGGCATGCACATCTCAGTGCCTTCGGGCAGGGTGATGATGCCGGTCACGTCGGTGGTACGGAAGTAGAACTGAGGACGATAGTTGTTGAAGAACGGGGTATGACGGCCGCCTTCTTCCTTCTTCAGGACGTAAACATGGCCATCGAAAGTGGTGTGGGGATGAACAGAGCCGGGAACAGCCAGAACCTGGCCACGCTCGATCTGATCACGATCAATACCACGCAGCAGAGCGCCGATGTTGTCGCCAGCCTGAGCGAACTCGAGGCTCTTGCGGAACATTTCCAGACCAGTGATGGTGGTGGTCAGCTTCTCTTCCTTCAGACCAACGATTTCCATCTGATCGCCGACATGAGCAGTACCACGCTCAACACGACCGGTAGCAACGGTGCCACGGCCGGAGATGGTCATAACGTCCTCAACGGGCATCAGGAACGGCTTATCAGCAGCACGGTCCGGAGTCGGGATGTAGTTGTCAACAGCGTCCATCAGCTCCCAAATGCACTTGTACTCAGGTGCGTTGGGATCGGTAGAAGTGCTCTCCAGAGCCTTCAGAGCGGAACCACGGATGATCGGGGTGTTGTCGCCGTCGAAATCCTGGCTGTCCAGCAGCTCGCGGACTTCCATTTCGACCAGGTCGAGCAGCTCTTCGTCGTCAACCATGTCGCACTTGTTCAGGAACACAACGATCTTGGGCACGCCAACCTGACGAGCCAGCAGAATGTGCTCACGGGTCTGCGGCATCGGGCCATCGGTTGCAGCAACAACCAGGATAGCGCCGTCCATCTGAGCAGCACCGGTGATCATGTTCTTGATGTAGTCAGCATGGCCCGGGCAGTCAACGTGGGCATAGTGACGCTTCTCGGTGTGGTACTCAACGTGAGCGGTGTTGATCGTGATACCACGAGCCTTCTCTTCAGGAGCCTTATCGATGCTGGAGTAATCCATGAAATCGGCGTCGCCCTTCAGAGCCAGAGTCTTGGTGATAGCGGCAGTCAAAGTGGTCTTGCCGTGGTCAACGTGACCGATGGTACCGATGTTGACATGCTCCAAAGAGCGGTCAAATTTTTCCTTTTCAGCCATTGGAAGTATCCTCCTTTAATTCAAACAGATAAAATAGCCTGTTGTAAGGCTATCATACTAGATTTTTCAAGAAAAATCAAGTATTTTGCGCGAATTTGTGCAGAATCAGCCCTTATTGCGCTCGGTCATGATCTTATCTGCAACACTCTTGGGAACCTGCTGGTAATCAGCCGGCTCCATGGAGTACTGGCCACGGCCCTGGGTCTTGGAACGCAGGTCAGTAGCGTAACCGAACATCTCGGACAGAGGAACCATAGCGGTGACACGGGCAGTGCCATCGGTGGATTCCTGGTTCTGGATCGCGCCGCGGCGGCTGTTCAAGTCGCCAATGACGTTGCCCATATACTCGTCAGGAACAACAACGTCAACCTTCATGATGGGCTCCATAATGACGGGATCAGCCTTCTTCATAGCATCCTTGAATGCCATGGAGCCGGCGATGGAGAACGCCATTTCAGAGGAGTCAACTTCATGATAGGAGCCGTCCCACAGAGTGACCTTGACATCCACGACGGGATAGCCAGCCAGAATGCCGGACTTCATCGCGCCCTGGATACCGTTGTCAACAGCGGGGATGTATTCCTTCGGGATAGCGCCGCCAACAATACCGTTGACAAACTCATAACCCTTACCCGGGTTGGGCTCTATCTTGATCTTAACGTGACCATACTGGCCCTTACCACCGGACTGACGTGCGTACTTGGTTTCCTGGTTAGCATCCTTGCGGATGGTTTCACGGTAGGCAACCTGAGGTGCGCCAACGTTAGCTTCGACCTTAAACTCGCGGAGCAGACGGTCCACGATGATTTCCAGGTGGAGCTCGCCCATGCCGGCGATGATGGTCTGACCGGTTTCTTCATCGGTCCAGGTACGGAAAGTCGGGTCCTCTTCAGCCAGCTTAGACAGGGCAATACCCATCTTCTCGCTGCCAGCCTTGGTCTTGGGCTCGATGGCAACGCGGATAACCGGCTCGGGGAAGTTCATGGACTCGAGGATGATGGGATGCTTCTCATCGCACAGGGTATCACCAGTGGTGGTGTTCTTCAGACCAACAGCAGCGGCGATATCGCCAGCGTAGCAGATGTCGATATCCTTACGGTTGTTTGCATGCATCTGCAGGATACGGCCGATACGCTCGTCCTGATCCTTAACAGAGTTGTAAACAGTGGTGCCAGCCTCAACGGTACCAGAGTACACGCGGAAGAAGCACAGCTTACCGACATACGGGTCAGTCATAATCTTGAATGCCAGTGCAGAGAACGGCTGATCATCGGAAGAAGTGCGATCTTCTTCCTCGCCAGTCTCCGGGTTGGTGCCCTTGATGGCCGCAACGTCGGTCGGAGCGGGCATATAATCAACGATTGCATCCAACAGTTTCTGAACGCCACGGTTCTTGTAAGAAGAGCCGCAGACAACAGGAACGATCTCGTTGGAAATAGTAGCCTTACGCAGAGCAGCCTTGATTTCTCCCTTGGTCAGCTCTTCGCCTTCCAGGTACTTCATCATCAGCTCTTCGTCGGTCTCAGCAACAGCTTCGATCAGCTTGTCATGATATTCCTGAGCCTGTTCTTTCATGTCTTCAGGAATTTCCTCAACGCGCACATCATTGCCCATATCATCATAGTAGATATCGGCTTTCATGTCGATCAAATCGATGATGCCGCGGAAAGTGTCTTCCTGGCCGACAGGCAGCTGGATAGGCACACCGTTGGCATGCAGACGATCATGCATCATCTGTACGCAGCGGAAGAAGTCAGCACCCATGGTGTCCATCTTGTTGACGTACACCATGCGGGGGACTTTGTACTCATCAGCCTGACGCCAAACGGTCTCAGACTGAGGCTCGACACCACCCTTTGCGGCCAGAACGGTCACAGAACCGTCCAGAACACGCAGAGAACGCTGAACTTCAACAGTAAAGTCAACGTGGCCCGGGGTGTCGATGATATTGATACGATGACGGTTCTTTTTGAACAGAGCCGGATCGTGCTGGGTCTCGGTGTGGCTCCAGTAGCAGGTGGTTGCAGCGGAAGTGATGGTGATACCACGTTCCTGTTCCTGCTCCATCCAGTCCATCGTAGCAGCGCCGTCATGAACTTCGCCGATCTTATGGTTAATACCGGTGTAGTACAGAATGCGCTCGGTGGTGGTGGTCTTGCCTGCGTCGATGTGGGCCATGATACCGATATTTCGGGTCATTTGCAGGGATACGTCTCTCGGCGTTGCCATGGCTTAAACCTCCTCAGTAAGCAGATCAATAACGGTAATGCGCGAAAGCCTTGTTGGCTTCTGCCATCTTGTGGGTATCTTCGCGCTTCTTGACAGCGCCGCCAACGTTGTTGGTAGCGTCGATGATCTCGGCGGCCAGGCGAGCGGACATGGTCTTTTCACCACGGCTGCGGCTGTACAGAGTCAGCCAGCGCAGGCCGAGGGTCTCGCGGCGGGCGGGGCTGACCTCCAGGGGAACCTGGTAGGTGGAGCCGCCAACACGGCGGGCCTTAACTTCGAGGCTGGGCATGATGTTTTCCATGGCCTTCTCGAACATTTCGAGAGGATCGTTGCCGGTCTTCTCTTTGACAGTCTCAAAAGCTTCGTAAACGATCTTCTGAGCGACGCCCTTCTTGCCATCCAGCATGATGCTGTTGACCAGACGGGTGACGAGCTTGGAATTGTAAATAGGATCAGCCAGAACTTCGCGCTTTGCGATTTTACCTCTTCTGGGCATCTTTCTTCCCTCCTTCACATTAATGATATCATCGGTACTCGAAAGTTAAAGAAAACTCCCGTTATGCCACAAAAGGGTCAGCTGACCATTTTATGGCGAAAAGATGTTTCCTTACTTCTTGGCACCGGCCTTGGGACGCTTTGCGCCGTATTTGCTGCGAGCCTGGTTACGGTTTGCAACACCCTGAGTATCCAGAGTACCACGGATGATGTGGTAACGGACACCGGGCAGGTCCTTAACACGGCCGCCACGGATCAGCACGACGGAGTGCTCCTGCAGGTTATGGCCGATACCGGGAATGTAAGAGGTGACCTCGATACCATTCGTCAGGCGAACACGGGCAACTTTACGCAGAGCAGAGTTAGGCTTTTTGGGGGTCATGGTACGAACAGCGGTGCAAACACCACGCTTCTGGGGGCTGTTCATGGTGGTGTACTGCTTCTTCTGGGAGTTGTAGCTCTTCTGAAGGGCAGGAGCAGTGCTCTTGGTTACCAGGACCTCACGGCCTTTGCGTACGAGCTGGTTAAAAGTAGGCATTTCTTTTCTCCTTTCTTGATTATTCCGCGCAGTTTTTGCGGGGGTTGTGCTTCCATTTTGGCCGCACTTGACCCCTTAACTCACGCATTTATAATAATAGCGGATAAACCACGCTCTGTCAAGAGTATTCACAAAAAATATTTCAAATAATCGTGCAAGATGCTGATTTTCTGCACTGGGGGTTCTAATTTTGCACTTAAGGTGTATCTGAAAACAAGGAATCAGATACACCCCAGGACTTTCCCCTGCTTATTTTGCAGCTTCCAGCTGTGCCACGCAGGCTTCGGCTTCGTCCAGAATGCGGCCGAACTTATCCAGGGCAGCATCCACCGGGGCGGGGGTGGTCAGGTCCACACCGGCATGGCGCAGCTCATCCAGCGGGTAAGCGCTGCCGCCCATGTGCAGGAACTCCAGGTACTTCTTAACAGCCGGTTCGCCGTTCTTCAGGATGCCCTCGGACAATGCCACGGCAGTGGAATAGCCGGTTGCATACTTATAAACATAGAACGGGCGGTAGAAGTGCGGGATGCGTGCCCACTCGTACTGTACTTCGTCATCCACAACCAGTTCCGGTCCAAAGTAGTCCACAATGAGCTTCTTGTACAGATTGTTCAGGGCGGCGGGATTCAGGGCTTCGCCGCGCTCGGCCATGGCGTGGGCATCGCGCTCAAACTCGGCAAACATCGTCTGGCGGTAGACGGTTCCCTTGAAATTTTCGAGGTACTGATTCAGCAGGGCCAGGCGGGTTGCGGGATCCTGGTTCTTTTCTGCCAGCAGGTGCTCAATGAGCAGGTTCTCGTTGACGGTGGAAGCGACCTCTGCGACAAACAGGGTATAGTCGGCATACTGGGCAGGCTGGGTATGGCGGCTGAACCAGCTGTGCATGCTGTGGCCCATCTCATGCGCAATGGTGGAAACGCTGTCCAGCGTACCGGTAAAGTTGCACATGATATAGGGGTTGGAATCATAGCTGCCGCCGGAGTAAGCGCCGCCGCTCTTGCCCTTGTTGGGGAACACATCGATCCAGCGCTCGGCAAAGCCCTTGCGAACGATGGTGCCGTACTCTTCGCCCAGCGGTGCAACGGCATCCAGAACCATCTGCTTGGCCTGGTCATAGGTGTAATGGGCGCTGACGCCCTTGGTCAGCGGGGCGTACACATCATAGTAGTGCAGCTCGTCCACACCCAGGATGCGCTTGCGCAGAGCAACATAGCGGTACATATCCGGCAGGTGCTTGCGCACAGTAGCCACCAGGTTATCATAGACCTGGCCGGGCACATTCTCCCCTGCCATGGACATGGCGCGGGAAGATTCATAATGACGGACGGAGGCTTCGGCGGCAGCGGTCTTGACAGCGCCGGAGTAAGAGGCAGCCAGCGTGTTGATGTGCTGGCGGAAGCTCTTGTAGTAGCTTTCAAAGGCATTCTTGCGCAGCACGCGGTCATTGGAGGTTTGCAGCAGGATGTAGTTGGAAGCGGTCAGCTCCACATCGTTGCCCTCGCCATCCTTGACGGAATCGAACACCATGTCGGCGTCTCCCAGGTTATCGGCAACATTTTTCGGGGTGCCGAATGCCTCACCGAAAGCAGCCAGCAGCTTTTCTTCCGGGGCGGTCAGGGTGTGAGGCTTTGCACGCAGCAGGTCTTCCAGAGCAAAACGATAGGGGGCAACCTGCTCGTCAGCCATGATGGCATCCAGGGTTTCCTGCGGCAGTGCCAGGATTTCCGGCTGAGCATAGGCGATGGTACCGACAGCCTTTACATATTTGGCAGTAGCGCGGGCATCCATGCTCTGGGCGTCATCAGCACGGGTATCCTCGCTCAGACGCAGGCTGGTGTAGACAGCCAGGTTTTCCAGTTCACGGAACACGCCGATTTCTGCATCATAAAATTCACGAATGCTGGCAGCGTTGTTCAGCTTGCCCTCCCAGGCAGCCAAAGCTTCAATTTTGGGGTCAATGGCGGCAAAAGCCTTTTCCCATTCCGCATCGCTGGCGTACATTTTGGTCAGGTCCCACTGGTACCGCGGGTCCATCTCTTTGCGTTCTTTCAATGCTTCCGACATGGCGGATTCTCCTTTTCTATATGGTGTCTTTCTGAGCCTGTCAGGGAAGCGTTCTCCCCTGCCCTCCATGCAGGCACCATTCATCCTGCACAGACAAACCCAGTATAAAAGTATTATACACCAAATGTTAGAAAAAACAAATCCGTTTTTATTTAAGGCAATACCGCATAATTCTAAGTGCCGATACGGCGAGCGAGGTGCGGCAGATGCCAAGCCAAAAGCGCAGATAATACTGGATGCTGCAAAGGTGAGCGCCGCCAGTGGCGGAAACAGCGAACCG
>ENA-OQDT01001440-OQDT01001440.1-human-gut-metagenome-genome-assembly--contig:-NODE-1440-length-13857-cov-4.059796_pt1 | contig 13857 bp, 25 predicted proteins | sample MGYA00242786_ERZ504617 | MGnify/ENA primary metagenome ERZ504617 (study PRJEB26092, sample SAMD00036337) | human gut metagenome | host: Homo sapiens | study: EMG produced TPA metagenomics assembly of...
GCGGGCCGCCGGCGATAACGCCGGTACCGGGAGCGGCGGGCTTGAGCAGCACAACACCTGCGCCGAACTTGCCGGTGATCTCATGGGGAATGGTAGTGCCCTTGAGCGCTACCTTGATTCATATTTTCTTCGCATCCTCAATGCCCTTGCGAATTGCGTCCGGGACTTCGCCCGATTTACCGAGGCCGAAGCCAACAGAACCGTTGCCATCACCGACGACAACGAGCGCCGCGAACTTGAAGATACGGCCGCCCTTAACGGTTTTGGATACGCGGTTGATGGCAACTACGCGCTCCTGGAGTTCCGTAGCCGATGCGTCAATCTTAGCCAAAAGTATTCCTCCTTCGTTTAGAACTTGAGGCCGCCCTCACGGGCGCCTTCGGCCAGCTCTTGCACACGGCCGTGATAGATATAGCCGCCGCGGTCAAAAACGACCTTCGTGATATCCTTTTCAGCGGCGCGCTTTGCGAGCAGTTCGCCCACCTTGCGGGCAGCGCTCTTATTTCCGCCGTATTCCTCGAAATCCTTTTCCACAGTTGAAGCGGATACAAGGGTAACGCCCTTGTCGTCGTCGATTAACTGAGCGTAGATATTCTGCAGGGAGCGGAATACGTTAAGACGCGGGCACTCAGCAGTGCCGGAGATCTTGCCGCGCACTCTCTTGTGGCGGGTCTGACGCGCCTTATTGCTGTCAGGTCTGTTCACCATTTCGTTTCACTCCTTCGATTCAGATTACTTGCCGCCCTTACCGGCCTTGCCTTCCTTGCGGCGGATGTGCTCATCAACGTACTTAATGCCCTTGCCCTTATAAGGCTCTGGCGGACGCTTCTCACGCACCTGCGCTGCAAACTGGCCGACCTTCTGCTTGTCGGGGCCGGAAATGACAACCTTGTTCGGCGAGGGAACCTCAATGGCGATCCCGTCGGTTTCAGGCACAATCACCTGATGGGAGTAGCCGATGTTTAAAACAAGATCCTTACCCTGCTTTGCGGCACGATAACCGACGCCGTTGATCTCGAGCTCTTTGCTAAAGCCCTTTTCCACACCTTCGACCATGTTGGCCACCAGAGTGCGGGTCAGGCCATGGAGCGAACGGTTGAGCTTATTGTCGTCCGGGCGGGTAACGTGAATCACGCCATCCTCCACCGCGACATTCATATTCTGATGCACTGTTCTGGAAAGGGTGCCCTTCGGGCCCTTAACGGTGACAGTGCTTCCATCGATTTTCACATCGACGCCTGCTGGAATAACGATTGGCTTTCTGCCGATACGTGACATTCCTTCCTGCACCTCCTTACCAGATAAATGCAAGGACCTCGCCGCCAACATTGGCCTTGCGGGCTTCCTTGTCCGTCATAACGCCCTTGGATGTGGAGAGGATTGCAACACCGAGGCCCTTCATGACCTTGGGCATCTCCTCACAATTGGTGTAAATGCGCAGGCCGGGCTTGGAAACCCTGCGCAGACCAGTGATGACCTGGGATTTGTTCGGGCCATATTTGAGCGCAATCTCAATCATGCCCTGCTTGCCGTCGTCAATCACTTTAAAGCTTTTTACATAGCCCTCATCCACAAGAATCTGAGCAATTGCTTTCTTCATGTTGGATGCGGGAATCTGAACCGTATCATGCTTTGCCGAATTCGCATTGCGAATTCTGGTGAGCATATCGGCTATCGAATCGGTAATTTGCATGCCGTCAACCTCCTTTGCAATTGCTCTTTACCAGCTGGCCTTCTTCACGCCCGGGATCTGGCCCGCATGGGCGAGCTCCCTAAAGCAGATACGGCAAACTCCGTACTTCCGAAGATAGGCGTGCGGCCGGCCACAGATTTTGCACCTGTTGTATTCCCTGGATGAATATTTCGCGGGTCTTGCCTGTTTGACTTTCATCGACTTTTTGGCCACAATAATCCCTCCTTACTTCGAGAACGGAGCGCCCATCAGAGCGAGCAGCTCGCGGGCTTCTTCGTCCGTGTTTGCGGTGGTGACAAAGCAGATGTCCATACCGCGGACTTTATCGATCTTATCATAATCAATTTCCGGGAAAATCAGCTGCTCCCTGATGCCCATGGAATAGTTTCCGCGGCCGTCAAAGGAGTTGGGGTTAATGCCCCGGAAGTCCCTCACGCGGGGAAGCGCGAGATTGAAGAAACGGTCGAGGAATTCATACATCCGCTCGCCGCGCAGGGTAACTTTTACGCCGATTACCATGCCCTCGCGGAGCTTAAAGTTTGCAACGGATTTTTTCGCCTTGCACAGAACGGGCTTCTGGCCCGTGATCGCGGAAACGTCGGCAACGACGGCGTCAAGCACCTTCGGGTTGTCGCGCGCTTCGCCGCAGCCGACATTGATGACGATCTTGTCAAGCTTCGGGATTTGCATGACGCTTTTATACGCGAACTTTTTCATCAGTGCAGGGGCTACCTCATTGACATAGAGTTCCTTGAGTCTTGCCATGTGTCATGTCCCTCCCTTTATTCAAACTGAGCGAGGCAGTCGCTCTTCTTGCAGGTGCGCACCTTCTTGCCCTTGCTGTTGATCGCGTGGCCAATCCGGGTCGGGCGGCCGCACTTCGGGCAGATGAGCTGAACCTTGCTGGCATAGAGCGCGCTTTCCGCCTTAATCAGGCCGCCGGGCTCGCCCATCTTGCGGGGTTTCACATGCTTGGTAACAATGTTAACGCCCTCGACGATGACCTTGCCCTCAGCGGGGCTAACCTGTAAAACCTTGCCCTTCATGCCGCGATTCTTGCCGTTGATGACGATGACCTCATCGCCGGTTTTCACATGCACTTTATTGTTCATAAATTCTTACCTCCCCTTAAAGCACTTCCGGAGCGAGGGAGAGAATCTTGAGATAATCTTTCTCGCGCAGTTCTCTGGCCACCGGTCCAAAAATACGTGTGCCCCTGGGATTCTTATCGTCCTTAATAATAACGGCCGCATTCTCGTCGAACCGGATATACGTACCGTCCTCGCGGCGCACGCCGCTCGCGGTGCGGACGACAACCGCTTTTACAACTTCGCCTTTTTTTACAACGCCGCCGGGTGCTGCTTTTTTAACCGAAGCAACCACTACGTCGCCGATATTGGCATACCTCCTGCCGGAACCGCCGAGCACGCGGATACACATAAGCTCCTTCGCGCCCGTATTGTCGGCAACCTTGAGGTAACTCTGCTGCTGTATCACAGTGTTTTCCTCCTTGTGTTACGCCAAACTTATTTGGCTTTTTCAATGATTTCGACCACGCGCCATCTCTTGTCCTTCGACATCGGGCGGGTCTCCATGACGAGAACACGGTCGCCTATGCCGCACTCATTCTTCTCATCCTGTGTGCCTTGAGCTTCACAGTGCGGTTGACAATTTTCTTGTAAAGCGGATGCTTTACCCTGTCCTTTACGGAAACAACCACGGTTTTATCCATCTTATCGCTGGTGACAATACCCACCTGCGTTTTTCTGAGGTTTCTTTCGCTCATGCTTTAGCCTCCCTTCCCTCACGAAGTCGCGCCGTGCAGTTCGATATCGCGCTGAATCGTTTTGATGCGGGCGATATCCTTCTTGACGGCATTGATTCGCATCGGGTTATCGAGCTGGTTTATGGCTTGCTGGAAGCGCAGATTAAAAAGCTCGTCCTTTAATTCGATCAGCTTGGCATCAAGCTCCGCGGGGGACAGTTTTCTCATTTCACTGGCTTTCATTACTGCTCACCACCCGTTTCTTCTTTCGTTACAAATTTGCACTTGATCGGCAGCTTGTTGGCCGCAAGGCGCATCGCCTCACGCGCAAGCTCCTCATCAACGCCCGCGATCTCAAACATGACCCTGCCGGGCTTTACAACCGCCACCCAATACTCGGGGGAACCTTTACCGGAACCCATGCGGGTTTCGGCCGGCTTCTCGGTGATCGGCTTATCCGGGAAGATCTTGATCCAAACCTGGCCGCCGCGCTTAATGTAACGCGTCATGGCGATACGGGCCGCCTCAATCTGATTGGAGGTGATCCAGGCGGGCTCGAGTGCAACGAGACCAAAATCGCCGTAGTTTACCTGATTGCCGCGGGTAGCCTTGCCTTTCAAACGGCCTCTTTGCACCCTGCGGTATTTGACACGCTTCGGTAACAGCATTATCGAGCTCCTCCTTCCCTGCGCGGCCTGCGGTTTGCATTGTCATGCAGCACCTCGCCGCGATAAATCCAGACCTTCACGCCAACGCGGCCATACGTCGTCTTTGCCTCAGCAAAGCCGTAATCGATATCCGCGCGGATGGTCTGCAACGGGATAGTTCCCTCATGATAGTGCTCCGTACGGGCGATATCGGCGCCGCCCAAACGGCCGGAAACCTGCGTTTTGATGCCCTTCGCGCCAAGCTTCATTGTGCGGCCGATGGCCTGCTTGAGGGCGCGGCGGAAGGAAATACGGCGTTCGAGCTGGGAAGCGATGCTCTCCGCCACAAGCTGCGCATTCAGATCGGGGGACTTAATCTCCACAATATTCAGAGAAACGTCCTTGCCGAGCTTCTTCTCGCACTCCGCTTTGAGCTTGTCAATCTCGGAGCCACCGCGGCCGATTACCATGCCGGGCTTTGCGCAGTGGATATTGATACGCACACGGTTTGCGTCGCGCTCAATCTCGATCTTGGGAACGCCGGCCGGGGCAAGCTTAGTCAGCAGCCACTCGCGCAGATTATAATCTTCTACAAGCATATCGCCGAAGTCTGCGTTCTTCGCATACCAGCGGGATTCCCAATCCTTAATAACACCGACACGCAAGCCGGTGGGATTAATCTTCTGGCCCATTGTTTAACCTCCTCTTCGCTTATTCCATTTCCTTGAGTACAAGGGTGATGTGCGACGTTTTCTTGTTGATGCGGAATCCGCGCCCCTGTGCTCTCGGCCTCAGACGCTTGAGGGTCGGGCCCTGGCAGACATAGCACTTCGCCACATACAGCCTGGAAACATCCATATTGTTGTTTGCCTCAGCGTTTGCGATTGCCGACTTGAGCAGCTTCTCAAGAATTTCACACGCGGCCTTGGGCGTGTGCTTGAGAATTGCCATGGCCTTATCAGCGGGCTGATTACGGATCAGATCCAGAACAATCTGCACCTTGCGCGGCGCAATGCGCACGTGCGTAACCTTAGCCATTGCTTCCATGTTTGACACACTCCTTTCGACCGTTATTTGGAATTCGAGGTTTTCGACCCCGCGTGGCCCCGGAAGGTCCTCGTGGGAGCAAACTCGCCGAGCTTGTGGCCAACCATGTCCTCCGTCACATAAACCGGCACATGCTTGCGCCCGTCGTGAACGGCAAAGGTGTGGCCGACGAAGTCCGGGAAAATAGTGGAGCTGCGGCTCCAAGTTTTTAAGACGATCTTCTCGCCTGCTTCGTTCATTTTCTGGACTCTTTCGAGCAGCTTAGGCTGTACGAAAGGGCCCTTTTTCACGCTTCTGCCCATAATTCTTAAGCTCCTTTCATCGACTACTTGCCGTTACGGCGCTTGACAATCATCTTGTCGGAGCGGTTCTTCTTCGCGCGCGTCTTGTAGCCAAGAGCAGGCTTGCCCCACGGCGTGACCGGACCGGGACGGCCGATCGGGGATTTGCCTTCGCCGCCGCCGTGCGGATGGTCGTTCGGGTTCATGACAGAGCCGCGAACCGTCGGCCTCCAGCCCATGTGGCGCTTACGGCCAGCTTTACCAATTTTAACATTCTCATGATCGACATTGCCTACCTGGCCAATGGTCGCCATGCAGTTAACGGATACGTTACGCAACTCGCCGGAGGGCAGACGGAGCAACGCATAAGCGCCTTCCTTTGCCATGAGCTGAGCGGCGTTGCCCGCTGCGCGGGCCAGCTGCCCGCCACGGCCGGGATAAAGCTCCACATTGTGGATGAACGTACCGGTCGGGATATTAGCAAGCGGCAGTGCGTTGCCGGGCTTGATATCCGCGTTAGCGCCCGCCTCAACAGTATCGCCGGCCTTCAGGCCCGCGGGAGCGAGGATGTAGCGCTTCTCGCCGTCTTCATACTGAAGCAGGGCGATATGGGCGGAACGGTTCGGGTCGTATTCGATGCTGAGCACCTGTGCGCCCATGTCGAACTTATCGCGCTTGAAATCGATAATACGGTATTTTTTACGGTTGCCGCCGCCGCGGTGACGGACGGTGATCCTGCCGTAGCTGTTGCGGCCGGAGTTTTTTGTTCAGAGGAGCCAGCAGGCTTCTCTCAGGGCCGTTCTTCGACAGCTCCGTGTAATCCGTTACCGACATATTACGCCGTGCGTTCGTGGTCGGATTGTAGATTTTAATCGACATTTGGTTCACTCTCCTCGTAGCGGCTTTGCGGAGCATGCCGGGCTCCATACGTCGCCGCCGGGTATTTTAAGGGGATTTTTCTTACATCATGCCGTCGAAGAAATCGATCTTCTTGGACTTTTCCGTAAGCGTTACGATCGCCTTTTTCCAAGAGGCTGTGTATCCCTCGTAACGGCCTTGCCTGCGGAGCTTGCCGCGGACATTGATCGTATTGACCTTTTCAACTTCTACGCCGAAAAGCTTTTCAACCGCCTGAGCGATCTCCACCTTGTTGGCATCCTTGGCTACCTGAAACGTGTATTTGTTCAAGGCAATGCCCTGCATGCTCTCTTCGGTGATGACCGGGCGCAGGACGATATCCTGTGCTAACTTGCTCATGCATATACCTCCTCAATCTTCGCGACAGCGTCCTTGAGGACAAGAATCGTGTCGCAGTTAAGGATGTCGTAAACGTTCAGGGTGCTGACAAGCGTTGTTTTCACGCCTGCGATGTTGCGCGCGCTGCGGTAAACCGTGTCGTCCTTCTCCGGCAGAACGATGAGCGTTTTTTTGCCGGTCTGAAGGGCGCCGAGCACCTTGACAACCTCTTTGGTCTTAATTTCGCTGAGCGCGAGCTTGTCGAGCACAACGAGCTCATTGCCCGCAACCTTGCTGGAAAGCGCGCTCTTCATGGCAAGGCGCTTTACCTTCTTGTTGACGGAAATGCCGTATTCACGCGGCTTCGGGCCATGTGAAATACCGCCGTGCGTCCACTGGGGAGCGCGGGTCGAGCCCTGCCTTGCACGGCCGGAGCCCTTCTGGCGCCACGGCTTTTTGCCACCGCCGCTGACTTCAGAGCGCGTAAGGGTAGACTGCGTGCCCTGGCGCTGGTTTGCCAGATAGCTTACCACCATGAGGTGCATCGCCGGAACGTTGGGCGTGATGCCGAAGATTGCTTCGCTCAGGGCGAGGTCTTCCACCATTTTTGCCGGCGGCGTCGAAAACTGATACGTTAGGCACTTTGTTCCACTCCTTCCTTACGCGTTCTTGACACTGTCGGCGAGCAGGACAATCCCGTTCTTCGGGCCGGGCACTGCGCCCTTGACCGCGATGAGGTTGTTTTCCACATCCACCTTGACAACGTCTAAATTCTGGATTGTGACACGTTCCGCGCCCAGATGGCCCGCAAGCTTCTTGCCTTTGAATACGCGGGAGGGATCGCTGCACGCGCCGAGCGAACCGGCATGCCTTGCGACCGGGCCGGTACCGTGGGACTCTTTCAGGCGGGAAAAATTCCATCTCTTAATCGCGCCTGCCGTGCCCTTTTCCTTTGCTGGTGCCGACCACATCGATGTGATCGCCCGCCGCAAAGACGTCAGCCTTCAGGATATCGCCGACATTCATCGCGCTGATATCCGCGAGACGGAATTCACGCAGCACCTTTTTCGGAGCGACATTGCCCTTCGCGAAATGGCCCTTCATGGGCTTGTTGACGCGCTGAGCCTTGACATCCTGAAAACCGAGCTGCACGGCTTCGTAGCCGTCGTTTTCGACCGTCTTTTTCTGGACGACCGGGCACGGGCCTGCTTCAATAACGGTAACGGGGACAACATTGCCCTGCTCGTCAAAAAGCTGCGTCATGCCGATTTTCTTGCCGATCAAACCTTTTTGCATTTACCTTTCCTCCTTCGGTTATTGGTTGGCTTGCGCCAACTTGACCTGCGGCACGTAAAGCGGATTAGCCTTACAGCTTAATCTCGATTTCCACGCCGGCGGGAAGCTCAAGACCTGTCAGAGCCTCGACGGTTTTGTTCGAGGGTCTGAGAATGTCGATAAGCCGTTTGTGGGTGCGCTGCTCGAACTGCTCTCTGGAATCCTTGTACTTGTGCACGGCACGAAGCACGGTGACGACTTCCTTCTCAGTTGGAAGCGGCACGGGACCGGAGACCTGCGCGCCTGTGTTTCTGGCCGTCTCAACAATCTTCTCCGCCGATTTATCGACGAGATTGTGATCGTAGCCCTTGAGCCTGATGCGGATCTTTTCCTTAACTGCCATGGGGAACGCCTCCTTCATTGTTGGCGGGCAACGCGAAAATCTGAACACTGAGCCGGGTGTTTCACCTTGCTGCATTGAAAAACCGGATCTGCTGAGAACATGATCCGGGTTCCGATTGTTCGCGCCTGGCCGCAGAAAACCCGCCGCAGCACAAACTGCGGCCGGCCGAAGCGAGCCAGTATTCTTTCGCCCGGTTTGTAAATCGGACATACTCCGCAGAAATTCCCCGCCTCAAGGGGCGGCCACCTTCTGCATCATCGCATATCTGCACACCTACACAGCATGCTTGAATATGATACCACACCGATTTGGAAAAAGCAACAATTATTTCATAAAAATTTCGGCGGAATCACGAATTTTCAAGGTTTGTGCGATCTGCCCGCAAACCGGCCCGCAAAAAAACAAAATGCGTGGAAATTGCGCGCCCGCAATCTCTAATATATGAATGAAAAGGCCGCGTGAAGAGGAAGAAACAGCTTCTCTCCGCGCGGCCGACGGCAGATGCAATTTTGGCATGCCATCTACAGATATTGGGCAAGGCTCTCAAGATGCCTGTCATGCACTCGAATTTTGTAATTCTCTATTATATTGTCCTGGCTTTTACTTCTACCTGTGTAATGATCTCCCGAAGCCGGACACCGTCTATCATATATTCAAGGGCTTCGTCCGCCGTCGCGCACCATTTTTCCGTTTCCGGCTTCCAGGCTTCGCTAATATTTATCATACCTTCCGGATGAGTGATCGTATAAAGAGTTCCCTTCCACTCAAACTCTACCTCTCCATGGTAGCGCATACATTCTTTGAAATCATTGATTGTTTCAAAATGATTTTCCCCTGTGTTACCAGTTAATATGTCTGTATGCTCCATTGTAAATCCTCCAAAATATTTAAATTCCGGTACGCCATTCGGATAGTTGATATGGCCTTGCGGATCGGGGTGCTCATTTGGATTATCCCAATGTATCTCATGATCATGAGGATCAGAATGCTTATCGGGTCTCCTGTGATCCGTATAATGCCTCTCTCTGATTGCACGCCCATCTTCTCCAATTTTAGTTGCTACTTTATATCCGCTTACATAAGTAATTTTTATCTCCCCCGGCTGCCCCAAAAACCGCTTGTCCTCTTCCTTCTTCGGCTTCCATTTGCCGCCGTAGGCGCTGCCCATTCCCATCCGGCAGCCAGCGTCCCGCATGACATAGCCACGCTTGATCACCAAATCACAGCCCGGCGGCACTGGCTCCAGCCCGCAGATATATTTCGCGTATTTAGACGGCACGTAAGCATCGTCGTCCATATGCCGCCAGGAGCTGAGCTCATAATCGATCGGGACAATGTTGCCCCGCATCTCCGGGAACGGCTCGTGATAGCAGAGAATCCGCTCCGGCTCCACCCGCCGCAGCAGCTCCTCATAGCCCTTCATAAAAAACGGTTTCTGATCCGCACGATTCCCGTGCTCCGATACCATATAGGTCGAAACCGCCACGGTGCTCCCCTTTGGAATCCCCTCGAAGCAAAAGGCAAAGCTGCGCTCATCCCCCCAGCTCACGGTGGGGATCACACGCATCCCCTCCGAGGCAAAATACGCCCCGCACCAACGGTTGCGAAAGGTGTTATAAAGCTGCATGAGCGGGTGCATCTCATAGGGAAGCGGCGCTTCCCTATATACATACTGAAATCAGGTGAGAGCGCTGCCCGGTACCGTTTGAGCTTTTCGATATCATGATCGAGATCCTTCCACACCCTCTCAAACTTGTAGTCGTAGAGGAAAAAATGGACGATCCGCCCCAAATGCCGTTCATCCTCCAGCTTTGTTTTATCAAAGCCGATCAGCCGCAGATCCCGGAATTCTTCCTCATCAAACGCGGCTTTGGGTATCATCGGGATTTTCCATGCGCCGCTGCCCTCAAATTGATTCCGGAGCAGAAGCTGGCTTGTACGGTAACGGTAATTTTCTTCTGTCATCTTTGCACTTCCTATTGGTATTGAATTTGAGAAAAGCTCTCTACCAATAGGCAAAAACGCAATGTTTGTTGCCCTGCATGATGCAACAAATGCCGGGGTTCACAGAAAGTTTACAATTAGCCTTGCAAAAATATACATTTATTGTAAAATTAAGACGAATTTACTTTTATATTGTATAATTCCATTTTATATCATATTTTTTTGTGTCAAGCGCACGTTACGGCCGCAGCGCATCCTTCCGGATTCAAACAGATACAAACAGCCGCTCCGGGAAAAGAACAGCTTTGTTTCCCCGGAGCGGCTTTTCGACTGGCGGTAACTTTGCTTGCTTTTTACTCCGCCGAGCAGCTGACCGGCGTATAACCGGCCTGCGTCACTGCGTCCATCATCGCCTGGTCCGGCACAACCTTGGCAAGCGTCACAGTCGCCTTCTTTTCCTCCAGATTCACATCCACAGCGCACACGCCGTCTATTGCGGCGAGCGCCTTCTGCACATGCATCTGGCAATGCGCGCACATCATGCCTTCGATCAAAATCGTTTTTTTCATTGATGTTACCTCCATTTTTTCCGGCGCAAAGGCCGGGCATTGTTTCTCCTGAAAGCCGGATAGGAACTCCGGCATGGGGATCTTTTTTCGCTTGGTATCCCGCTTCGCAGCGTGCATGTGGAACAGATTCAGCCGCAGCGCGTTCATCACAACGCAGAAGCTCGAAAGGCTCATCGCGGCGGCGCCGAACATTGGATTGAGTTGCAGGCCGAAGATGGGGATCAACGCGCCCGCTGCAATCGGAATCCCGATGCAGTTGTAAAGAAACGCCCAAAACAGGTTTTCGTGGATGTTGCGCAGCACCTGGCGGGATAGGCGGATTGCGGCCGGCACATCCAAAAAGGGCTCGATTTCATCAGCACAACGTCCGCCGCATCCAGGGCCACGTCCGCCCCCGCTCCGATGGCGATGCCGACGTCTGCGCGGGTCAGCGCCGGGGCGTCGTTGATGCCGTCGCCGACCATGGCCACCTTCCCATATTCCGAAAGCCTGCGCACAACGGCTTCCTTATCATTCGGCAGCACGTCGGCAACCACTGCATCAATGCCGATCTGCCTGCGATCGCCTCTGCCGTGCGGCGGTTGTCGCCGGTGAGCATCACGGTCTGCACGCCCATATGCTTCAGTATCCGGATTGCCTCTGCGCTGTCCGGCTTTACCACGTCCGCTACTGCAACAATCCCGAGCAGCCGCCCGCCCAGAGCAAAATAAAGCGGCGTTTTCCCTTCGTTGGCTAGCGCCTCGCCTGCCTGCTTCATCTGGCCGGTCAAAAGGTTTTTCTCCTGCATCAAGGCGGCGTTGCCGCCGAAAGCGGCTTTCCCGCCAATCTCACCCTGTACGCCGTGGCCGGGCAACGCGGCAACGCACGGGTAGAATCATATTGCAGGCCGGTTTCGACCGCTCTTGCCCGAATGGCATGTGCCAACGGGTGTTCGCTCTTCTCCTCCAGCGCGGCGGCAGTTTGTAGCAGCTCCGCCTCTGCCACACCGGGCGCTGGGTGAAGATCGGTCACCTGGGGCTTTCCCTGCGTGACCGTCCCGGTTTTATCCAACACAACAAAGTCCGTCTTTCCTGTTGCCTCCAGCGCAGAGGCCGTTTTGAACAGCACGCCCTTTTTAGCGCCTACCCCGCTGCCCACCATGATCGCCACGGGCGTTGCAAGCCCCAATGCGCATGGGCAGCTGATGACGAGCACGCTGATTGCGCGCGCCAATGCAAAGCCAAAGGTTTTTCCTGCAATCAGCCAGGCGGCGCCGGCTACCAAGGCGATGCCGATCACCACCGGCACGAACACGCCGGATACCCGATCCGCCACCTTTGCAATCGGTGCTTTCGTCGCGGCGGCATTCTCCACCATTTCAATAATCTGGCTGAGCGTCGTATCGCCGCCGACGCGGGTGGCCACACAGGTGAGCGCGCCGTTCTGGTTCAGGGTTGCCGCGCTGACCAAACTGCCGGGCGCTTTATCCACCGGCAGGCTCTCGCCGGTGAGCGCCGCCTCGTTGACCGCGCTCTCCCCTGCCAAAACCCGCCCATCCACTGGAATGCTTTCGCCAGGCCGCACCAAAAAGGTATCGCCCACGCGCACCTCTTCCACCGGCACGGTTGCCTCCTGCGCGCCGCGCAGCACATGCGCTGTTTTCGGGGCAAGATCCATCAGGCCCTTAATGGCGTTGGTCGTTTTGCCCTTGCTGTAGGCTTCCAGCAGCTTGCCAACGGTGATGAGCGTTAAAATCATTGCGGCCGATTCAAAATACAGCTCATGCGCATAATGGGCCGCCCCTTCCAAATTGCCGCCGAGCAGGGCGCTGCTCATGGAGAACAATATCGCTACACTATAACCAAACGCGGCGACGCTCCCCATGGATACCAGTGTGTCCATATTTGGCCCGCCGTGCATCAGGCTTTGAAAGCCACTGATAAAAAATCGCTGATTAATTACCATAATCAGCCCGGCTAACAGCATTTCATACAGACCGATCGCCATTGGGTTTTCCCCCAACGCGGTTGGAACGGGCCAGCCCCACATTTTGTGACCCATTGACACATACATCAGCGGCAGCAGCAGGCATAGGGAAGCGATCAGCCTTTTCATGAGCTTCGGCGTTTCATGATCCTCCAACGCCTCCCGCGCGGCCATACGGCTTTGGCCCTTCCCCCTGGCAGAGCCTTCCAGCTCCGCCCCATAACCGGCCGACGCAACCGCGCTGCAAATTTCCTGCGCCGTGGCAGGCCGGTCAAAGGCCACGTGCATCGAGTTCGTCAGCAGGCTGACTGTCACTTCCTCCACACCGGGCACTGCGGCCACCGCCTTTTCCACATGCGCGCTGCATGCGGCGCAGGTCATGCCGGTCACACGGAATTTTTCTGTTTGCATCTTTCCACCCCATTTCCTGATATCCTATTTTAATTTTTTCATCAAATCCACCGCTTCTTCCACAATTTGCGTGTTCCCCTTCCGGATTTCTTCCACAACGCAGGTTTCCAAGTGATCGTGGAGGATTAGGTAGCCAAAGCTCTGCAAGGCGCTTTCCACCGCCGCCACCTGTGTAAGGATATCGCCGCAGTAGCGGTTCCCCTCCACCATATTTTTAATCCCGTTGAGCTGGCCGATCATCCGGTTCAGCCGGTTTTGAAGCAGGCGAACCGCCTTTTCGTCACGCGGGCTGTTTTTATAGCGTGGGCAACACTTCTCACATCCTATTTCGACATCAACCTTCTCTTGATTGGAATCCACCAAGCATTCCTCCTTCCCCAAATACCCATAGTGGGTATTTGTTTATTTATAAAATATACCTCCCTAGGGTATTTGTCAAGCCTGATGCAAAAAGAAAACTTCAAAAGCCTGCAAATGCAATTCGCTCGGCAGGCAAAAATCAAAACCACTAGTAAACTAGTGGTTTGCTCAGACCCCAGAGGGGTCAGTACTTGCTGACCCCTGGAAGGGGTACTGAGGGTTTGTCATCGCATCACTACTACAGGCAGCCGCTGAAAGCGG
>ENA-OQDT01001441-OQDT01001441.1-human-gut-metagenome-genome-assembly--contig:-NODE-1441-length-13856-cov-4.016462_pt1 | contig 13856 bp, 10 predicted proteins | sample MGYA00242786_ERZ504617 | MGnify/ENA primary metagenome ERZ504617 (study PRJEB26092, sample SAMD00036337) | human gut metagenome | host: Homo sapiens | study: EMG produced TPA metagenomics assembly of...
GTAGCTTTAATAATGGTTGTATGAAACAACCTTGTCCTTGGATTTCCTGGACTTCTTCCGTTTGTCTTTTGCCGGATAGCCTATCGTGATGTCGAGCAACAGACGTTTATTGGCAGGAATGCCGGTATCATACCTTTTCTTACAAGTGCTGCACATTCATATAAGAAATGTAACGCTTCTACATAATTTCCTGTTGCATGTAACATTGCCGCAGCATTATATGGTTCATAATCCGCCTTTTGTGCCGCTGTTGAAAGAATAGTCAAATTTGTTGCACTGATTTTATATCCAGTTGCTGCATTTTGAGACATGTCCTGATGATTCTTTTTTGTCCACAACCCATTCACCAGTTCTACTTCGTCATATGCTTCTGCTTCCCGGTTATTCTCCTGGATTTCCTGATAATCCATGGCTTCTTCCACATAAATATTTTCCATTTCTGTATACATCTGCTCTGCTTTTTCGATATCAAGCAGTCCAGATCCGGAAATGCCACTTTCCGCTACATCCTGTGTCGTATTCTTCAAAAGACTGCGGATAAAACCTGCACTTTTTGTACTGTCTTTTGACCACAGCAGAGAAGCTGCTGCACTGACCTGTGCAGTTGCGATACTGGTTCCTTCTGTGATCATCACACCGCCAAACAGTCCTGTTGTCGGAATTTGACTTCCCGGTGCCAGAATCTCCAGTTCTTCTCCATCGCTTGTCGTCTGTATTTTGTTACCAGTATTGTCCGTTGCTCCAACTGCCATAACCTCCGGATAAGCTGCCGGATATTCTATAGAAGCACCTTCCGTATTTCCACCTGCTGCAATCAGAAGCATCCCTGCATCATAAGCACTGCGGACAGCCTGATGCAACGCTTCTGAATCCGTCATGGTTCCAAAACTCATATTCAGAATTTTACAGTCCAGATCGATTGCCTTATAAATTCCTGCGATAACCTGACTTAATGTTGCCTGATTATTTTCATTCAGTACACGAATCGAATAAACCTTTGCTTCCGGATGGATTCCCCGTATTCTGTCCTCATTATCCTGTGCTGCGATCATTCCTGCAATTCCGGTTCCATGACCACTGGCATCATCAAACATGACATTTTCGCTTTCCAGTACATCACTAATTGCAATGTTACCTTCCACCGGAACATCCTTATCAAACGATACGCCACTATCCAGAACAGCAACTTTGATCTCTTCCTGATTTTCTTCACGTTCCTGCGGCAAATGGATTGCTTTCAGATTCCACTGTTCTTCACGCATATCCTTACCGACAACCGCTTTCTTTTTCGCTGTCGGTTCCTCTACCTCTGCACTGCTTCCCTGAAAGATAATGTTTTCTTCAATGCTGACTACATCTTCCCTGTTTTCCAGTGCTTCCGCCTCTGATGGTGTCAGATTCAGGACAAGCACCTGTTCTTCTTTAAGATCGTCGCTCTCTTCTTTTTCCGAAACTGCTTCTGCATTTTCTTCTAATACTTCCTCAACGCTCTGTGCATCTTCTAACTGTACTACATATTCTGTTGTACTTTCTTCATATTCCGTTGCCTAAACGGTCGCTGCCGGCATCCATGTCGATGCTACCATTGAAAAACTCAATACAATCGCTGCTGCTTTTTTCCTCATATGTTTTCCTCCTGAATTGAAATGGTATTGATAGTATCCGTTTAAACTTAGTACTATCATACCATATTTCTTTTCAGGAAAAAATTGGCAAAACTAACAAAATAAGGACTTTATTTTTATGTATTATGTACTATTGACTTAAGTTTTAGTGTGGACATTTTTCCCATGTTCTGCTGCTATAAGGTTTTGCATCCATAACCAAATTTCCGCATTTGCTGCAGCGTTTTCCATGGTAATAATCCATCCGACACCCTGCTCCTGATTTTTTATGTTTCTGATAATTTCCATTTACATAAGTATGTTTGCAGGCTGCTCTTTCCTTATTTTCTTCGATCGGATAGACATTGCCATTTTCGTCCACAAAACACTCATCATAAAGCATCTTCATTTCTGTCTCTATCATTTCCTCTGGTACGAAAATATCATAATCGCCCGGTTTCGCTTTCTGGCTTATCTCCCCTACATTCGGGATTGGATCATAGGCAAATGCGGTTATGGTTCCGCATCCCATGACGGCAATAGCCAACAGTACTGCCGGTAATCTGTAAACTCTTTTCTTCTTCATAATAGCTTTGATCCTTTTTTTCATTCTTTTCATAGCTTTCTCACTTTCCTGTTCTTCTTCCTCACTGCTGCTTCCTTCAAAACAGAGAATATAAGGATTCTTTGTGCTGCGGTTTTGCTGACGCAAAATCTCAAGAAGCAACTGGCAATATGCGGTTCTTTCTTCCTGATTCTTTCCTTTTACCGCAGTCTCATCTGCATAACATTCAAACTGTGCCCGTACTTCCGTAAAATAGAGATATACCAGCGGATTGTACCAGTGCACTGCCACAACCACGATAACTAGAAAATTAAGCAGTGTATCGCCGTGACGGATATGTGCCATTTCGTGCAGTAAAATATCCCGAAGCTGCTCCCTCTCTGTAAAATATGCTTCCGGCACTACGATGACGGGGTGCAGAATTCCCATCGAAAATGCCATTTCTGTCCGGTCTGATTTGTACAGACGGATTTTCCTTCGTATACCGATCTGTGCCTGAAGCCGTCCAAAAAACGCCTCTTCTTCCTGTGAAATCGGATCGCTTCCGCATATCTTGATGATCTGGTACAGTTTCCAGTATTTTCGTATTTCGCGGCCGATCAGTACGATACCGGTGATGCTCATTACGACTTCCACAATTACCAGAAGTGCAAGAGCCGGTGTCACATAAGGCACGCCATTTTCTGTTGCAAACCGGATCAACGGACGCACATTTGAGATTTTTTCATGCGGGTGGATCTGAAATACATCCCGAAGCCAGGGCACGACATCACTTTCGAACCGGTACACCGGCACAAGAAAGAAGAAGATCGGCAGCAGAAGCAGATTTCGTTTCCATTTTTCCTTCATGCGTTTTCCCAGCAGGAGGATACCTGCCAGGCACAGCAGGAAACTTGTGCTTCCTGCCAGTGTCATGGTGATATGCTGACTGTGATTCATAACTTCTCCTTCGATCAGTCTTCCTCTTTGCGGTTAAAGAATCCTTCCTGACCAAGTTCGGCTGCTTTCTTCGAACGGTCCTTGAACTGCAGCTCCGGATTTTTGATACTTACCCTTGTCTGTGCCGGAACGGAGGAAGTGATAAATGCGTTGCTTCCGATCACGGCACCGGTGCCGATCACTGTCTCACCGCCCAGAATGGATGCACCGGAATACACCGTTACATTGTCCTCCAGTGTCGGGTGACGTTTTACGCCGCGCAGACTCTGACCGCCCCTGGTCGAAAGTGCACCCAGTGTCACGCCCTGGTATATCTTGACATATTTTCCGATCACAGTTGTCTCTCCCACTACCACACCGGTACCATGGTCAATAAAGAAATATTCTCCGATCGATGCGCCCGGATGGATATCGATCCCGGTCAGGCTGTGTGCATGCTCGGTCATCATACGCGGAATCAGCGGCACACCCAGCAGATACAGTTCATGCGCGATACGATTGACGGTGATCGCATACATGCCAGGATAAGAAAAGATGACCTCATCCGTGTTAAAGGCTGCCGGATCTCCCTCATAACCTGCCTGCACATCTGTTGCCAGTACATCGCGCAGCTTTGGAATCCGTGCCAGAAACGTATGGGTGATCTCCCTGGCTTTTTCCGTCAGCGTTTCCTGTGATGCCTGACGGCAGGCTTCCAGATGCGGAAGTGCCATAGTCACCTGTTTTGTCAGATTATATTTTATATTTTCCAGAAGTTCTCCTACATGATATTCGATGGAATCTTTGCGAAGATTCTTGTTTTCAAAGTATCCCGGAAAAAGTATCCTGCGTATCATCTCCAGAATCTCACTGACGCTTTCGCTGTTGATGCGGTTCCGGCAGTCAATATTCCGTATGATCGGATATTTATCATAACTGTCCAGAATATCATTGACAAGATTTTTAATTTCTTCTTTTTTCTGTTCCATTTTTCTTCTCCTTTTTCATTATATCTCCAAGTATAACAGACATTTCCGGGCAACGCAATCTGAAGCCTACAAATCATTTCCCCAGTCCACCACGGTTCCATCGGTCGCATTGATGGTCAGCAGGCTGTCTGTTTTTTTCTGTTTCAGATAACACTGTCCCCAGATATTTCCGGCATTTTCCAGGATCTGTTCTGCCGTTTCGCTGTCATACGTTCCGATAAAATCCCATACCGGGATCATCTGTTCTTTTCCGTTTTTTCCATCTTTATCCTGTGTTTCCACTCTCTGATAGCCAAGGCGTATTTCCGTAACCTGTGCCCCTGCCGGAATATCCCGTTCTGCAAACAGTTCCAGAATATACTGTTTGGTGATGGACTTCTGAAATACTTGCAAAATATCCGAGAACGGGAGCAAAAAGATGCCGTCTCCCTCGTTTGCCTCAACACTGACCGGATTCATCCAGGCTACATCCACCAGTCCTTCTTCATCAAACGTGATACAGAAGCTTTCTGCCTGTGCATTTGTCTCCCAGTTTTCTTCGCTGTCACTGCTGTAAAAATGGTCATTCCCCATGCCAAGGCTGTTTTCCAGATCAAAATTCAGTCCTTCCAGCGTTCCTTCTGACAATACCTTATTCTGTACGTGGGTGACAGCGGCATCCTCGATCGTTCTGGTGTAATAAAAACGCCAGCCCGGTCTTTCTTCTGTGACAAGTCCTCCTGCTCCATCTGTATAGACATTTTCCGTCATGCAATACACGGTTTCTGCCTGTATATACTGTAATTCTTTTGAAAGTCCAAGCTCCTCCAGCATGCGGTCCGCCGCTTTTTTCATCTGTTTTCTTCCGGTTTTTGTTTTTGGTTCTGTACCGTTTCCGATGTGGTTCCACGGGACATAATCACTGTTCTCTTCTCTTCTCAGCTCCAGGTTTGCTTTTTTCTCCCCATTCTCTTCTATGTTCTGCATCTCAAAAATATAATTCTTATTTTCGGTATCAGACCAGGAAGCATAACGGTTCTCCAGGGACACGACTCCGCTCAATTCTTCCTGTGACTTCCATGCCAGTACTTCCCCCGTATCGTAATCCTTCAGCGGATGACCCTGCGTCAGAAGCTTCAGCCAGCCATCGAGATCGCCCTGCGTAAACCAGCGGCTCTGTGCCGTATAGATCTTCATGCTGTTGCCTGCCGGCATTTCGATATCCGCCTTTATGCCGACGGTGATATCTCCTTCCCGTATCTCCTGCTGCCATTCTTTCCCCGCCTGGACCTGTTCCGCGATACTGACATTTTCTTCGGATTCAGTTCCTGAAAAAATCTTCCCTGTCTCAGTTTCTTTCTCTTTTACGATACAGGAATCCTCCGGTGTCTCCATACATCCGCCAAGTGCTGCCGCCAGTGCGATACAGGCTGCCATCCATACCAGCTTTTTCTTTTTCCGTTTCATAATATCTCCTTATTCCTGCCGTGGAAATACAACCCGTATCTGTGTGCCTTTTCCCGGTTCACTGGTAATTCCCATTTTTGCATGATGCAGTTTTACGATCTGTGTACAAAGTGCCAGTCCAAGTCCGATCCCGCCTGCTTTTTTGCTTCTGGATTTGTCTACCATATAAAAGGCTTCTGTGATCTTCGGAATCTCTTCTGCTGCGATTCCTTTTCCGTGGTCTTCCACAAAAATACAGCCATCTTTTGCTTCTACACGGATCGTATCTCCTTCTTTTGATGCTTTCATGGCATTGTCGATCAGGTTGATCAGAAGGCTTTCCATCAGATCCACATCCATCACAAGCCTGGTATCATCACTTCTGGTTTCCAGCACGATCCCTTTTTCTTCCAGGTGGTATTTCTCCAGTTCTGCCACTTTTTTCAGAAGCTCTGCCACCGGATATGCTTCCATGTGGATTGTTTCATTATTGTATAGTTCCAGCAGATTCATCATTTTCCCTGACAGTCGTTCCAGCCTGCGGCATTCATTGTTGATATGCGTCAGTGCCTTTTTCTGCTGTTCTTCGTTGATCCGCACATGCAGAAGGGTGTCCGAATAGCCGATGATCGATGTCATCGGTGTTTTCAGTTCGTGTGCCAGACTTCCAAGAAGCTGTTTTCTTCGTTCGGACACCTGCTCCAGTTCTTCCATCTGGTATTCTATCTGGTCTGCCATCTGATTAAAAGATACGCTCAGTGCACCTACTTCATCGTTTGAACGCACGCGCACACGCCGGGTAAGCTGTCCCTGGCTGATCGCCCCTGCAGTTTCACGAAGGTCACGCAGCGGTTTGAGCATCCGGCGGATGATCCAGAATACCGCATTGATCGCTACTGCTACAATGATCCCCAAAAATACCAGAAACATCCCGATCTGCGTCAGTACATTGTTGTAAATTTCCGAAATATCCCGTACCAGAAGCAACTGATAAGAGCCTTTGCTGCCGTCCGAAACCGGTATTTTCTGTCCGACGATCATCAGATGCTTCCCATTCCGTTTCTGAAATGCCGCGACCGGCTCCCAGGTATCAAACTGCTTCAGTGCATTTCCGGTCAGTTCATAGTTGGTCGTATTTGCCGCCAGCTCCCAGTCCTGCAGAAGCATATAATCGCGGCAGCTATATCTGCGCAGCAAAAACTGGAGATAAGCTTTCCTTGCCGTATCGCTCATCTCCTGTGTATCTGCATTGCTCAGACTCTGACCAAGGGCATAGGCCGTTGTCCTTACCTGCCTGGACGCCGTTGTGCGTGTCTGATTTAAGTTATAATTGGTTGTTTCATATACGGTGATTCCACCGTAAACTGCCATGGATATCAGCAGAATGGCTGCTGTGAGCAGTGATATTTTCTGCCAGAGTTTCATGTCACTCCTCCAGTCGGTATCCAATCTTTGGAATGGTCTTGATCACATCTGCCAGATCCAGCTTTTTCCGCAGCTGGCCGATATGCACATCGATTGTTCTGGTCTCTCCCAGATAGTTGCTTCCCCAGACTTCATTCAGAAGCTGTTCTCTGGTAAACGCTACGTTTTTGTTTTTTGCCAGCAGCACCAACAGGTCATATTCCATCGGTTTCAGGCTCAGTACTTTCCCGCCCCGTGTCACTTTATGCTCCGATAAATGGATCTCCAGATCCTTTACCTGTATGATCTCTCTTTGTTTTCCGGTACGCTCCAGCACTTTTTCGATCCGCACCAGCAGCTCCAGTACTTCAAATGGTTTTACGATATAATCTTCTGCTCCGGAACGCAGTCCCTTGATCTTGGAACTGACATCTGCCTTTGCCGTAATATAAATAACTGGTATGCCGTATGCTTTCATCACTTCCAGAAGCTCAAATCCGTCTTTTCCCGGAAGCATGATGTCCAGCAGTGCCAGATCAAATGCTTCTTGCTTTTCCAGCGTTTCTTCCACTTCATCGCCATCCATGACCGGAACGACTTCGTAGCCGGTCACTTCCAGGTTCATGCAGATCAGTTCTGAAATCGCCGTATCATCTTCTACAACCAGTATTCGGTTCGCCATAATTGCCCCCTGTATCTTTCCTTACGTCCCTTCTATTGTGCAGCCGTCTCCGTTTCCAGTCTTTTAACTCATGGTAAAGCCTGGAAACCGGAAGTCCGACTACATTATAATAATCTCCTTCTATTTTTTCTACGAAAATCCCTGCCCGTCCCTGTATGCCGTAACTGCCTGCCTTGTCAAACGGTTCCCCTGTGGCAATATACGCTTCGATTTCATCATCGCACATCGGTGACATAAAAACATCCGTCCGCTCATGAAAAGTACGGACGATCTGACGCTCCCCTTTTTTCTGTATCAGTGTTACTCCCGTATAAACCTGATGTTTTCTTCCCTGCAACAGGGCAAGCATCCGATGCGCATCTGCAGCATCCCCTGGCTTACCCAGTATTTCTCTGTCTTTGGCAACGATCGTATCTGCCCCTATGATCACGGCATCTCCTGTCACTTCCTCTGCCACTTTCTGCGCCTTGGCAAGCGACAGTTCTTCTACGATCTCCCCCGGTTCTTCTTTTGTGATGCACTCCTTTGCATTTCCGATCTGGATTTCAAACGCGATCCCTGCCTGTTCTAACAGTTCTTTCCTTCTTGGCGAAGCGGATGCAAGTATGATCCTCATAAAATGTCCTCCGTCTTAATTCCGTCATCTCCGGACTTCTTATATTTGGAAAGAACCACCCCTCACTATTACTATAGCAAAGAGTGGTTCTCAAATTCTTCACATTTTTGTAAACAAATTGTAATCTTTGAATTAGCGGATTATTTTGATCCAGCCTTCCGGTGCTTCCAGACGTCCCATCTGGATACCGGTCAGTGTATCATACAGCTTCCTGGTAACCGGTCCCATCTCTGTCATACCGCTTGGCAGGCAGATTTCTTTGCCATGGTCTACAATCTTTCCTACCGGTGAGATAACGGCTGCTGTTCCGCACAGTCCACATTCTGCGAAATCTTTTACTTCATCAAAGTAAACTTCTCTTTCTTCTACTTCCAGTCCCAGGTATTCTTTTGCAACATAAACAAGGGAACGGCGTGTGATGGATGGCAGGATACTGTCAGACTTCGGTGTTACGACTTTGTTGTCTTTTGTAACAAACAGGAAGTTTGCTCCGCCTGTCTCTTCTACTTTTGTTCTGGTAGCCGGATCCAGATACATGTTCTCATCAAATCCCTGACGATGTGCATCCATGATCGCATGCAGGCTCATCGCATAGTTCAGACCTGCTTTGATGTGTCCGGTTCCTCTTGGTGCTGCACGGTCGAAGTCACTGACACGGATCGTGATCGGCTTTACGCCGCCCTTGAAATACGGTCCTACCGGTGTACAGAATGCACGGAACTGATACTCATCTGCCGGTTTTACACCGATAACAGCGTTTGATCCGAACATGTACGGACGAATGTACAGGGTAGCACCGGAACCATATGGCGGTACATAATCCGCGTTGGCTTCCACCAGTTTTACGATCGCATCTACAAAACGGTCTTTCGGAAATACCGGCATCTCCAGTCTCTTTGCGGAATTCTCCATACGCTCTGCGTTCAGGTCCGGGCGGAATACAACGATACGTCCGTCCTCTGTTGTATATGCTTTCATGCCTTCAAATACAGTCTGTGCATACTGTAATACACAGGCACACTCGCTGATGGTAACCATATCATCGGTGGTCATAGTACCTTCATCCCAGGCACCATCTTTAAAGTTTGATACGTAACGATAATCTGTTTTCACATAGCCAAATCCAAGATCTGACCAGTCAATGTTTTTTGCCATGATATCCTCCTAACGCCTTCCCTGCTGCTTTTTCATTCCACTTCGATACAACAGTCCGACAAAGTATTTTGATATGTTCTTAAGTATAATACTTTTTTCTGCGATATACAAGCATAATTCCTGCAAATTTTAGCAGTCATTCAGCTATACGGCAAATTTCAGGTCAGACGCACGTAAGACCTGGCAGGCGATTCTGGTCAGCTTTGCCGGCTGCATGCTCAGGTGCGTTTGATAAATTTCGTGCGGCAGGTCGGACAGGTGATCTCTATCTTTCCTTTTCCTCTCGGCACACGGATCTTCTGCCTGCACTGCGGACAGCGATAGATCTTGTGCGTTTTCGAATCGCTTATGATACTTTTATCCCCTTTGCAGAAACGGAGCAGTCTGTCCTTCGCTTCCATATACATCCGTTCTTCTTCGCAGCGTTTTTTTGGATATTTTTTGGAAAAACATCCGGAAATACAGACAAAACAGTAAAATCCAGCAGATAGAATTCAGTGCCGGTGCGTGCAGCAGAGCGGAGCACAGCATACATGCCACTGCGACCGCCAGAAGAAAGCGTGAGAAATTGTCAATCCCATATCTGCCCTGCATAAATTTTGCAAATTTTTCTTTCATAATACCATATGCCCTTTCTGTTTTAACCTATGCGTAATATCTTAATACGCTCTGGCTGGAAAATCAATAAACTGCCGATTAAAAATTTCTAATATTCTTGCCATACCGGTTCGGTTTTGTTATAATACAGTTAGTTTTGTCGAACCTTGTCGTCCAAAAGCGACGGAATGGAGTTTTTTATGAAAGTAAAGCATATGACGTTTCTGGCGATGTACACGACCATCGCCCTGACGATCTTTGTCGTGGAGGCGATGCTTCCGCCGCTCGCCCCGATTCCCGGCATCAAGCTTGGACTGGCAAATGTTGTCACTTTATGGCTTCTGTACTATGCCGGCTGGAGAGATGCCCTGTGTGTATTGCTGATGCGCATCACGATCGCCAGCATGCTAACCGGACAGATGGTATCCTTTTCCTACAGTCTGTGCGGCGGACTGTTCTGCTTCGCGGCGATGGCACTGCTTTTTTGGCTGCCTGGCAAAAAACAGATGGTTGTTATCAGCATCATCGGTGCCATGTTCCACAATCTCGGACAGATCTGTATCGCCATGGTGATCCTGCGCTCTGCCAGTATCCTTGTCTATCTTCCGGTACTGACGATCAGCGGCATCCTGACCGGAGCCTTTACCGGTCTTTGTTCCTGGTTTGCATCCAGAAGGCTGCGCAAAGATCAGGTCTGGTATTGCAGATGATCCAATAAGATTGCTCCCGCCTGAAAAATCGGAAATTACCTCACATCTGCTGCAAAAAACAGAGCCCCGAAACCGGGACTCTGTTTTTGTTATGCCTGGTACAAAAGAACTTTGAACCCTGCATCCTTATTTGGTTTTCTTATAAGCTGCTTTCTTAACGCCGCTCTTTTTCAGTGCTTTTTTCAGCTTGTTAAGCTGTGTTTTCTTCATCTTCTTCGGTACTTTCACCGTTACTTTCGCTTTTCCTGCCTTGAATGCATTTTTGCCGATCTTCGGTGCTTTTATTCCCTTGAAGGTGATTGTTGCCAGTTTCGGGCACTTGTTGAAGCTGTTCTTGCCGATGCTCTTGACATTTGCACCGATCACAACGCTTCTCAGTTTTTTCGCATTTTTGAATACGTTGTTTGCAACAGCCGTTACTTTAAACGTATAACCATCAATCGTTACCGTTGCCGGAATGATTACTTTCTTCGCAGTTTTCTTCAGAAGTTTGCTTACGCTTACGGTACCATTCTTTGCATCTGATTTTGTTACTTTGAATGCCAGTACGCCATCTGCACTCTTATGAACTGAACCTTTTGCAGGAACTGCTTTTGGTGCTTCCGGTGTGGATGGTTTCTCGGTAGACGGTGTAGTCGGTGTATCCGGTGTATCCGTTCCTTTTGCTTTTACGGTGATCTTAACCGTTGCTTTTACTTCCGGTCTTGCCACGCTGCTTACGGTGATGGTTGCTTCTCCGGCTGCCTTTGCGGTTACCACGCCTGTGTCGCTTACTTCTGCGACTGCTTTATCACTGGATTCATACTTCAGATCTTTGCTGTCTGTCGTATCTTCCGGAGTGATCGCTGCGGTCAGTTTTGCAGTTTCACCGACTTTCAGTTCGCTCTTGTCTGCTTTTACAGAAACTCCTGTGATCGGTTTTTCTACAACCGGTTCACCGTTTACTTTTACGGAAATCTTTGCATATACATCGCTGTCTTTTACAGAAACTTTGATCTTGGTCTCACCGGCTTTGACTGCTTTTACATTGCCTTTGTCATCTACCGTTGCTACTGTTTCATCTTCTGAGGTAAATACAAGTTTGCCTTTTGCGTAGTATGGTGCGATTGCTGCACTTACCTGTGCACTCTCTGCCTCTTTCAGTTCCAGAGCATCTGTCGAAACATGTACACCCGTTGCAGACATATTGATGTTATTGTATTTATACTCATCGAAGTCATACCACAGTACTGTCTTTTCGTTGTCTGCTTTGTAAGTTCCGTTATCCAGATCATCTTTACTCAGTGCTGCTGAGTAAACACGGATGTTCTTGATATAGTTGGAAGAACCACGGTTTGTCTCCGGGCAGTAGCCGATACCCAGCGGGTATGTGGTGCTTGCTGCGGTTCCGGCATTCTGTGTCGTTACCACTTCTTTGCCTTCCACATAGACAGAAATGTTATTTCCATCGTAGATTGCAGCTACATGCAACCACTGCTTCATTTCTTCATCACTCAGTTTTATCGTTACTGTTTTCCAGCTTCCGCTTGTATTCTTGATAAAGAAGTATACACTCTGTTCAGAAATACGGAATGCGGCGCTGTTGTCACCTTTGGATGCGATCATATTGAAATCGCTTCCACCGATTCCATAGCCATTCGGATTGACCACTGCTTCGATCGTGAAGGCTTTGTTTCCACCGATCAGGTTGTTGAACGTTGTATTTGCTGCTTCACCCGGAACATCTGCATGTCCGTTAAATCCGACTTCACCGTCTTTTTCTGCAATATTTGCTGTAGCTGCTGCACTGATATTCATATCATAATGATTTGCACTCTTGTCTTGTACAACAACCGCTGCATCTTCCGTCTCTGCAAATTTCTTTGCCAGCGCGATTGCCTCCTGCAGTTTCTGATAACGGAATTCACCTACCAGAGCCTTACCTTCTTCTGCCAGCGCATTGTAAGATACGAGCATGTTCTGAAGTTCTGTTACATCACTGGCTCTCTGTACATAAAGTTCATCAATTTCATCAATCTTAGCATTCAGTTCTTCTGCCGCTGCTTTAATGATATCATCCTCAGAAACAGATGCCACCGTGCGGTATGCACGTGTTACATCCATCGGATCGCTGTCATTTGTGGTATATGGTACCATGGTGTACTCATAAGTATAAGCTTTGTTATTTGGAAGCAGGTATGCGGAAAGTGTATCCTGACCGCAGCTCTTGTTTCCGGTTCCCTGTGAACGATAGTTTACTGTCAGGATCGTGGAATCCAGTTTGGTCAGTTCATATGGATGCTGTGCCTGATCCAGATCATCTACTGTGAAATGCAGGGCAGATGCTTCTACGGTATCCGTTGCTGCGATCGCCATTGCACCGTTTGCAGATGGGTTGGTTACGCTAAACCATTTTACTCCGGTGATCGTGCCGGTATCCTGTGTATCCAGGTACGGATAGAACATTCCGGATACGGTGTTGGTATATCTTCCAACCGTTGCGAAATCTTCTCTGTCCCACATGGACTCTACCGGACCGTTACCATACCATTCTACGTTTTCATATCCTTCCGGCAGTTCCATAACGGTACCGATACGGACGTAACGTCCAAGGCTCGTGCCGGTTGCATCTACGGTTGCCTCTACCGTCACTGCACCGCTTCCATCTACGGTATAAACCATCGTCTGCTGCAGGTTTGCCTGACTTGCACTTGCCAGTGTGACGCTGATCGTCTTCTGTCCTGCATCGTTTGTTCCAACTGTAATATCAGAAGCCGTTACATTTTTGTTGACATTCTTCCAGTTGCCGTCATAGTTGCCGTTATCGTTGTTCAGCAGACCTCTCCAGTAATTCGGAACCGGGCCGCTTGTCAGCAGTGTTTCGTTTTTGTATTTATAGTTTTTCAGTGTTCCGGTTGCTTTCTCTACTTCGAAGCTGAAGTCTGTACCGGAAACTTTGATCACATCTTCTTCACTCTGATCTACAGTTACGTTTGTATCGACTGTCGGCTCTACTTTTGTGACTTCTGCCGGAACCTGGAACTGCTCGTAAGCAACTTCATGTCCTGCTTTTGCCCACAGTGTATCTTCTTTGAGCTGTACAGACAGATTCAGATAGTATTCTGCTCCTGCTTTCTTCTCTTCCGGCATGGATGCACGATAAGGAACTTTGATCGTTCCGCTCTCTCTGCCTGCAATATCGGTATCTTCCG
>ENA-OQDT01001442-OQDT01001442.1-human-gut-metagenome-genome-assembly--contig:-NODE-1442-length-13853-cov-2.535189_pt1 | contig 13853 bp, 12 predicted proteins | sample MGYA00242786_ERZ504617 | MGnify/ENA primary metagenome ERZ504617 (study PRJEB26092, sample SAMD00036337) | human gut metagenome | host: Homo sapiens | study: EMG produced TPA metagenomics assembly of...
AATGGCGGCCCCACAAAAAACAGCGAAGGGGGAAAGAAAATGAGTAAAAATGAAATACCGAAACAAGATCCGAAACAGAAAAAGGGTCTTACAAATGCCCTGAAATATTTCTTTGGTGTTGGCGATGCCGGATTTGTTCTTATGAGTAATATCGAGACATTTTACTTTATGACATTTCTGACTGATCTGGCAGGCTTTGCAGCTGGTGTAGCTGGTGTGATCAATTCCGTATTTACCATTGTTGATGCCTGTCTGTCCTGGCTTTACGGAGGAATCATCAACGGCACAAAAGCAAAGAAATGGGGGCGTTATCGTTCCTGGCTGATCATGGTTCCGTGGATGGTGCCGTTTCTGTACGCATTCATGTTCATACGTGTCAGCGATAATGAATGGGTTTCGGCAGTAGTGATCATTGCCGCATCCATCGCATCTCATGTGGCATGGAATTTCAGCTATGTTGCCAACGCAACTCTGATCAGTGTTGTTGGTAAAACACCGGAAGACAAAGCAACGCTTGCATCCTCCAGGGCAACATGGAATAACATCGGCGGGCTGCTGTTTTCCTATATGGGGGCTTCCATTTGCAACACTTCTTGCCGGATATGTCGGTGAGAAAAATAAATTTGCAGCAGCAGCTTTCTGTCTGGGTATTCTGATGGTCGTAACCTATTTCGCCCATTTCAAGATGACGGAAGGTTATGAAGAGATTGAAACGGAAACAGCAGGAAAGAAAAATGACAAAACAAAGATCACGATCAGAGAGATGTTTGCTTCCCTGTTTCAGAATCCGCCTCTCATGGTCCTGATGCTGGCAGACCTTGCAAAATGGTGTGTGAAATTTGTAACAGCAGCATCTGCTATTTACTATTTCAGGGATGCAATGGGAAATCCGGGACTGATGACCACTTATCTTCTCTGGGTTGCTATCGGTGCCATCATCGGTGCTTTTTCCATGAGATACATTGCAAAAGCAATATCATCCCGTACAACTATGATCATCGCTTATGCAGGAATGGCAGTATCACTGTTCCTTGTATATATTTTCTACGGAAATGCAATGACAGTGATCGCCCTTATGACACTTGCCCAGTTCTTTTATGGCATGGCTTTTGCAGCTTCACCTGCACTTTATGCGGATACTGTAGTGTATGCAACATGGAAGAGCGGAAAAGATGCATCCGGATGGATCATGGGATTACAGAATCTTCCGCTGAAGATTGCCGTGTTCTTAAGAGGAACGATTCTCAGCGCCTGTCTTGTGGCGGTAGGCTGGAAATCCGGAGTTGTTCTTGAGGGGACGGCTCGTCAGGGAATGACGATTTCCTTTGCGCTTGTTCCGGCTATTTTCTGTCTGGCAGGTCTTCTGCTTCTGGTGTTTGGATTTAAGATCACAAAGGAAAAGGTTCTTCAGTATCAGGCTGAGATTGACGCAAGATCATAAAGATAAGTGATCGGGTATTTTGAAAGATCACAGGATAATAAAGGAGGAAGCATTATGTTGAAAGCATCGGAGATTTTACTTGAAACGATAAAAAAGGACGGCAGGCCGGAACGACTTCTGAGACAGTATGAGGGTGCGACCTTTTACCCGCCTAACCCGGCAAATAATTATGTGCGTGGAAACCGTCACCGTGGTATGGAGCCTATGAAGGATCTTTTCGGAACTGAGATCCTCTGGCCCCAGGAACAGCTGGCTGCAATGCCCCATGTAACAGAGGACAACAAAGTCATTGATGATATCACAGAATGGAAAGAGCAGCTGGTGATTCCGGATATTGTCGGTCAGTGCTCGGATCCGGCTTTATGGGAACCATTTAAACAGAAGGCACAGGAGATAAAGGATTCAGGAAGCCTTTTCATGGCATTTATGCCTACAGGTGTTTTTGAGAGGCTTCACTTCCTGATGGGATTTGAGGATATGCTGGTGAACTTCCTTCTTGAACCGGAGGATATGATGGATCTCTGCAATGCCATTGGGGAGTACCGTTTTCAGCTTACAAAACTGATCGTTGATAATCTCCACCCGGATATCATCCTTTCCCACGATGACTGGGGTTCCAAGCAGTCCCTGTTCATCAGTCCGGACACATGGAGAGAATTTATCAAACCACAGTATGAAAGATCCTATAAATATATGAAAGACCATGGAGTGATCATCATGCATCACGCAGATTCCTTCATGGAACCGATCATAGAGGATATGGTTGATCTTGGGATTGACATCTGGCAGGGAACACTTCCGCAGAATGATATTCCGAAGCTCCAGAAACAGCTGAACGGAAGAATGACACTTATGGGCGGAATCGATGCTTCTATTGTAGACCGTGTGGATTCCACAGAAGAAGAGATCCGCAAGGAGGTCAGAAGAGCATGTGAGGAGTATGCACCACACGGACATTTCATTCCATGTATTACCTATGGAGGTCCCGGTTGTCTGTTCCCTCATGTAGATTCAATTATTGATGACGAGATTGAAAAATATAATAAAGAGGTGTATGGAATTTAACCGAATGCGGGATTCGGATATCCGCTTGAACTGAAAAAACTGTTCTGCAATTTAATATCGAATATTGCAGAACAGATTTTTTGCTTGTATTTTCTGATGTTTTTGCTAAAATCTGCTATATGTGTTATTTTTGTAAAAAACAAATAATTGCGCTGATTGTGTTGAATGTGTACGAATTAAGTGAAAATAAGGTGGACGTCAGGTTTGCCCTGTATGCGGAGATGAAAGAAAAATGGCGATTAGAAGAGAACGGATGAGACTGGGAGATCTTTTGATCAAACAGAATGTTCTGACTGAGGAAGAACTGAAAAAGGCTTTGGAGCTGCAGAAGGGAAGCGGCAAAAAGATCGGAGAGGTTCTGGTCGATAATGGTTTTATCACGGAAGAGATGATCGTACGGGCACTGCAGATGCAGCTTGGCCTTAAGGTTGTCCAGCTGGCGGGGGTAACGATCCCGAAGGAAGTGCGGGGGCTGGTCAGTGTCGATCTTTTGAAGAAGTATACCTGTATTCCCTTTGAACTGGATCCTTATAATGCAAATATCCTGCATCTGGCTATGGCGGATCCGATGGATATGATGGCTATTGATGATATTTCCATTGTGACCAATCTCCAGGTGGAGCCTTATATCGCAACTACCAGAGATATCCGTACAGCCATCGACCGCTGGTATGGTGCATCGGAAACGCTGGATGCAGCCAGACGTTTTACAAAAGAACGGGAGCAGCTTCGGGTTAATACCGGAGAAGAGACAGGAGCAGATGTCAGTGACGCACCTATCGTTCAGCTGGTACGGTCTCTGCTGGAACAGGCGATCCGCCAGAGAGCCAGTGATGTCCATATTGAAGCATTGGAAAGTAAAGTGCGTGTCCGTTACCGGATCGATGGTACTCTTTATGAAAAAATGGTTTACGACAACAGCCTTCTTCCTGCAATTTCCACCAGGATCAAGATCATGGGAGGAATGGATATTTCCGAAAAGAGAAAACCACAGGATGGACGCCTGACGATCATGGTGGATCGTCAGGAATACGATATCCGAATCTCCTCGGTACCTACAGTACATGGAGAGAAGATCGTTATGCGTATTTCCTCTAAGCTGAGCCTTACCAAAAACAAAAAAGAGCTGGGGCTTGCGCCGGATGAGCTGAAACGCTTTGACCATATGCTGTCTGCACCCTATGGTATTATTTTTGTTACAGGACCTACCGGAAGCGGAAAGTCTACCACATTATATACGGCGCTGAGCGAACTTAATAAAGAGGCGGTCAACATTGTGACTGTTGAAGATCCTGTGGAAGCAGATATTGAAGGGATCAATCAGATCCAGGTGAATAATAAAGTGAATCTGACCTTTGCATCTGCACTGCGTTCGATCCTCCGACAGGATCCGGATATCATTATGATCGGCGAGATCCGTGACAGGGAAACTGCGGGGATCGCAGTACAGGCTTCGATCACCGGACATCTGGTAGTATCCACCTTACACACGAATAATGCAGCAGGCACCCTGAACCGTATGGCGGACATGGGAGTGGAGCGCTATCTCATTGCAGATTCCGTTGTAGGCGTTATCGCACAGCGTCTCGTGCGTAAATTATGTCCGCACTGCCGCAAAAAACGCCTGGCTACAGAAGAGGAAAAACGTCTGCTGAAACAGGATACCTATAAGGAAATGGAAATATATGAGCCAACCGGCTGTGATCTCTGCAATCATACCGGATATTTTGGGAGAACCGGTGTGTTTGAGATCATGGAAGTGAACGAAGAGATCCGTGATCTTATCGCAGAAGGCGGAAGCTCAGAGGAACTGGAAAATGCAGCCAGACGGGCAGGAATGTGTACACTGCATGACAATGGTATCCGTTATGTTCTGGAAGGAATCACATCCATTGAGGAAATGCTGAAGGTTTCCTATGAATGAGGAATCAGCAACAAGAGGTAAAAAATGTACATATTAGATGAAGTATTATCAGGGTCAGTCCGTGTGAAGGCATCGGATGTCCACTTTACTGTGGGCAGGCCGCCGGTGTATCGTGTGGATGGACAGCTGGATCCCATAGAAGGAGAAGCACTGTCACCTGAAATGATGGAAAAGCTGCTCATGCCTCTGATCGATGTAAGACACAGAGCGCAGCTGCAGGAAAAACGGGCAGACTGATTTCGCATACGCCATATCCGGGGTAGGCCGTTTTCGCGTGAATGTGTTTAAGCAGAGAGGAACGCTGGCAGCAGCCATGCGGTGTCTGCCTTTTGGTATCCCGGAACCGGGATCACTGGGGATTCCACCGGAAGTGGTAGAAATGACTACAAGGAAAAGAGGCCTTGTACTTGTTACAGGACCCACAGGAAGTGGTAAATCCACAACGCTGGCATCACTGATCCATGAGATCAACAAAAAGTATTGTTATCATATCATTACGCTGGAGGATCCCATTGAGTATCTGCACAGACATGACCGGTCCATTGTAAATCAGAGAGAGATCGGAAGTGATTCCATGGATTACGCACAGGCTCTCCGTGCGGCACTACGCGAAGACCCGGACGTGATCCTGGTGGGCGAGATGCGTGATCTGGAAACAATCTCTACAGCTATCACTGCGGCGGAGACCGGGCATCTGGTGTTTTCCACGCTGCATACCACAGGAGCAGATCAGACTCTTGACCGGATCATCGATGTTTTTCCGCCGGATCAGCAACAGCAGATCCGTATCCAGCTTGCGGCTGTACTGGAATGCATTGTATCCCAGCAGCTTTTGAAGCGGGCAGACGGACAGGGGCGTGTGGCTGCCCTTGAGGTGCTGTTTGCAAACAATGCCATCCGGAATCTGATCCGCGAGGGCAAAACATATCAGATTCCATCGGTCATGCAGACCAGCAAAAGACTGGGAATGCAGACCATGGATGATGCGTTGTATGATCTCTATATGAGAAAAATCATCGATGCAGATGAAGCCGTTACCTATGCACAGGATCCGGTATCCATGAACAAAAAGTAACCTTTGATCTGCCTGATTTCTGAGAGGAGTGAACCTATGCCGGGTTATTCATATATTGCCGTTGATCGAAACGGAAAAGAGAAGAGAGGCAGTCTGGAGGCTGATACCCGGGAAAAAGCCCTCGATTCTCTGAAAAATGCAGGAATGATCCCGGTTTCCGTGAGGGAGCAGGGAATTCTGAATAAAGATATTGATCTTTCTATAGGAAAAAAAGTAAAGTCGAGAGACTTAAGTGTATTCTGCAGGCAGTTTGTCAGTATTCTGCAGGCCGGTGTCCCGATGAAAGAGGCACTGCAGATGATGGAAGAGCAGACAGAAAATAAAACGCTGAAAAAATCCATCAGTGCGGTGCTTTCCGGGCTGGAGAAGGGCAATACTCTTGCGGATTCTATGAGGGCACAGCCGGAAAGCTTTCCGCCGATGCTTGTAAATATGGTGGAGGCAGGAGAATCCGCCGGCAGTCTGGATACTTCTTTCTCCCGCATGGCAGTACACTTTGAAAAAGAAGCAAAGCTGAGAGCAACGGTAATGAAAGCAACCATTTATCCCATTATCCTTATCGTGGTATCCATCGCTGTTATTGCGGTGATGCTGCTTTATGTGATCCCGATCTTTATCAGTATGTTTGACGGAATGGATATTGAGATGCCGGCTGTTACCATGTTTGTAATGAATGCCAGTCGCTGGACCTCGTCTCACTGGTATGTGCTGCTGGCAGTTATCATTGCGCTGGCAGCCGGGTACCGTGCAGCATACAGAAGTGAACAGGGCCGGCTGGTCATTGACCGTATCAAAATGAAAATGCCGCTGTTTGGAAAGCTTACCGTCAAAACAGCCTGTGCTGAATTTTCCAGAACAGTAAGTACTCTCCTGTCAGCCGGGATTCCTACGATCAACTGTCTGGAAACAGCAGCAAAGGTTGTCCGGAACATCTATTATACCAATGCGCTGATGGATGTGAGAGAAGCTGTGATGAAGGGTATTCCCATGTCGGAGCCGCTGCGGGCATCCGGGATCTTTCCGCCGATGGTCTGTCAGATGACCGGGATCGGTGAGGAAACCGGAAACCTGGAGGCTATGCTGGAAAAGCTGGCGGATTATTATGATGAAGAGGTAGAAATGACTACACAGAGTGTGCTGGCAGCCATGGAGCCTCTGATCATCGTGTTTATGGCACTGGTCATCGGAATCATCGTCATTTCGGTTATTTCGCCTATTGCAGCGATGTATTCAGGACTGGATAATCTGTAAACAGAAAAGGGCAGGAGCGTAGTGAAGATACATACGTGAGAACTGCTGTATTGATTTTGGATGTGCTGCAGTAGAGCATAGGGAACTGCATTCATCATAGATTTATGAAAAAGGGAGAGATACAATATGTTTAGGCTTTTAAACAAAAAGAAAAAAGATAACAAAGGTTTTCTCACTGGTAGAGCTTGTTATCGTAATCGCGATTCTGGCGATCCTTGTCGGAATCCTTGCACCACAGTACACAAAATATGTTGAGAAAACCAGAAAAGCTGCTGATGCTTCCAATATGGATGAGATGGTAAAGGTTGTTAAGGTATATGCTGCTGATCCAGCTAATGAGCTTGCTGAAGGCACGTATACTGATTACAATTAAGACTAATGGTGGGAACTGAGCTTTCTTCTAGTTGCTGATAAGACTGGGCTGACAGCAGAATTAAATGCATCTATTCCTAACTGGACTTCCACCACAACAAAATCCAAAAAGTGGGGTGTTAATGGAAAACCTACTAGTATTATAGCTTATGTAGCTGTTAATGCTGAGGGTGGTACAAGTGTAACATATGCTACTGGGGATGCTACTGGAACAGATACAACAAATAATAAATTTGCACAGTATATGAGTTCTGGTGAGGCTAAAGCTAAAGAGTAATCACGCATAATTTCTACAGAAAGGAATCCCCCCTATGCTCCTTTTACTTGAAATAGTTCCTTACATAGTCATTTTTATATTCGGGATCACCATAGGCAGCTTTTTAAATGTCTGCATTTATCGGATCCCGCTTCATCAGTCCATTGTGACGGTTTCCTCCCACTGTATGACCTGTGGGAGGAAACTGAAGTGGTATGATATGGTCCCGGTATTCAGCTGGCTGCTGTTAGGTGGAAAATGTCGTAGCTGTAAATCAAAGATATCCATCCAGTATCCTGTCATAGAGTCACTGAATGGTATTCTCTACGTAGTGATCTGTCTGGTAAACGGGATGGATCTGTTCAGTCTGATCTACTGTCTGATGACATCAGCACTTTTGACCTTAAGCCTGATCGACTGGCGCACCTATGAGATCCCTCCGGGGATCAATGGTTTTCTGTTTATCCTTGGTGCGGCCGCAGCTGTTCTAGACAGAGGAAATCTACTTTCTCATCTTGCCGGTATGGTCTGTGTCAGCGGTTTTTTAGGTATCTTATATCTGATAAGCAGGGGCAGAGCCATCGGTGGCGGAGATATCAAGCTGATGTTTGCCTGCGGTCTGATCCTCGGGTGGAAGCAGATCATTCTGGCGTTTCTGCTGGGATGCATCATCGGCTCTGTAATCCATCTGATCCGTATCCGGGTTCAGGGTGAGGGACATGTGCTGGCCATGGGTCCATATCTGTCCGCAGGTATTTTTCTGGCTGCCCTGTGGGGAAATGCATGGATCAGCTGGTATATATCGTTATTGTGAAATCAGGAAAGTGTCATGCTGTATACAGAAGGTATTTCTGTAAACAGCAGCAGCCACTTTTCTGTTACAAAAGTACATCCGCACAGGAGAAAATACAGCAGGTGTATTTTTGCGACGGAAAAGACCATGTGAAAGTATTTGGAGGAACCGGAAATGGCGAAATTTTTAAGCATAGAGGCAGAGGCCTCACAGCTCCGTGTGGCAGAGATAGAAGAAAACGGACGGAAGAACAGGATACGGCACTGCTTCTGTATTCAGGTACCAAAGGGAAGTGTGGAGGACGGACAGCTTCGGGATACCAGAAATCTGGCAGGTATTTTAAGAAAGGAACTGTCAGAAAGAGGAATCCGGACAAAAAAAGTATTTTTTGTAGTAGGCTCCACCAGGATCGCAAGCAGGGAAGTACGGATCCCTCTTGTAAAAAAGAACCGGATACAAAGCATTATCGAGGCCAATGTCACGGATTATTTTCCAATCGATATCTCAAAGTATGTGCTTTCCTACAGTATCATCGATATCGAGGAGGCGCAGGAGCAGCCTCCACAATATCATCTGATGGTTTATGCCGCTCCACGGTCCATTTCCAGGGCTTACGGAGAATTTGCGGAGAATGCAGGTCTTACCATGACCGGTATCAATTATACAGGAGACAGCATCTACCATTCTGTAAAGGGCGCTTTTTCGAAGGGCGTTCATATGCTGGTGAAGATCGAACTGGAATTTACCGGCATTACGATCATACGTGATGGAGAACTGGCTCTGCAGAGAAATATAAATTATGGTATGGATTCTGCTGTGGAGGCAGTACGTGCATTTCCGGTACTGGGAGACAGGCTGGATACAGACGGAGCTCTGAAGCTTCTTTTTGAGAAAAACTGCTTCTACGAAGCACTGGATGCTAATGAATCAGAAGAATACAGGAAAGACAGCCAGAGGGCGGATGAAGAGGGAAGGCAGCTGGCGGATGCAAAGGCGGAGGTAACGGAGAGTCTCCGTTATATGATCGGAAATATATCCAGGATCATGGATTATTACATATCCCGAAATCCGGGAGCTGTTTTTGACTCTATTTACTGCTGCGGGATCGGCGGACAGATCCGTGGAGTGATGGCACTTCTCGGTCATGAGCTTGGACAGGAGGTACACCGCATCCGGCAGCTTGAGAATTATCAGCTTCCGGATAAAAAGGAAAATGAGGATTTTTTCCTGTATGTGGCGATCCTGGCGCCGGGCAGATCCGGTGTGAACCTTATGGAGGAGAAGTCCTCCGGTAAAAAGAATAATGAGCAGGAATCCCTGAGAGGCGCGGTCGTGGTGTTTGCGATCGGTGCAGTGGCCGGGCTTGCTCTTACGGGAGCAGGCTTTGCAAACCGGATCCATCAGCAGAAAAATTACGAATATCTGAACCGGCGGGTAACGGAAGAGAGCTACGTTGAGGATATCTACAATACCTATACCGCAGCAAAATCGGAATATAAGAAATACAAAAAAATATATGAGCTTACCAATACCCCCAACGAAAACCTGAAAAGCTTTCTTGAGGAAATGGAGCAGAAAATGCCGTCAGATATTACTATTGAAAATTTCAGTTCCACAGGAACAGAAGTCAGTTTTTCCATGCGAGTTACCGGAAAACCGGAGGCAGCGGATACTCTGATGCAGCTGCGGACCTTTGAAAGTCTGGCAACGGTAACTACAACAGGCATCGATCAGTCTGACGATGGAACGGTTACTATGACTGTTACCTGTACCTATGAGAAACCGGCAGCTGCTGATGAGAACAGCGAACAGTAAGGAGGCAGAGGGTGAAACTTAAGATATCCATGCATGATAAAATAATATTGCTGATGTTTTTCGGTATTGTGTTCTTTGCGGCGGGATATGTGTTCGGATATCGTCCGCAGATGGAGAAGGCAGAGGCCTTTCAGGCAGAGAGTGTGTCTGTCCGCGAACATCTGGACAGGCTTCTGAAAATGGCAGAAAAAAAGGAATACTACGTGAAGGAAACCTCCTCCATGCGGAAGAAGATCGAGGATTATATGGCACAGTTTCCGGCAGATATAAAGGAAGAAGACGGGATCCTTCTTGCCAGTGCCATGGAAAATTCCCTGGATATGAAGGCTTCCAGCGTAGGCCTTGGAACGAAGGAATTCGTGGCTGCTATGGACGGAAGATCCCAGTCGGATATTGAGGAACAGCAGGAAGCAGCGGATGCGTCAGAAAACCAGGAGGATACCGCAACACCGGTTTTGTACCGGACTCAGGATGACCTGCAGATTTCCATCACCTATGCAAGCCTGAAGGAGCTGGCAGAATATCTGGCATCACAGAATGGAAGGATGACCATTGATTCGGTAAATGCATCCTTTGATCCGACTACAGGAAATCTTACAGGTACGCTGACCGTGGATCTGTTTTCCATGACAGGAACCTCCAACAGCTATACAAAACCGGATGCAGGCAGTGTGGCACATGGAACCGGCAATCTTTTTGGTACGATAGAGAATGCAGAAGCAGGCAAATAGAAGGAGACAGTTAGAGGGGAGAAAAAGAGGCCCCTCTATCTGTATTTTCGGGAACAGGTGAAAAATGACGGAAAATAAAAAGAATTCAGGTATGACACTGATCGAAGTGATCGTTGCAGTGAGTATTTTTTCCATTGCTGCGGTGGTACTGTTCCGGGGATTTGTCACATCGGGACTGATCAACAGAAAATCCGCCCTCTATATGGAAGCAACAGCAATGGCGGAGAATATCATGGAGGAGGTCAGGGCGAAGGATTTCGGAGATCTTTCTCTGGCATTTAATTATCCGATCGACAAATCATCCTCCGGAAAAGAAAAAACAAGGCTTTCTTTTTTGGATTCCCAGATCAATCAGGTCAGGGATGGAAGTCTTGGAGTGCGGGAAGTGCTGAAGGACCATGAGGGCTATAGTGGGGTACGGCTTTACCAGGCTGCAGATGGGGAAGATACATCCAGAGTCACGGCATCTGTGATCTCTGAGGACAATGGCAGGACCTACACATTTAATCCGAGAGAAAGCGGAGAAAATGCATCGAAATATTATTTCCAGCTTACCAATGTGAAAAATGATCGCGAAAGCTTTGACGCTTTGCTGGAGTTTGACGGAAGTAAGGATTCCGGCTACAGCAGGAAAACAGCCTCCAACAATGAATACGGCAAAAATGATTACCTTATGCCGAATATCTCAAAGCTGGATACCAGGACTAATGCGTTCCTTATCATGGATAAAAAATGGGATGATAATGCAATGAGGGAGATCGTGTCCGGACAGCTGGAATATGCAAAAAAACAGTATGCAGAGGATAAAACAGAGGGCAGCGGGGAGGATGAACCGAAAAAGCTTTCTGCGGATGAGGTTTATGCAGGAACCAGGCGGACCCTTTATATCCGTGTGACAGAAAGCGGCGGAACCGTTAAGGCAGAGGCCCGCTATACCTTAAGTGCATATAATTATGTGAAAAAGAACGGAAACAGATATGAGCGGATGGATATCTGCCCCTGCGGCGGGGCATCCTTCCGCACAGGAACAAAGACAACCAGTGACTGCTTCTGTACTTACGAAAGTGCATATGTTCCGTTTTACAGCGCGGAAGCAGATGCAAACCTGAAAAGCCTGTATGTTTTTTATTATCCCAATTATGAATCTGACAACAGCGTGACACCTCTGGATGAGATCGTTCTGGATAATACTGCCAATTATCCTTTGCAGCTTTATATCACAAAGCAGAGAGACGAAGAAAACGGTACACCAACCTCCGTTCAGGAAAATGCCTACAGGATGTCCCTGACAGTAAAGGAAAGCCCTTCCCTGCTTGGAAAGAGCAACTGGAACACCAATCCCGGCCTTTACAAAGCACAGACAAAGCTTCGTACCAATCTTGACTATAATATCAGTGATCTGGATAAGATCCTGTCAAGACCAAAGATCAGCCAGATGAAGCTGACCTATCAGGCTGTCAGCGCATCAGGTGCCAACGAACGAAAGCTTACAGGGAGTGCTGCAAAGAAGGTTCTGGATCATAACGGCCTTGATGACCGGAAGCAGAGTGACAGGATCTATACTGCAAAGGTGAGTATATATAAAGCCGGTGCAGCAGAGAAAGGCTTTCCGGAAAGCGACCGGATCGCTGTTCTGGACAGTGCGAAGGAAGATTGAGTTTCTGGAGAAAAGAATGAACAAAATGAACAGTAAGACAAAACAAAAAAAGAACCAGGGCTTTTCCATGATCACCGTGATCCTGGCAGTGTCCTTTATCGGCATTTTAAGCATGCTGATGCTGTATCTGGCAGTAAGCAATTTCTTTATGAAAACTACAGATCTGAAGGGGAAGAACAGCTTTTATACGGCTGAGCGTGCACTGGAAGAAATAAAGACAGGGCTGCAGCAGGATATAGGAGATGCCATGTCAAAGGCCTACATTCATGTACTGGAGACATACGATAAAAACAGTGCTTCCAAGGATGTAGTACAGGATGAAGAGCGTCAGAAGGAATTTCAGAATGATTTTATTGAAAAGCTTGCCGAAAGCCTTCAAAAAAGTGGCGGCTCCGGATCAGAATACAGTCTGGAGCATCTCAAGAGCTATCTGGATCTTACAGACAGCAATAAATACGATCCGGATAAAGAGACACTGATCGTGACCACATCTGCAGGAAGTGAACCGATACTGAAAAAAAGCCAGAGGACGGGATCCTCCTGGAAAACCTGAAGGTAATCTATGTGGACGCCAAAGGGCTGGCATCTGTGATCGAAACCGATATCCGTCTGGGTATTCCGGAGGTACAGTTTCCCACCCCATCCACACTTCCGGATCTGATGAACATGATCGTTGTGGCAGAGGGAGGTATCATATGTGATGCAGATGTGACAAAAGCATCCACGATCCAGGGCAGTATTTATGCAGGGCTCTTAAAAGGCAAAGATAATCCGGACGGGGATTCCCGCACAAGTATCCTGCTGAAGCCGGGCGCTTCCCTGGAGATCACCCGGGGAGACAAGGTTGTGGGAGCAGGTGAGATCAAGGTGGAGGAAAGAGGAACCTTTACCAGTGATGCCGGTGTGACACTTTGGGCACAGGGGGCGAGACTTTCCTCTGCGACTGTTAATCTTCTGGGAACTACATATTTTGCAGACGATCTGACTGTGGAATCCGGAAAAAACAGCAATGTGACTATCCGGGGAATTATTATGGCTACGGCTCAGCAGGATCGGCAAGAGCAGACAGCTGCAGAAATGCGGGAACCTTGTATACAAACTGGACGGATGCGGCTATCAGCAGTGCCATCGTGATCAATGGAAAAAATACGACCATGGATCTTTCCGGAGTGGAGAAGCTCATGCTTGCCGGAAAAAATTATATAGGCACCTCCAGGATCGCATCAGGAAACAGCAGATGCCGGAAACAGTGATGTGATGACCGGTGAGAGCCTGACAGTAAAGGGAACACAGCTTGCCTATCTGTTTCCTGTGGAACTTTTTGATCTGGAATCCGGTGCGCTTGGTGGAAATCCGGTGTCCTACGATGAATATAGCCAGTCCGGACTGATGGGCAGACAGAGCTTCCGGTGAAATGGGATGAACCGGTGGAAAGCTGGGGAGGCAAAACTCTCCGCCAGATCGGGAGTGGAT
>ENA-OQDT01001443-OQDT01001443.1-human-gut-metagenome-genome-assembly--contig:-NODE-1443-length-13846-cov-3.488811_pt1 | contig 13846 bp, 18 predicted proteins | sample MGYA00242786_ERZ504617 | MGnify/ENA primary metagenome ERZ504617 (study PRJEB26092, sample SAMD00036337) | human gut metagenome | host: Homo sapiens | study: EMG produced TPA metagenomics assembly of...
TATTTGTGATGCGTATCGGCATCGGTGATCACAGCTGCAAGAGTGGTCTCACTTCCGGTTCCGGCAGTTGTCGGAACTGCGATCAGGAGCGGAAGTCTGTGCCAGATCTTTAAGATGCCTTCCATCTTAGAAAGAGACTTATGCGGGCGGGCAAGTCTTGCACCGACTGCTTTTGCACAGTCCATGGAAGAACCGCCGCCGAATGCAAGAAGTGCCTGACATTCATGGTCAAGATAAAGATCCTTCGCATCTTCTACGTTGGCAGAAGTTGGATTTGCAACTGTATCTTTATATATTGTACATGAAATCTGAGATTTTGAAAGCTGTTTTTCCCAAAGGTTTTTGTAAGTCCAAGCTTGTAGACACCTGGGTCTGTGACGAGCAGGATGTGGGAAATGTGATGCTTTTTCAGTACGGCAGGGACATTTTTGAATCCATCGATTAATTCTGGTTCCCGGTAAGGAAGAAACGGAAGAGCAATTCTAAAACAAGTCTGAAAAATGCGACAGTATATTTTCTTAAAAGTATTCATGAGAAACCTCCATATAATATAAAAAATTTGTGTGTTCAAAAGAATTGGAAAAATACAGTGTCATACTGCAAATCCTGTGCTAGAATAAAACTGGGGGTAACACCCATGTCAAGAAAGAGAGTGAAAGATATGCAGAAAAAAGACGAATACTGCATCACTGCAGGTGAATTTGCAAAGATGTGCCAGACCACCAGAGATACACTCCGCTATTATGAGCGGCAGGGAATTTTAGTGCCGAAGAAGAATCCGGTCAACGGATATCATTATTATAGTTATGCACAGATCAGCTCCTATTATTTTATCCGAACATTCCGTGAACTGGACTGTTCGGTAGGAGATATTAAAGAATACCTGTTGGGCGGGGAAGAGGTAAGATTTGACGCTTTTGTGGATCAGCAGTATGACAGACTGCTCATGATGAGAAGAGAACTGGACCGGAAGATCCACACGATTGCCGGAACGAGGAAGATTCTAGATCAGATCCGGATCGCAGATGCAGGGAAACCGGTGATCAGAAAAGTGGAACATTCTTTATATCTGATGTTGACAGAAGTCCGGTCGTCACCGGCGACTTCGTCCGGGGAGATAGCAGAAGATATACGCAGACATCTGAAATGTTGTGAGATTCCGGATGTCCAGGCATTTCCAATGGGATCCGCAATTGGGAAAGAAGCATTTATGAAGGGAATATATTCGTATAAAAATGTGTTTAGTTTTGCGGATAAAAAGCAGAAAGTATATACAGAGATGAAGCCGGGGGAATATCTTGTGGCTGTATCGCGGGAAAGTGACGGAGATATCAGCAGAACTTACAGAAAGATGATGGAATTACTGCAGAAAGAGAAGAAAAAATGGAGTTCAGATATTTACATTCTCAGTATTGTCAATGTGATCGACCCAAACGAAGAACGGAAATATCTGAAATATATATTTGCAGCGGTCAGTGATTTATAGTATCATTTTCATCTTATCTTTCTCCATCTGCATCCAGTAATCTTTGCGCTCTTCAAATTCCTGAGAGATCCATTCCAGTGATTCATCCAGTCCTTCTCCGGTGAATGGAAAATCTTTCAAAGTCTTTACATCATCAGAAGTCTGTTCGAAGCACCATGGTTCCGGATACACCCATACGTGCAGAATGTCATTTTCTGCACGCATGAAGAAGCGCATGCCATGATGGGAACCGGAGAAAGGTTCTTTTTTTAATACTTTTGTATTGAGACCGATAACCTTGATCATAAGAAATCCTCCCTTGTTGTTCAGTCGGTATTCTCATCTTATCACAAAAAGAATGATTCATAAAGGCAGATTTCTAAAGGCAGATTCTTTTATTTCTGAGCCTCTTCTGCAAGTTTTTTGTAATAAAGAATCAGATCTGCAGCCTGCTGATAACTCAGATGAGTGGTGTCAATGGACAGGTTGTAGTATTTGGACTGTCCCCATTCTTCACCGGTGAATTCCTTGCGGAAAGTACTGCGTTTTTCATCAATTTCTTCAATCTTACGTTTGGCTTTTAAGTGGGAATTGATGTGGTCACGGGCCATGACTGCAGCAATCCGCTTGTCCATATCTGCATGGATGAATACACTGAAGGCATTGTCCTGTTCACGTGTAAGGTATCCGGCGCAGCGGCCAATGATGATGCACGGCTTTTCGGCGGCCAGTTCTTCTACGAGTTCAAAAGGAAATGGCTTCTTCTTAGGTCTGGAGTAGTTCATAGCGATGGAATACAGCAGACTGTTCATCGGCTGTTCTTCCAGATATTCTTCAACTTCCCCCTCAAATCCACGTTCTTTTGCAATTGCAATGAAACGTTCTTTATCATAGAATTCATACCCGGTACGTTTTGCAAGAATCTTTCCGATGGCATGTCCGCCGCTTCCATATTCACGTCCGATACAGATAATTGTTTTTTCCATAATCGTTAACCTCCATTTATCTGATTCATAATTCATTAATATAACTGATAGAAAATCGTTGCACCGATAACCGTCATAAGTCCCGAAACAGCGATAGAAAGACTGCTCATAGCACCTTCAATCTCTCCTATCTCCATAGCTTTGGCCGTTCCCATGGCATGGGAAGCCGTTCCGATGGCGAGACCTGTGGCGATCGGATGCCTGATCCCGCACAGCCGGCAGATCACATCACCGAACATATTTCCGATGATTCCGGTAATGATGATAGCTGCAACGGTGATCGTAACGATTCCACCAAGCTCCTCAGAGATTCCCATTCCGATCGCTGTCGTGATAGACTTCGGAAGCAGGGTTGCATAGATCTTCTTATCCAGATGGAATAACATCGAGAAGACCCATACACCGGCCAGACTGGTGAATACACCGGAGAGAATACCGGCAAGGATAGCTTTCATATTCTTTTTTAACAGTCCCATCTGCTGATGCAGCGGAATTGCAAGGCAGACGGTAGAAGGTGTCAGCAGATAGCTGAGTAACGAAGAACCATCTTCATATACTTCATATTTAATATTGGTAACTTTCAAAATAATAATCACAAATACAATTGAGATCAGCAGTGGATTGCAGAGCGCAAGCTTTGTCTTTTGTCTGAGAATGATACCGATCTCATATCCGATCAGGCTGATTGCCAGACAGAAAAATGCTGAATCCTGTAATAATTTACTCATGTTTTTTGTCCTCTTTCTTTAAGATAAACTGTGCAATACGTCCGCTTACGGCCATAACAAGGATGGTTGTAACGACGATAATAATACTGATCGGAATGATTACTGGCTTTAAAGCACCACAGGAAACCATAAGTCCGACTCCGGCAGGGATAAAAAGCATTGGCATGATTTCAATCAGAAATCCTCCGGCTTCATTTACTGCACTGAGTGGAAGTATACCGGTCTGTAAACCGATCAGCATAAGAACGAGGCCGTAGATGCTGGCCGGAACCGGGAGCGGCAGTAATGCGTGCAACAGTTCTCCGACGAATGAGATCGCCAGGATGATCATAAATTGTCTTACAAACTTCATGTGTTCCTCCCTATATCTTGTGAATCATAAGATATCCACTTTACTTTGGTGAAATTGTCCTACCAATTATACCACTTCTGAAATAATATGCACGGAAAATCTTAGCGAAAATTGTATAAAATATAATACGTGTGATATGGCGCAGGAATTTAAACGGCATAAATGAGAAATATTATCTGAACAGTCGGAGGTATTAAGAAAATCTTCATAATTTATAAGAGGAAGTCTTTATATTTTTATAGTAAAATGAATCCATATTCTGAAAAGTCTGAAAAACGACAGAGAGGAGGAGTATGAGGAAGGTAATTGAAGTCAGGAATCTATACAAGCTGTACCGTGTTGGTGATGAGTTTGTACGCGCACTGGATGGTGTGGATTTTGAGATATATGAAGGAGAGTTTTGTGCAATTGTCGGGACCTCCGGTTCTGGTAAATCTACACTTCTGAATATGCTGGCGGGGCTGGAAAAACCGACAAAGGGAGAGGTCATCATTGCGGGAAAGCATATTGAAAAGTTAAATGAAGAACAATTGGTGACATTCCGGCGGGATCATGTGGGATTCATCTTTCAGTCATTTCATCTGATGGGAACGTTGAATGCGGTGGAAAATGTAGCATTGCCGCTTAGCTTCCGCGGCGTTCCAAGAGATGTAAGAGTACGAAAAGCCAATGAGATGTTAGATCTGGTAAAACTTGGAAAGCATAAGAAGCATCTGCCGAATCAGATGTCGGGCGGACAGCAGCAGAGAGTGGGAGTTGCCAGGGCACTGGTAGTAGATCCGGATATTATATTTGCCGATGAGCCGACAGGAAATTTGGATTCCCATACATCGGAAGAAGTCATGGAACTGATGCAGCGGGTGGTCAGAGAGCAGAAGAAGACACTGGTTATGGTCACACATGATGATCATCTGGCAACTTATGCGGACAGGGTATTTCATATCCGGGACGGCAGGATCATTAAGATAGAAGATAACCGATGGAAAAAAGGAAAAGAAGAGGGAGGAAGACATGCAGAAACGAATACAGAAAGAGATAGGAAATAATTGCTTGAAAAGAATCATTGTTGCCTTTCTGGCAGTGATCATGATGACAACTATGCTGCATCCGCAGATGGTACAGGCTGCAACAGGAATTACGATCGAGTCAAAAGACAATAAGGTGCTGACATATAAAGCGGGAGAAAAGAAGACATGGACATTTACCGTAACGAATCATTCGGGGAATCCGATGAATAATGTAACGGTAACACCGGATCTTGGAGATGACAATGATGTATGGCCATTCAAAACAGAGATGCAGAGTTACCAGCAGAACATTGGAACCCTGGAAAACGGAAAATCAAAAGATGTGGCGTTTGATTTTACTCAGAGAGAAGATGTTCAGACTTCACGCTATACTTTAAAGTTCAAGGTTACGGCAGACGGACAGGAAGAAGCAGAAAAGCAGTTCTATGTGAATACCACAGCAAAGCCGGTACAGAAAGACACACAGGATAATAAAGACAACAAAGATACAGATGACGGCAAGGATACAGGAAAAGGCAATGGAGCAGGCAGTAGTTCTGACACATCTTACCAGACACCGGATGCCGGCGGTTACAGTAACGGAGAAGCAGCTTACAGCGGAGGAGCCGGTGGAAGTACGGATGGAGGTGCAGCTTCGGGAAATGGTTCTGTTCCGCGTGTGATCGTAACCGGATTTACAACCGATCCGGCAGAAGTCCGTGCGGGCAGTAATTTCAAGTTAACGATCCATCTGAAAAATACATCCAAGATGAAAGTCAGCAATATGCTGTTCAATCTTTCAGCACCGACAGAAGGCAGCGATGAACAGACGACATCACCGGCATTCCTTCCATCATCCGGTGCAAGCTCCATCTATCTGGACAGCATTGCCCCGAATGGAACAGCCGATATCAGTATCGAACTGAATGCAAAAGCAGATCTTCTTCAGAAGCCATACAGCATGGAACTTTCCATGAAATATGAAGATCCGAATGCTACGCAGGTAGAAGGATCGTCAAGTATCTCTATTCCGGTGAAGCAGGATGCAAGATTTGAAATCAGCGATTTTGAGATCAGTCCGCAGAGCGTTGCTGTCGGTGAAGAAGCAAATGTGATGTGTAGTCTTTATAATCTGGGACGGATCAAGCTCTATAATGTAAAAGCTACATTTGAAGGAAAGAATATCAAAAAGTCGGAAGTATTTATCGGAAATATAGAATCCGGTGCAACCGGTTCGATTGATGCCATGCTGGAAGGAAAGAAAATATCGAATGGTCCGGCGAAGGTAACGATGACACTTAGTTATGAAGATGAATCGGGGAACATTTCAACAACCACGAAAGATCTGAATCTGGAAGTGACAGAAAAAGTGGATGATGATGAGGCGGCAGCTTCCGATATGCCGGAGGAGACACAGAAAAGTTTTCCTGTAATTCCGGTTGTAATCGCAGCAGTGGTCATTGCAGTGGTGGCAGCAGTCGTAATACTTAAGAAGCGCAAAAAGAAACAGCTGGCAGAGATTGAAGAGGAGGAGTTATTGGATGAACTGGAACGATCTTCTGAGGATGAGCATCAATAGTCTGCGGAGAAGGAAACTCCGTACATTTCTGACGGTCCTTGGTGTGTTGATCGGTACAGCTTCGATTGTAGTGATGATCTCACTCGGACTTGGTATGCAGCAGTCCCTTTATAAGGAAGTGGAACAGTCGGGAGGTCTGACCAGTATCACTGTGACCGGATCGGACAACAGTGACGGTATGACGACAGAAAGTAGGGGATCAGGACAGGAGACAGAAAAAATGGATAGATGACCAGTTGGTTGAAAAGATCAGTAAAATGGATCATGTGAAATTAGCTGCACCAATCTATGAGACTTCGGTGATCCTGCTGAAAGGCTCCTATAGGGCGCAGGTCCAGTTGCAAGGAATGACACCGGAAGGCCTGAAATCCCTAAATATGGATCTTGGCGATGGAACGCTTCCAAAGACCGGAACAGGACATCTGGAGCTGATATTCGGAAATGGCGTGATCACTGATTTTTATGAAACAGGAAGCGGCAACGGATATTATGATACCGGGAAAGTCCCGAATATCAATCTGATGAAAGATTCTCTTTTCATGATCACGGATACAGAGAATTACAATAGTGACAGCAGCACAGCCTTTGGAGACAGTACAGACGGAACGGCAGGTACAGGGAGCCAGTCAGATTCCGGAACCGGGAAGACAAAACCTGTTCAAAAGTATGTAGTAAGGGCAAGCGGTGTGATAAATGGCGGCCTGGATGACTATTCCAATAATTATGACAGTGTATTTTGTGACCTGGAGACTTTAAAGCAGTTATTGCGGAAAGAATATGCAGGCAAAGTCATTCCGGGACAGCCGAAGACCAAAGCTGGAAAGGCATTAAAAGGCTTCTATTATACGTCATTAAAAGTGAAAGCAGACGATATAGATCACGTGAATGAGGTCGCTGATGTAATCCGTAATATGGGATATAATGTTGAGACCAATGCGGAATATCTGGATAGTATGAAGAGTCAGTTCGCGATTGTACAGGCGGTGCTCGGAGGTATTGGTGCGGTGTCATTACTGGTAGCTGCAATCGGAATTGCAAATACGATGATGATGTCCATATATGAGAGAACAAAAGAGATCGGAGTCATCAAAGTACTTGGCTGCAGTCTGAAAAACATTAAGCAAATGTTTCTGATTGAAGCAGCATTTATCGGACTTCTCGGTGGAATAGTCGGAAATATGGTGAGCTTTGCAATGTCTGGTGCAATCAATATGGTAACAGCACAAAGCTCGGCACTGGGAGTAGAGGGAAATATTTCTTATATTCCGGTATGGCTGGTGCTTATTTCTATTGGATTTGCGATGCTGGTCGGTATGGTGGCGGGATATTTCCCGGCGCTTCGGGCAATGAGACTGAGTCCGCTTGCGGCAATCCGCAGTGAATAAAGTAAGCAAGAACAGGTGAAAAGGGGACAGGTGAAAAAAGCACCTGTCCCCAAGTCTTTTATTCTTCTATTATATGAATTTCCAGATAGTCAAATTCAATAGAATCTACGAAGTTATCCTGATGAAATCTTGTCTTTGCATGTCTTTTGAATTCATCAATATTAGAATCCAGCCAGATTGGGTTGCTCAGATCAAATTCATGGCAGACTTCGTCAATTGCATGAAAAATCTTGTGTGTGCGGGTGTCATCGTTATCAACTTCTATGACAGTATCCCGCAGCATTCTATTATCTTTAAATTCTTTTGCCCATAATCGGAACATAGAAAACCCTCCTTGTATAATTTTTAGCGGTTGATAATAATGATGTAATCGGATTGCTCCATTGCTATGCAATTCCCGCAATCCTTGAACACCTCGAACTCCCATAAAATGGTGTATTCACACCATTTTATTTCGTCCTCGGTGTTCAGCGCGTCAAAAAGTATAAATTGCTTATTTGTGCGAGCACAAACACAATTTATACTTTTGACACTTACATCATATCGATTACATTTCCGTCCAGATCTTTCCAGATGAATTCCTGGTCATAGATCATATATCCATGTGCGGAATTCTCTTTTGGAATAGACACAGAACCTGGATTCATGTAAGTGAAATCAGCCATATCCTGATTTGCGGGAATGTGTGTGTGTCCATTCAGGAGAATGTCTCCCTTCTTTAGCATTGGCGGATTTGCAGGATTATGGTGATGACCGTGGGTCGCGAAAATGGTGTGACCGTCCAGTTCAATAAAACAGTAATCGGCAAGAATTGGGAATTCCAGTACCATCTGGTCTACTTCGGTGTCACAGTTGCCACGGACACATAACAGTTCCTCTTTCATAGCATTTAACATAGCAATAACAGCCTTTGGGTTGTAGTCTTTTGGCAGATCATTTCTTGGCCCATGATAAAGAAGGTCACCTAATAGTAATAGTTTGTCAGCTTTTTCCCTTTTGTATGCTTCAATCATTTTCTCACAATAATATGCAGAACCATGTATATCAGATGCAATCATTAATTTCATAAGTTTTATTTCCTCCAGAATTCGTAAATATATTTAGTTACAACTTTTCTACGACGGATTATAGCACAAAAGAAAGCAGACGTGTATAATTATGATAAATTCAAGCGGATTTTATACAAGAAAGGAAATACGATTATGGAAGATGAAATTATTGAAATGTATGAACATAATGATCAGACGTTCTTCTGGAAGGGTCTGAAGAAAGTAGAGAGCCGTTTTGAGTGCAGCGATGATCATCGTTTTTATATTGAACAGGCAGAGGAGCAGGAAGTACCGGAAATTCTGGAGTTTATGAACAAAATATATGAAAAAATTCCTGATAAGAGCTGGTTCAGCATGGACAGCAGGGAGAATCTTGTGCGCTATATGAGTACCTCTGGTTTTGCATTAAAGGCAGAGATGTGCGATGAAGGAAGTGATTATGAACTGGCAGGAATTTTTATAGCCCGGATATCAGAACTTGGGGAGGAGAATCTAGGAAAATACCTGAATTTAAATGAGGAAGAGCTTGCCCGTGTCGCGCATATGGAAATTGCGATGGTAGATGAAAAATTCCGGGGAAGAGGTCTGCAAAAAGAACTGATGAAAACTGCGGAAGAGCGTTTGAAACTCTTAGGGTACCACTGGCTTATGGGGACCGCTCATCCGGAAAATGTGTATAGTGTGAACAATTTCCGAAAACTTGGGTATGAGATTGTGGCCAAGGACCTGAAATACGGCGGACTTCCGAGATATGTTTTCTGCAAGAAAATGTAAGGGTGTCATGATAATAAAAGACTGCAGAAATAAATGATTTTAACCTACATCTATTTCTGCAGCCTTTTCATGTAATTGAAAACTTTTTAAAATATCAGTTGGGAGATGCCCCCCACCTCTATAGGGACGCCACTGAAAAAGTCCTTATTTTGCGCAAAGCAGCACAAGATAAAGTATATTTATATGTTTTACGCTACTATATATTGTATGTAAAAACAGTTTTTCAGTGGCGTCCTATAGGTGGAGAGAAACAAGCTGGCATCATATATTTCCTGAATTAGTAATTCGGACAGCTTAAGTGTATTAAGATAATTAATGATCTGCTTCCCAACGTCCCGAAGCTCCACATGGAAGGATCAGTCCGGAGCTTGTGACCGGAAGACCGATTTCCTGAGAGTCTACATGTCCATGGAAGGATTTTAACTCTGTTCCGAGCATGTAAGTTAATACGGCAGGAGCAAGCCCTGTTGTATAGGAGTTGATCAGGAAGAAAAGTGGATCCTCAGAAAGAATCTGAGTACACAGCTTAATAAGTGGATGAATGGCATCCTCGATCTTCCAAATCTCACCTTTTGGTCCGCGGCCGTAAGACGGCGGATCCATAATGATAGCATCGTAATGATTGCCGCGGCGGATTTCTCGTTCTACAAATTTTACACAGTCATCTACAAGCCAGCGGATTGGTTTATCGGACAATCCGGATGATGCGGCATTCTCCTTCGCCCAGGCTACCATACCTTTGGAAGCGTCCACGTGAGTGACATGTGCGCCGGCAGCGGCTGCTGCAAGTGTAGCTCCGCCGGTGTAGGCAAACAGGTTCAGAACTTTGATCGGGCGTCCGGCATTGCGGATCTTATCACCAAACCAGTCCCAGTTTGTTGCCTGCTCCGGAAAAAGTCCAGTGTGTTTGAAACTGAATGGTTTTAAATTGAATGTCAGCTCACCATAGTGAATTTGCCACTGTTCTGGTAAATCAAAAAACTCCCATTCACCGCCGCCTTTTTTGCTGCGGTGGTAGTGACCGTTCCTATGCTTCCAGCCTTTTTCTTTTTTCGGGGTATCCCAGATGACCTGCGGGTCCGGGCGTACCAGTGTGTAATCACCCCAGCGTTCCAGCTTCTCGCCGCCGCTGCAGTCGATGACTTCATAATCTTTCCATTTATCTGCAATCCACATAATAAAACTCCTTTAAAATTTATATAGAAAATCATTGGATATTTTACGGATTTTACCGTTCAGACTGAAGTACAATGCTATTTTGCACAAAAACTCAGTATCATAAGTGTAGCATAGGCACAGCACATTTTCAATTATAGATATTTTCTATATAAATGGACGATTATTATAAAAGTCAATTTGAAGATGTGCGAGAATCTTCTTATAATATAAAGAGGAGGGAGAAATTATGTTTATTGACACACACATGCACGAAATGACATATTCACCAGACAGCTTCCTGAAGCTGGAAGAGATGGTTCGGATCGGTAAGGAGAAAGGGCTTGGAGCGCTTTGCATTACGGATCATGACAGTATGGGGCTTAAGGACTATGCAGCAGAATATACAGCGAGGACAGGCTTCCCGATTTTTGTTGGGATTGAGTTTTATTCTCTTCAGGGAGACATTGTCGCATTTGGAATTGAAGATTACCCGAAAGAGCGAATCCCGGCACAGGATTTTATAGATCTTGTAAAAGCACAGGGAGGCGTTTGTTTTGCAGCGCATCCATTCCGCAATAATAACCGTGGCCTGGAGGAGAATCTGGCTTTGGTACACGGCCTGGACGGTGTGGAAGTACTCAATGGAAGTACATCTTTTGCAGCATGTATGAAAGCAGCGGCATATGCAAGGCAGTATGGATATTTTACACTTGGTTCCAGTGACTGTCATGTGCCGGAAAAAGTCGGTGTGTGTGCGACATATTTTCCAAATGAGGTCAGAACGATGGATGAATTCCTGACAGAGTTCAAAAAGGGACAGATGAAGCCGGCATATTATGTTCAGGGTGGCTATCGTGTCTTGGAAGTCCAGAATAACGACAAAAAGTCCAAAATAGTATAAAAATACCATTTACCTTTCCAGCTAGAAGTGATAGTATGTATCTATAGTGTGCGTAAGAAATGGTATATTTAAATAAAAGAAAGGTGGAAATATACAATGATTACAGTTAACGTAATGGGAGATAACTGCCCGATTCCGGTTATCAAGACAAAAAAGCAATGGATGCACTTACAGGACCGGAGACAATCGAAGTATTAGTTGATAACGAGATTGCCGTACAGAATGTGACAAAGATGGCTACAAGTGCCGGAGGAAAAGTTACATCTGAGCAGAAAGCTGAGAAAGAATATGTTGTTACGATCGAGATGGAAGGAGCACCGGCAGCAGAGGATGATGCGCAGGACGACAATACAGTTGTTGTAATAAGCTCTGACCGCATGGGTACAGGTAACGATGAACTTGGTAAAGTCCTGATCAAAGGATTTATTTTTGCTGTAACTCAGCTTGATAAATTACCAAAGACTATGCTTTTCTATAATGGAGGAGCAACACTTACAACTGAAGGATCTGATTCATTAGAAGATCTGAAATCTCTGGAAGCACAGGGAGTAGAGATTATGACATGTGGAACATGTCTGGATTACTATGGATTAAAAGACAAGCTTGCAGTAGGTTCTGTGACGAATATGTACAGCATTGTTGAGACACAGGCAAAAGCAACTAAGATCATTAAACCATAAGATGAGCACGCGAAGGGCGTGCCAGATGCTGTCTTGGGGGACAGCTCTGGAATTACCGGATTGAGATGAAAAGAGGAGCCTTCTGTTGTGACTGAATGGAAAGCTCCTTTTATTCATATATAATTATTTATTCAACATTGAGGAGGAATTAAGAAAAATGAGAACAAATGTCAAGTTGACTAGCTTAAGCAAGACTTCGGGGTGAGCGGCCAAAATAGGTCCGGAGACCCTTGCTCAGGTTCTGAGTAAGCTGCCAAAATTTCAGGATGATAAGTTAATAGTAGGGATTGAGACGTCCGATGATGCAGCCATCTATAAGGTCACTGACGATATCGCGATGATTCAAACCGTAGATTTTTTTCACTCCGATTGTTGATGATCCTTATATGTTCGGACAAATCGCCGCAGCCAATTCATTGAGTGATGTATGGGCTATGGGTGGAGAACCGGCGGTTGCACTGAATATTGTTGGATTCCCGAATTGTCTGGATCCGGCAATCCTTGGTGATATACTGGCTGGTGGCGCAGATAAAGTAAAAGAAGCAGGAGCAGTGCTGGTAGGCGGACATTCTGTACAGGACGATGAGCCGAAGTATGGATTGTGCGTGTCTGGTTTTGTACATCCTGACAAGATATTCAAGAACTATGGATGCAGACCGGGAGACATTCTTGTATTGACAAAGCAGATCGGAAGCGGTGTGGTAAATACAGCGATTAAAGCTGATATGGCATCACCTTCCGCAATCCGTGAAGCGGAGACGGTCATGGCGTCATTGAATAAACTTGGAAAACAAGTGGTTGAGAAATTCGACGTATCTGCATGTACAGATATTACAGGATTTGGACTTTTAGGACACTGTGTAGAGATGGCATCTGCCAGTGAAGTAACCTTCGAGATCAATGTCCGTGATATCGAATATTTTGCAGACGCAATTGACTATGCGAAGATGGGACTTGTTCCGGCGGGGGCATACAAGAACCGCGGATATTCTATCGATCAGGTCGAGGTTGGACATGTGGAAGATTTCTATCTGGATCTTCTGTATGATCCACAGACATCAGGTGGATTGTTGATGAGTGTGGCACCGGAGAATCTTCAGGAGATGCTTGCAGATTTTCGCGCGGCACATATGGATACAAAGGTTTCTATTATTGGAAAAGTGGCAGAGAAAAGCTATAAGCTGATTCGTCTGTATTAGTCAGACGGACAAAAGAATAAGAAGGGGAACAAAGAAGTCATGAATAAGAATATGTTATACCGTAGCATTCCGAAAGTGGATGTATTGCTGGAAGACCCGGAGATTCAGGGGCTGATTGAAACATACAGCCGGGATACGGTAGTGGAATCGATTCATTTGGAGATGGATGCACTCAGAAAATATATCGGAACATGCGAGGATGAGGAAAAGGCAAAAGAACAGATTGAGAATCTGAATACGAATGTTCGAAGAACAGTAACTGCCATGCATACACCGAATATGCGTTCAGTCATCAATGGTACAGGAACGATTCTTCATACGAACCTTGGACGAGCACCGATCAGCCAGAACACATGAATCGGATCGCTCAGATTGCAACGGGATATTCTAATCTGGAATACAATCTGGAAGCCGGAAGACGTGGAGAGAGATATTCACATTTGAAAAGCTGCTCTGTAAGATTACAGGTGCAGAGGCTGCAATGGCGGTAAATAATAACGCGGCAGCTGTTATGCTTATTTTAAGTTCCCTTGCAAAAGGAGGCGAAGTCGTTGTATCCCGCGGTGAGCTTGTTGAAATCGGT
>ENA-OQDT01001447-OQDT01001447.1-human-gut-metagenome-genome-assembly--contig:-NODE-1447-length-13799-cov-1.962917_pt1 | contig 13799 bp, 19 predicted proteins | sample MGYA00242786_ERZ504617 | MGnify/ENA primary metagenome ERZ504617 (study PRJEB26092, sample SAMD00036337) | human gut metagenome | host: Homo sapiens | study: EMG produced TPA metagenomics assembly of...
GGATAAAAACGTACAGACGGTAGGTCTCCTCCAGCTTCTGTTTGATCTTTTTCAAAAAGAACCTGCTCCTTCGGAACCAGCTCCATAAAGCCGGACAAATTCTTTGGGGTATGATATTCATAGTCATTCCTTCTCTTTCTATGTAATCTGTATCGCCATTCTGTCATTTTAGCATGACCGTCCCGCTTTGTAAACCGCCACAATGCACTAACCCTGTGCTTCCAGCTCCTTTAAAGCAGCCATCAGCGCCCCATACCGGACCGTACAGTTCTTCAAAAAGCGCCTCATATTCCGCTGCAATCTCTCCGCGCAGAAGCTCGGTCAGCGCCGCACTTGACTCGTACAGGCGGTCAAATCCGAGATTCAGACAAACACCCTTTAAGGTATGCGCTGCCCGGAAGGCTGTCTCTCCGTCCTTCCTTATAAGCGCGTCCTTCAGCTCCTGGTAACTTGGATCCTTCAGAAATTTCAACGCAAAGCGCTTTACCAGCGCCTCACTGCCCAGGCGCCTCAGCACACCTGCATAGTCAGATCCGATCTGCTCATAGCACTCTTTTACTGTCATCTCTTTGCCTCCTGCAATCTATTGAAATAGAGCTCCGTCTGTAAAGTCCGTCCAAACACCTCGTTCAGGACTTCTGCCCCCCCAGGAAGGTTCGCAGACCGGTCGCCTGCTTTGCATGATCCCGCGTCTCGGTCTCAATGCGTTCCTTCCACGTGCGTTCATTCACGGTGACAACCTCTTTAATTTTGTCCTAAATCTCCAACAGGCACTCCAGCAGCAGCGGATTGAACACGCCGCACTCACCACTTTGGATCATCTCAATGGCCTTTTCATGACTGAACGCCTTTTTCATAAACACGCTCACTAACCAGTGCATCATAGACATCTGCAATGGATACAACCTGTGCCGCAATCGGTATCTCGTCACCCTTCAGTCCATCCGGATAGCCACTCCCGTCATAGCGTTCATGATGCCAGCGGCAGATCTGTGTCGCGATCCTGACAAGTACCTCATCCTGATAGGCATCCAGACTTTCAAGCATCGAAGCCCCGATCAGCGTATGTGACTTCATGATCTCAAATTCTTCCGCTGTCAGCTTCCCGGGCTTATTCAGGATTTTCTCGTCAATGCCGATCTTTCCGATGTCGTGCAGCGCAGATGCCAGCGCAATCAGGTACTGCTCTGACCAAGATAGATGATACTTTCCGGTCTTCTGTACGAGACGGGCGAGCAGCATTTCCGTGAGCACATTGATATGGCGCACATGCAAGCCGCTCTCACCGTTTCGGAACTCTACGATCTGGCTCAGGATCCCGACCATGAGCCGGCTGTTCTTTTCCTTTTCATAGATCTGATCCGTGACAAGCGAGATCAGGCGACGCTGCTTTGCATAAAGCTTGATCGTATTAAGCACACGCTGAAATACAACCTTGGAATCAAACGGCCTGCTGATATAGTCTGATACACCAAGCTCATAGGCCCGCCGGATATTTTCCTTCGAATCCTCACTGGAAATCATGATAACCGGAATATCCTCGATCATATGTGTCTGTGCCATATGTGTGAGCACCTCAAACCCATCCATAACCGGCATGACAATATCCAACAGCACCAGCGCGATACCCGGATTCTGCTGCAGCACCAGCAGTGCTTCTTCACCGTTCGTCGCCTCAAGGATATGAAAATCCTCCTCAAGCATCGTCGCCAGAATCTCCCGGTTCAGCTCAGAATCATCCACGAGGAGCACCTGCTGCTTGATCCGTTCCCGATCCTTCAAAGGATATGCCTTCCCGTCCTTTCCGATACCGCTGCTCTCTGTGACGACCATATTTTTCTGATTCTTCGCCTGATACATGAGCTTATCCGCCCGTGTGACTGCCGCCTCTACGGTACTGCCTGCAGAGAGCACGCCCCCGATACTCACCGAGAGCTGCAGCCTTGTGTAGCCCGGCACATCCGCTTTGTGGACCTTATTATGAATCTGCTGCAGTCTGCGTGTAAAATTCTCTTCATTGATGCCCGGGAGCACGAGCAGAAACTCATCACCGCCGTAGCGAATGAGCATGTCTGTCTTCCGGATGCATTTACGGATCTCGGTCGCCACCGTGACCAGTGCGATATCGCCGGTATTGTGGCCATAGGTATCATTATAGAGCTTAAAATCATCCAGGCGTTCCCTGGTGAAAGTCCTGGAGGAATACCAGGATGTAAGTGACCAAGCTGAAGGATATGGAGAAGCGGAAAACAGGTCTCTCCAATCAGCTGAAAGCGGCTCTAGGGAGCATGAAGAGGGAAAATTTGACAATGGGCAGATCGTACGCTGGAAACGGATTGAGAAGAATTTACTGGATTACTAAAAGGCTGAAAGCAGAAAAGCCGGAGATTTATAACCAGTATACCAGTGTAAATGCTTACCGTACCCTGTCCATTGCATCTTAAAGGGGGGCTGGTACTATGGCGGTGGAATCGAAGATAAGAAGCTTACATGCAGATGAAATCGAATGTAGGGTAGGCAGTATCGGTGAGAAAGGAATCTCGCTTCTGTTATATAAGAATGCAAGGGTAGACCAGGCAATCCTGGATGAAGTCTTTGGCATATATGGCTGGCAGAGAAGCCATATGATGATTGGAAAATTCCCTGTACTGTACCGTGAGTATCTGGGACCCGGAGAAAAAGACCTGGATATCCAAGCAGGATGTGGGAAACAACAGGGGATTTTTGAAAAGGGAGAAAAAGTGCTGCTTCGGATTCGTTCAAAAGAGCATGCGTGAATCTGGGAATTGGAAGGGGAGCTGTATACGGCTCCCTTTCATTTTTTCATCCCAGCCAGTAAAGTGGTGGTTACAGAGAAAGACCAGAAGAAGGTTGTGAAAGACAGTTTTAGTGTAAGTGCAATCACTATTTCGGCAGATAAGGTCATTACAGGGATTTCGGTTATCAATCAGAAGAAAGCGGAGGTTTTCAGATGGGGAAACTTAAACGCTGCAGAGAAGAACAATGGAGATGCAAACGAGGAATGGCAGGAACTGTACAGGGAGCTGGAAAGGACGAAGGTGCCGGAGGAACAGATTCTAAAGCGGTATGGTGTTAAGATCTCTTTCCGAACTGGATGAGGTATCAAGGAAAAGAGCACTGAATGGACTGAAACGAACAAAAGTCAGCCGCCTGATTATGGGCGGCTGATCGAGAAGCTGGAAATTGTAGATATGGGATGACGCAGCATTTAGTTATGTCAGACCCAAGAAAAAAATGTACGGCAGTCAGAAGTACCGCTGCGGAGCTACAAAGAGTAAAAATAACGGAGGAATTGCAGATGGATTACATGGAATTTAAAAATCAGATGTTAGCAGAGATAGAGGAACGCCTTACTGAAAAAGAATATGCCTGTTATGAACCGGCAGATGGCAATATGCTGGAAGAAAGTCTGGTGATCCAGGAAGGAAACGAGCCGATAAGATTTGGTGCGACTACGACAAGCATGTACCGGGCTTATAAATCCGGTTACAGTATAAAGCAGATCGCAGAAGAAATCATAAGGGAAAAAGAGGCACATAAGGAAATCAAGGGGCTGGAAAAGATCAGAATGCTTGATGATTATGAGCGTGTGAAGGAAGACTTATATATTCGTATTGTCAGTACAAATAAAAAAGTGACAGTACTGGAACGAGGAATTTACAGAAAGATTGGGGATATCATTTTGGGGGTGTATCTGCGGATAAATGAGGATGATGGAAAACTGTACACAACACTGATAGACAATACTTATCTGGATAAGTGGGAGCTGTCAAAAGAAGACGTTTTGGAGCAGGCTATGGATAATACCGTGAAAATGGCACCGCCAAGATTTTATGACGGTATGCAGCTGAAGTTCTCTATCCTTACTGGCAGATATGGTGGAATTCCCATAAAAGAATTCAGTCCTACGGAGAATGAGAGAAGATATGGCTGTTTTCTAAGCACGGATAAAAAAACGAATGGTGCGACGGCTGTGTTCTATCCAGGGGTAGCAAGAAAGATATGTGAGGCGTATGGCACAGAAGCTGTTTATATTGTACCAACCAGTATCCATGAAGTAGCAATACACGACATCAGATACACGGAGGATGTGGAGATGCTGTCAAAGTGTCTGGAAGCTGTAACGGAGGACTCAACGCCAGAGGATGAAGTGGCAAGCAGCCATATTTTTATGTATGAGATGAAAACAGATAAGATTACCGAGGTAATGTGATGGAATACGGTTATGCAAGAGTCAGTTCTACAGAGCAGAACCTTGACCGCCAGGTTCTTGCCCTGCAGGAATATGTAAAGCCAGAGAACATTGTAATGGACCGGCAGTCCGGGAAAAACTTAGACCGTCCTGGCTATAATGCCTTAAAAGGAATATTTGGTCTGCGCCCAGGGGATGTTTTATACATAGTGAGCCTGGACCGTCTCAGCAGGAATAAGGAAGACATCAAGAATGAGATTGCCTGGTTCAGAGAGCATAAGGTAAGGCTGATGATCTTAGACCTCCCAAGTTCCATGGTGCAGGTACCGGAGAACCAGGAATGGATTATTGACATGATACAGAATATCCTTATAGAAGTACTGGCTTCCATGGCAGAGCAGGAGCGACTGATGATCCGCAAGCGGCAGAGGGAAGGAATCGAAGCCGCTCAAAAAAAAGGCAAGCACCTGGGACGTCCTTATCTGAAAGTGCCCGATAATTTTGAAGAGGTGTATGCCGAGTGGAAGTCTGGGGTAATCACAGCCAGGGCTGCACAGAAGAAACTGGGAATGTCCAGTGCGAGTTTCTACCGTCTGGTGAAAAAGCAGCAAGCGGATGAATCAAAAGGTGTGTGATTTTTGTTACATGTATCAAATGCAGAAACTAAAATTTTGAGAGACCAGATAAGGGGGCTTATCTGGTCTCTCGTAAGGTAGAGGTTGTGAAAATGTCCTCGTTTGAAAAAAATCAAAGGAAAAGTTGAATTATAAGGTTATTTTTGAAGAAAATTACAAAAAAATTTTAAAAGAGGACATTTTAAAGGATCAGTAGCTTGGTACAGTAGTCATATATGTTCTTAGCTCGTGCGTTTTGAAAATCAATAATTCGTCTGTTATAAGGATTGCGACGAGCCTTGAAATCTGTTGGTGCGAAGTAGGAATAGATGGGCAAGTTGTTATCCATCTCTCGGGTATAGTTTTGTGGGCGCAATAAAAAGTCACGCAGTAATTTGCTGAAATCAAGTTGGTTAGGGAGGTTAAGTGGATTTTCACATTTATCATAGTTTTGTAAGTTAAGCGGAGACTTCTGATTATTACAGTAGATATTTTCAATCTCTGCTACGAACACAGTCCAGTATGCATTCCTGTCGTTTGATTTGTCATGGAGATTGAGACAATGTATAAGCTCATCCGAACTTAAAGTTGTAAAGTCGGCAGTTTGGAGTTCAAAATGGTTTTCAATGTATAGTTGGAAAATTTCAATAGGTTTTTCTATTTTTAATGAATCCATCAAATGACTTAAGGTTGTTTTCCAGAGTGCAGAAAATAATGGCAAGACCATACGGTTTAACATCCGAAAATAATCTTTTATCAAGTTTTGTTTGCGTAGATTTATTTCTGCAGTAGTTAACTGTTTTTCTGATGCTGATTCAGCAATTTTCACATTTGAAGGAATTGCTAGAAATTGGGTTTCTAAAACTTTATTATTTTTTACAGCTTCAAGAGCATATTGCAGAAAAAAGTGTCTGTTATAGACGAGTGGACAAAGCGATAAATCTGTTAATGTTTCGTAGAAAATAGTGTTATGGTCTGTAAAATCTAACTCTGCATATTTTTGAGCAATATAGGAAACTGTCGAAAAACCAAAGTATCGTTCATTTAGGGTACAGAAAGTATAAAGATCGGCTTTTGAATCAGATAGATTTTCAAAGCCAGAATTTGTGAGGGCATTGTACAAGTTGCTATAAAGGCTAATGATGTTCTTGTAGGTATTGTTGGTGTTTGAGCTGTTGGTTGGTTTTCCTTCTCTTTCGAATGTTAAAGTTCGTTCCATGTTTTTACTTAAGGAACTAAGTGATCTTTCTGTAAAATATGTATAAGCAGGAAATTTGTATATATTGGGGACGTAGAGTACATTTGCTCTTTTTCGGTCAGGCGAAAAACCAAGCAAATCCATAGAGACTTTGGTGGTTTTTTTTGCTGTTTCTATGACCTGGTCGTAATATTGCTTATTTTTGTCAGTGTCATTTTTGATACAGTCGCGAATAACGAAACGTAGGAAACTATCTTCTTTTAATTTGCTAAAAAGGCTGATGCGATGTGAACTTTGCTGGAGTGCTCTATTGTATATATCAGCATCAACTGTTTTAGAAGTTTCGTTATCATAAATGGGTGTAGAGAAAAAACCAGTTCGAAAGTAATCCTTATAGGTTGCGGTGAGGGGATAAAAAGCTCTGTTTGCATTATAGAAACAATCATTTTCAAGAAAATAGAAAAAGCCTTCTGAAATGCAAAAATTATACAGGGATAATTTCAGCAAATAGGAAAGCACTGTAAGTGTATCGGAATCAAAAATCACTTTCACCAAAAAAAGTATGCAGATTACCAATTGGTCGAAATAAAGTCAGAGTATAGGCCGAGATAGATTGTATAATTTTTCGAATGTAATATGAAAAAAGCTGTCAATATCAGTTATATCTTTAAGAGCTGTGGGTAACTTGTCTATAATATCATTTTGCTAAGGCAATGGGAATCTGTGAGTAAAAAAATACTTTAAAATATATTCCTGTTCAATATTATCTTTATTACTAAAAATATCTAAATTCATTATTTTACTCCCTTTATAAAAAAATAATCATGTAATATGAGATAATCATATCATAATTGAAATATATTGACACATAAATAAACAAAAAAATACATTTTAGTAAATTATATAACAAGTAATCATGTCCTATAATATAACCATAACAAAAAGAAAAAAGGAGGACATGAAGATGACAAACGGATTTAATCCTAGCTATCCAATGAATACTTGCACAGGACCGGGAATGAGTATCCCTGTGAGCGAGCCAGAAAGAGTTCTTTATGAGGTTACAAAGAGTAATGCAGAGATGGTGGCTGCTGTAAACATGCTGCATAATAATACGCAAAAGAGCTTGTATGACAATCAGAAGCTCATGGAACGGATGGCAAGGAAGAGCAAAAAACTACATGGAAAACCTTGTATTATGATAGGTGGGAATGGAGTTTATTGCCTTGCTCAGTTATATGATGATGGGACGTCTACTCAATCTCAACTTATTTTTAACATAACCGGCGAGTGTGATATATACCATCTCAGTTTTCCAAATTACATGGAAAAACGAAAAGATATGTAGCGATTGTTTTTATGAACGAAAGGACATGGGTTATATGTGATAAAGAAAAAGTAACTGGAACAAATCTATACAAATGGTTCGTGGAGGCTGGGATTCAGTTTGATCCATGCTTTAAAGATAAACTGATTAAGGAGGCTCTCTTTGATTATTTTGCCCCGAAAATTGCAAATGCTAGAAGTATAAAGGAATTGGATGGAATGGCAGGATGGTGGCAAAGCCAATGGAGATATGCCGAATGGTTCCAGACATTTATACCTAGCGGTATGCCGGAACTTCCGGTTATGGATAAACACTTTACAACAGAATATCGTGGAAAGGAACTACTGGAAAAGTTTCTGAAGGGAATTGCCAGTATAGAAAGTAAGCATTACCGCGTTGTAGTGCTGGAGACACTGGTTAGCGGTGTACTGGCAAATCTTTTTCAAGAGGCAGGGATTTATAGTAATTACTTTTTGAACTTTGTGTTAATCGGTAGAATGGACAAGGAGCTGTTCTGTCGGTTGTATCAGGTGTTCAACAGAGGAATTTGGGAAATCCAGGAAGCAAATGTTAGATCAAAACTAATTTCAGATTATGTTCGTACCATAAATGAATGAGGTGTTGATAGTGCATGTACCAAGTGACGAAGATTCTCATAGGCGGAAGAGTATAGAAAGGAATCTGGGAGAATATTGTGAATAAAATATGTGAAAAGAGACTGTTCATCCTTGAACATTCCTTGGAAAGTAAAATGCTTCATTGGTAGTGGTGAATGAGTATGTATCAGACCTTGGACAGCGCAATCAATATTATCACAGACAAACATACTTTTACGCCAGTAACTTATAGACATGCTAAGAGGAAATGCAGTTGAACGCATTCCTGTATGAGCTAGTGACATATGTAGAAGCACATATGGCTGAGGTAAGGGCTGTTATAAAGAAGTGGTCGACCAACCAGGAAGGAAAATATGAGCCTGGTGCTTCTGAAGGTAATCTGGGAAATCCTGTCAGAGTTTGCAAAAGATAAGGGAATTGATCTTGCAGCTGGTTTGGGAATAACCGGAAGTTTAAATTGGGAAGCTATGTGGCGCAGTTTAACTGACCGACAGGAAATAGGCGAAAGGATAATAAAGGCTGTGAGAAGCTCAATGAGTAAGATATTCATTAGAGAGAGGCGTTATGGCTGTGGATATGTGAAGGACGGTTGTTACTATGACCAGGAATATTTATGGATTCCGACTAAGGTGTTCAAGGAAATAATGAAAACTAACCGCATTCCATCCAATAAGTATCGGGAGACACTTGTAAAATGGAAACAGCAGGAACTTTTATTACCAGATGAGAGTGGGCTAACATACAAACTGCGTGTGAATGAAGTGCCGATACAAACTTATCGGTTCAAAAAGGCATTATTTGACCAAGCATTTTCCGTTCCGATTGAAGGTCTCGGAAGAGACGAAGAAGATGAAAATGAAAAGAATATGCGTATAGTGTGGAAACCGCAAAACGGTGCGAACTATAAAAAATGATATCCAAAGTGCAACCACTAGAAAGGAGACTGTGCAACTATGTTAAGAGATCAAGAGGGAAATACAATTGAAGTGAAAGGTACTCCGATGGCTTCAAACAACCACAGACTGATTCTTGGAAAATCTGGTTACGGTAAAACCTGGTGCTGCTACCGGATGATTGAGGAGGCGGTAGAGCAGAAGAAAAAGTGTGTGATTTTTGACTATTCTGGAAGTTATACCATGGAAGAGCAGGAAAGAAGCAAGTTTGCCTGCAAGAATCAGACTTATGTGTTTGATGGAACCCAGCCTGGGATTACATACTGGTATGCAGGCAAGGATATTTATTCTGCTTTGAAGAGGCATTAATAAGAGCGCTCCCACTTAGGGGGCACCGACAGCAGGAATTTTTGCACAAAGTGATGGAACTCCTAAAGGAACAGGAGAAGGAGCTTACGTTTGCTTCGGTAATATCGGTTCTGGATGGGTATGTGCAAGGTTTGACGGATGACGAGAGTAAGGAACGTGGTGAGAAACTGTTAGATATCATTGGACAATATGAAAAGCTTGATATCATTTTTCGCAAGAAGACGCCAGAGATGGACAAGGAGCTGGAAGATAACAACCTTGTCACTATAATGCAGTTTACTGAACTTGAAGGTGGTACGAAAAAGTTTTTGACGGAATTTATGTCAGAGTTGCTGTGGCAGAGTGTGAAGGATGGAGCTAACAGTGCAGATTACATTTTGTATGATGAGTTTCAGAATGTTGTCCTTGGCAAGGGGAGTACACTTGGAGCAATGTTGCGTGAAGGACGCAAATGTGGACTGGGTGTATGGCTGGCAACTCAGATTCTTTCAAATTACGAGCCAGAGCAGATTGATACGTTACAGCAGGTAGATACAATGTTGCTGTTTCGTCCTTCAGAGCGAAGCATGAAGGGGATTGCACAGCTTGTTGATTGTGAAGCTTGGAAAATTTGGCGAAGAGCATTATGGGAGCTGCCAAAAGGACAGGCCATCTTAAAAGGAAAGTACAGTGTTAATCACAATTCAAAAGTTTTGAATACACCGATCATATGCTTGGTGGATTCAAAGTCCACTAACTGAAAACCTGTAAATTGGATAAAAGAGAGGAGAACCTACCTATGAAAAATGAAGTTGATATTTCCAAGAAATGTTTGCTGACACTGGAAGAAGCTGCTGGTTATACAGGCATTGGAGTGAACAAGTTGCGAGATATGAGTAATGATGAGCGGTGCACCTGGGTTCTTTGGAACGGTGCGCGCAGGATGATTAAGCGAACCAAGCTGGAAGCCTATCTGGATTCAGCATATTCAATCTAAAGAGAAATCCACTGGAACTGTAGGTACGGTTGTCCTACAGTTCCGTCTATGAAAGGGGAAATTTTATATGGCAAAAAGATATGATTCAAGACATCGTTTGCTTCGTACTGGCGAATCTGAGAGAGCAGATGGATATTATACATATCGTTGGACGTCAAGATCAGGAAAAAGAAATTCGGTAACTGCGGGCACATTGGAAGAGCTTCGCGAGAAAGAAGATGAAATTCAAAGAGATGTGTCTGATGGAATACGTGCTGACGCTAAGAATGTGACGCTTAACACACTGTATGATTTATGGAAAGAACTGAAGGTGAACCTTAAGCACAATACGTTTTCAAATTATTGCTATATGTATGACCAGTTTGTTGCTGATAACATTGGAATGCTGCCGGTTACAAAGCTGAAACGTTCTGATATAAAGGCATTTTACAATATGCTGGCAGATACAAGGGGCCTGAAGATTGCGACAATAGATAATATTCATACAGTGATACATCAGATTCTGCAGCTTGCTGTTGAAGACAATTACATAAGAAGAAATATTTCAGATAATTTGCTGAAAGAATTAAAAAGTTCTCATCATTATGAGGATTCACATAGACGCGCTTTGACATTACCAGAGCAGGAGCTGTTTATGGAATTTTTGTCCAAAGAGAACTCACAGTATTATCATTGGCTTCCTATTTTTACAGTTATGCTGGGAACTGGAATGCGTGTAGGTGAAATTACCGGGTTACGTTGGAATGATATCGACTTAAAGTCTGGAATAATAGACGTGAACCATACGCTGGTTTATTATAAACATCGGGATGAGAACGGCTGTTATTTCGATATTCATTCTCCGAAGACCAAAGCTGGAGTGCGTCAGATCCCTATGACGGAGGAAGTAAAGAATGCGTTCCTGTTAGAGAAAAAAATGCAGGATCTGGCAGGAATACAGTCCAAGGTAACTATTGACGGGTACCACAACTTTATTTTTGTAAACCGCTTTGGTAATGTGCAGAACCAGGGAACCCTAAATAGGGCTTTACGGCGTATTATAAGAGACTGTAATGACAAACAGCTCCTGAAAGAAAAAAATAATCCCGTGTTACTTCCAAACTTCTCCTGCCACTCACTCAGACATACGTTTACAACACGCTTGGTAGAAGCAGGAGTAAATATTAAAGTGATACAGAACCTGTGTGGTCATAGCAGAAGTGATGTGACACTTGATATATATACGACAGTAACAAAAGAATTAAAACAGGCAGAGTTTGATGATTTCCAGAAAAAACTGAAAGAAAAGAAGCAGGAATGGAAAAACAGACAGGAAAAGGATGCGTGATTCTCTTCTGGCGTTGTCGAAAAAATCTTATTGCATAAGCAGTGGTAGTAAGATTATAATAAATGTAAAGGGAACAAAAGATAAGCTATGGAGCTATAGACTATAACAAGTGAATGAAACATTGGATAATTTGAAAGGAGGAATTGTCGATGGGAGCAACAGCAACAGTGAGAAAATCAGATTTTATAGATGCAATGGAAGAGAACCAGAAGGATGTCCGTAAGATGGTAATGGACAGTTACCATGATATTGAAAAAGGAAAAGGAAGAGATTACAAAGAGTTTTTTGCAGAATTAGAAAGCAGGTACAGGAATGCAAATGTATAAAGTTATGATGCTTCCTATGGCAGAGGAAGATATCATGAATAATACGGATTATATTGCGTTCGAGAAAAAAGCACCTGAAACAGCGTTAGAATTGGCAATGGGTTTTCGTAACACCATTGCCAAACTTGAGTTTATGCCTAAACAGCATGAATTGGATGAGGATGAAGAATTAGCGGCGCGAGAAATCCGGAAGTGCTATTATAAAAACTATAAGATATATTTCTTTATAGATGAAAGAGTTAGAACAGTATACGTGCTGAGAGTCTTACATATGCTGGTGAATGCAAAACCATTGTTACTGAATATGAGGTTCTGATTTTTGTACCAATCTGTAAAAAATATCGTAGGGATATAAAGATTCATAGCCCAGACAAATCTCAAAATGTACAGAAAAACAGGCATTTGTAGGATATAGCAGGGATATATAAAGAGATGTTCTGACAATTAAACCCCATGAAATAGAGCCATTATCCAGACGTTATGGAATGAAAGTGTGGCAATCATATCTGGAAAATAAAACCAGTGGCGCAATGAGAATGTACTGGGTTTACGGTCCAGATCAGAAAGATATTATAATTATCGGTTTGGAGCCACACTCAGAAGATAAGAAAATGGTGCATACGACCGAATTTCACTGTCAGATTTGTAGAATAAAACTGAATATGGAATTTTAACTGAGCAGCTATTCTATAAATAATAGGGTGGCTGCTTTTATTCCTTATTAAGTGGGAGATGTTTGTCTAAATTTGGAGAAAAATACTTATTGCATAACCGAGTGTGGTACGCTTATAATAAAGTAAGATATCTACTATATTTGAACAGAAGGTGCCGTGAGAGGCATTGAAACTGGTAATGAGCAGCAGGAGGTGGGACTATGCCGATAACAACACGAAATTTATTGGACCAGTACACAGAAATTTTGCAGAAAATATATGGAAAGCATTTAAAAAAGGTGATTTTGTATGGTTCTTATGCAAGAGGTGATTACAGGGATGATTCAGATATAGATATTATGGTTCTTCTGGATTTATCTGATATGGATATAAAACAGTATCGGCATGAATTATCTGGTGAAACCTTTGATTTTAATATGGATCACGATCTTGATATAAAGCCCATAGCTAAAAGTCAACAGCATTTTCAAAATTGGGTTGATGCGTACCCATTTTATGCAAACGTGGAAAAAGAGGGGGTAAAGCTATTTGAAGCAGCCTAATGAAAAAGGAACACAGAAGGATCTGGTTCTGTATAGAATTGAAACGGCACAAAGTGACATTAAAGCCGCAGAGATCCTTCTAGGTGCGAAAGAGTTTCGTGGTGCCAATAATCGTGCATATTACGGAATCTATCATGCTGTGTCTGCAAATTCATAATTGAGGTGCTTCGGCATCTCTTTTTCTTATCCTCAAAAATGTAGTATCAGGTGTTATCATATCCGCACCAATTTTCTGGTGGACAACGTCAACGGATTGTCATTGCAATTGCTTTAATTTGTTATCCAGAAGTTCTAATTGCAGATGAACCAACTACAGCGTTGGATGTAACCATCCAAGCACAAATTTTAGAGTTATTAAAAGATTTACAAGAAAAAATTAGCACTTCGATTATTTTCATTACCCATGATTTAGGGGTAGTAGCGAACGTGGCTGACCGTGTCGCTGTCATGTACGGTGGACGTCTGGTTGAAGTGGGAACAGCAGAAGAAATTTTCTATAATCCACAACATCCATATACTTGGGGACTTTTAGGGTCAATGCCAACGATGGAAGGAACAGAAGACAAACTTTATGCGATTCCAGGTTCACCTCCAGATTTATTAGATCCACCAACTGGAGATGCCTTCTATCCACGGAATGAGTTTGCTTTAAAAATTGATACAGAAAAAGAACCACCTTATTTTGAAGTATCACCGACACACAAAGCAGCAACGTGGTTATTA
>ENA-OQDT01001451-OQDT01001451.1-human-gut-metagenome-genome-assembly--contig:-NODE-1451-length-13781-cov-2.953860_pt1 | contig 13781 bp, 12 predicted proteins | sample MGYA00242786_ERZ504617 | MGnify/ENA primary metagenome ERZ504617 (study PRJEB26092, sample SAMD00036337) | human gut metagenome | host: Homo sapiens | study: EMG produced TPA metagenomics assembly of...
TTATGTGATCGATGATGCTCATGTTTATTTTGTCAGCAACCAGACAACGGAACGGCAAAAGATCGACGCATGTTTCCGCGTATCGGGATTACAGCGGAGTTATGGAATGCCCTTACCGGAGAGATACGTGAGGCCGGGGCTTTTCACCCAGAAAGATGAAAAGACGGTCGTCCCCTTAACACTGGAACCTTACGGTTCTATGTTCGTGGTGTTCCATAAGAAGATTGATCGGAACAAGCAAGGAGCGAAAGCCGGCAATGATCCTGATTATGAGATTTTGCAAACGTTGGATGGCGCCTGGACTGTCAATTTCGATCCGGAATGGGGAGGTCCGTCGTCTGTTGTCTTCCCGGAATTAATAGACTGGACGAGGCATTCGGATAAGAGAATCAAATATTTTTCGGGAACAGCAGTCTATAATAAGAAATTTACTGTTAATTTTGAAAAGAATCCCGCAAACCGGTATTACCTGCAACTCGAAAATGTAAAGGATGTCGGGATTGCCTCTGTCTGTATTAACGGGAAAGACAAGGGAATTGTTTGGACAAAGCCTTTCCGTGTGGATATAACAGACGGTTTGAAGGAAGGAGAAAACGATGTGGTTGTGGAAGTGACCAATTCCTGGTTTAACCGGGTGGCAGGTGATGAGATGGCGGTGTCCCCGACTAAATATACACAAACGAATATCGTTTTGGGAAATGACTTTAGAGGAAACGCAGTATCCGAGATTACGTTGGAACCTTCCGGTTTATTGGGGCCAGTGACGATACAGGTTGCGGTGGAACAGAAGTAGGAGAGCAGGATACCGATGATGTGATATCTTCAAAAATAAAACAGGATATGAATATAAAAAGACTGATTATGATTACTTTCCTGTTTGCCTGCTATGGTGCAGGAATGGTAGGGAGTAACAAGATAGACCGGAAAGCGCTTGTCATGCGCCATAATGTGACACAGACGCATATTGACAAATTATCCCCTCTTTCCGTTGGGAACGGACGCTTCTGCTATACAGCCGACATAACGGGGATGCAAACCTTCCCGGAATTGTACAGGGAAGGGATTCCTTTATCGACAATGTCGGAATGGGGCTGGCATCGCTTTCCGAATACGGAAAACTATCAGTTGTCTGATGTCTTCAAATATGTGGATGCTTACGGTAAGAAAGTCCCTTATCCGATCGGTTCTTCTCCTGGTCGTGAATATCTTCGTGCCAATCCCCATCAAACGGGATTGGCTTTGATCGGTTTGCAGAAGGTGGAAGGAAAGACGCTTTCGGAGAGAGAACTGAGTGAATCTTGTCAGCAGTTGAATGTTTGGGAAGGAACGTTGGAAAGCCGTTTTAAGCTGTCCGGCTCTCCTGTAGAAGTCACGACACTTTGTCATCCGGATAAGGATGAGTTGGCCTATCGTTTGAAATCTCCTCTCTTTTCCGAAAAAAGGCTGGGAGTACGGATATGTTTCCCTTTTCCCAGTGTTGCATTTGGCAAGGAACCGGCTGTCTGGGATATGGAAGACAGCCATCGGTCGTGGATTGTCCGAGGTGGTGACAACGATTGGATTATTAAACACCAGACGGATGATTTTGTCTATTATTGCCGTATACGGACATCCGTGAAGGCTGCTTTGAAAGAAACATCCCGTCATAATTATTTCTTGGAATTACTTTCCGGTAAAGATGAATTTACGCTGTTGGTCGATTTTTCGACAGATGAGAATACGTTGAATATTTCTGATGATTATGTCTCTGCTGTCCGGGCAAACCGACAAGCATGGGAAGCTTTCTGGATGAGCGGTGGTGCTGTCGATCTGTCGGGCAGTAAAGACCGTCGTTGGAAGGAATTGGAACGCCGGATCGTTCTGTCGCAGTATTTGACCGCTATCCAGTCCCGGCAACAGTATCCGCCTCAGGAGACGGGTTTGACCTGCAATAGCTGGTATGGCAAATTCCATCTGGAGATGCATTGGTGGCATTCTGTTCATTTTGCTTTGTGGGATCGGCCCGCTTACCTGTCGAATACCTTAGGTTGGTACGATGAGATTTTTGAAGTGGCAAAAGCGTATGCTGCCACACAAGGATATAAAGGAGTCCGTTGGCCGAAGATGATTGGTCCGGACGGTATGGAGGCCCCTTCCGGTGTCGGTCCCTTATTGGTCTGGCAGCAACCGCATCCGATTTTTTATGCGGAATTGCTTTATCGGGAAAATCCGACACAAGAGACATTGAACCGGTTTGGTGACCTGATAGATGCGACGGCTGAGTTTATGTTCGATTATGCTCATTGGGATGCCTCCCGGAAATGCTATGTTCTGGGACCTCCGATCATCTCCGCCCGTGAAGGAAACAGTGGAACTTTCCGTGAAAATATCAATCCTGCTTTCGAATTGGCATATTGGAGCTGGGGGTTGAAAAAGGCGAATGATTGGAGAGAGAGGATGGGACGGGAACGGAATGCCGATTGGGATCGGATGGCAGATCAGATGGCTCCCTGGCCTGTTGTCAATGGCGTTTATGTCGAGGCTGAATCTGTATTAGAGAAAGACGGAGGACATCCGACTCAATTGGCCGCTTACGGTTTCCTTCCGGCATCGGCTTATTTGGATAAGGAAGTTATGCGTAAAACGTTGCGCCATGTTCTGGACAATTGGGACTGGGCTGATACTTGGGGATGGGATTTCCCTTTGATAGCCATGACTGCCATCCGCTTGAATGAGCCGGAGTGGGCGTTGGAAGCTTTGTTGAAGAGTGTACAGAAAAATACTTATCTGCCTAATGGACACAATTTCCAGAATGAAGGACTTCCGCTTTACCTGCCGGGAAATGGTGGCTTGCTTACCGTTGTCGCGATGATGTGTGCCGGTTGGGACGGTTGTACGGAAGGAAATCCCGGATTCCCTAAAAACGGACAGTGGAATGTGAAATGGGAGGGCTTGAAACCGGCCCTTTAAGGGTATAGATAAAAAAATTAGGCATCAGTAAATAATCCGATGCCCATCTCTTTCCGATCCGATGCCCATCGTTTTTTCATCCGATGGGCATCGGATAATTTTTTCACTTTGCTTTCAGTTCTTCTTCTTTTAACTCTTCTTCCTCGACTTCTTTAACCTTGCGGAACAAGTCTGAAGCGAAGATAAAATCGTTCAATGCTTTGTTCTTGGAAGTAATGACCTCTTTGCTGTTCCCCTGCCATTCTTTTACGCCTTCTTTGATGAAGATAATGTTTTCACCGATATTCATGACGGAATTCATGTCATGTGTGTTGATGATAGTCGTCATTTTGTATTCAGCGGTGATATCGTGGATCAGGTCGTCGATAATCAGCGAAGTTTTGGGGTCCAGGCCGGAGTTCGGTTCGTCACAGAACAGATATTTAGGGTTCAGGGCGATCGCGCGGGCAATGGCAGCACGCTTCATCATACCGCCTGCTGATCTCAGAAGGATAGAGGTGGCCGGCTTCCGACAGGTTCACACGGTCCAGACAGAACTGGGCACGCTTCAAACGATCTTTGTAAGTGTCGTTTGAGAACATGTCCAGCGGGAACATGACATTTTCCAACACCGTCATGCTGTCGAATAAGGCCGATCCTTGAAACAACATACCCATTTCACGTCTCAGCATGTTCAGTTCATGCTTGCCCATCGAGGTCAGATCACGTCCGTCGTACAGGATTTCTCCGGAGTCTGGGCGCATCAGTCCGATAATATTTTTTAATAAGTACCGTTTTGCCGGAACCGCTTCGCCCGATAATCAGGTTTGTTTTTCCCGTTTCGAATACAGCACTGATGTCATTCAGGACAACTCGTCCTTCAAAGGACTTGGTGATATGTTTTACTTCTACCATTTTTATGTCAGCATTAAGTTGGTTAAGATCACGTCGGCCAGCAGAATCATGATACTGCTCATAACGACCGCGTTCGTACTGGCTTTACCTACTTCCAGTGCACCGCCTTTTACATTGTAACCGAAGTAGGCGGCTATGGATGAAATAATAAATGCATACACAACGGATTTAATGATGGAGTACCAGATGTAGAACTCATTGAAATAGAATTGCAAACCATATTCGAAAGAAGCGGGTGTCATACCTGTTCCTGTGGAATGGCTGGCTGCGATACCTCCTAAAATGCCAGTGAACATGCTGAAGATAACTAATACCGGAATGAAAGTCATCATACCGACCATCTTTGGCAGGATCAGGAAGTTGGCGGAGTTAACTCCCATGATTTCCATTGCGTCGATCTGCTCCGTCACACGCATGGTTCCGATCTCGGAGGCTATGTTACTACCAACTTTGCCCGCCAGGATCAGTGACATGATGGAAGAAGAAAATTCCAACAGGATAATTTCACGCGTTGTATATCCTATCGTAAATTTAGGAATGAGCGGCGAACTGATATTCAGTGAAATCTGGATGGCAATAACCGTACCGATAAAAATGGAAATGATGACAACGATCCAAAGGGAATCGACTCCTAACTTATATATTTCCTTTATCAACTGCTTAAAGAACATGCTCCACCGGTTGGGTACGGAGATGCATTTCCCCATCAACATGACATATTCACCTACTTGATGTAATGCTTTATTCATTATTTTATGTTTCTATTCAATTACAGTCTGCAAATATAACGCAATTCTGGGAACAACTGTTCATTTCAGGCTTGATACTTCTGGTTTGCATTTAATCTAAACTGGGCTGTAAGTCAATAAAAGCGTAGTGAACGATTTGTATAGAAGGAATTAATTCCGTTTCTTTGTGGCAAAGATTTTGGATATGGCAGACGAACAACAAATGGTGCTCCGTACGGAGGATCTCGTTAAAAAATATAAGACACGTACCGTTGTAAATCATGTTTCGATCAATGTGAAGCAGGGAGAGATCGTGGGATTGCTTGGCCCTAATGGAGCTGGGAAAACGACTACTTTCTATATGACGGTAGGGTTGGTGACTCCCAATGAAGGAAAGATATTCTTGAACGATATGGAGATCACGAAGTTTCCGGTGTATAAACGCGCTCGTAATGGTATTGGCTACTTAGCTCAGGAGGCGTCTATTTTCCGTAAAATGACGGTGGAGGATAACATTCGTTCCGTATTGGAAATGACAGAGACAACACCCGAATACCAGAAAGAAAAATTGGAGAGTCTGATTGCCGAATTTGGTCTGAATAAAGTGCGGAAGAATTTGGGCGACCAGTTGTCCGGAGGTGAACGCCGGCGTGCGGAGATCGCTCGCTGTCTGGCTATCGATCCGAAATTTATCATGCTTGACGAACCGTTTGCCGGGGTAGACCCGATTGCCGTACAAGATATCCAGAGCATTGTCGCAAAGCTGAAACATAAGAATATCGGGATTCTGATCACAGATCATAACGTATATGAGACTTTGAGTATCTGTGACCGTGCCTATCTGCTGTTCGAAGGGAAAGTGCTTTTTCAGGGAACTGCCGAGCAGTTGGCCGAAAATGTAAATTGTGCGATGAAAAATAGTACTGGGTTAAGGATTTTTGTTCTACCGCTAAAAAAGACTTTTAAGAATTAAGATTAGACGATCTGATAATTTTCAATTTCTGACAGCAGCGAACAAAGAAAAATAGCGCAACGATCGCCACGATTGTGTAGGGCAACAAATTCTGTGTGGAAATATCTCCGGTAATGAATTCGTTGTCTTTTAATTTGGCATCCGACATGCTGATGACAGCAATTGCATTGTTAACGAAGTGGGCAAATACCGGTATCCAGATGTTCCGGGTCCAATAAAGTAAATATCCGAAATAAGCTCCTAACAGCATACGTGGAAGGAAGCCGAAAAACTGCATGTGGAAGGTACTGAAAATGATGGCTGCACTCCAGATGATGATATGATGATTGTACGTCCATTTTTCGATTATCCGTTGCAAAGCGCCCCTGAAAAGGAATTCTTCCGTAATGCCGGCAGCTACCGCGATAACGATCAGGTTAAAAAACAAAGTTATGATCCCTCTTCCGGCCAACAATTTCAGAGTCAGTTGTTCGGCCGTTTCCTCTTGTAACCGCATCCAGTTTTCTATGGGTTCCATAAAAGATGGCAGTTCCATCTGCTTATTCAGTATTCCGGTCAGGCTGATGGAAGGAGTGATCAAAAATATGCTGAGAAATGTGAGAAGCAATATGTGTCCTTTAGGCATTTTCCCGATCGACAGATATTCTTTCGGATTGTAGCTGCACAGCCACGCAAGTGCCAATGCAGGAAAGAGGAATGTGCCGAGGGCTGAAATAAGTTGCAACAGGCGCATCATGTCCGAATACTGCGTAATATCGGCGTGCAGACCATAGATCATATAGAATAATCCCATTGCAATCAGCGATGAGAAAATTGCGCCTGCCAGAATCAGGAGAAGCAGGACGGTCAATTGGAAGATGGCCGGTTTACCGGCATATATACCTTTTAAGAACATATTTTTGAGCATAAAAAAACTTCTGCTCAAAGATAAGCAGAAGTTTCTTATTTTTTCCCGGAAAAGTAATTATTTAGGACGAGCCTCTTTTATTACTATCTGGCGGCCTTCATATTCAGCTTCGTTCAACTCGGCGATTGCTTTTTTCGCAGCTTCATCGTCCGGCATTTCAACGAAACCAAAACCTTTTGATTTGCCTGTTTCACGGTCTTTGATGATCTTTACGGATTCAACCGTACCGTATTCTTCCATTACTTGTTTCAAATCATCTTCCCGAACACGATAGTTCAGGTTTCCAACATAGATGTTCATAAAATAGAAATTAAAAATAAAATTGTTACTTAATGAAAGTAGTAAACCAGAATTTCGTAACAGTGAGAGATATTCGACAAGTAACGAGTAAATGAAGAAATAAAAACAATGTTAGGTACGTTCAAGGTTAATGCCCTTTCACATCGCAAAGGAATATATTTATTTTAGATAAACAACAATTTAGCCTGGAAAAAAATAATATTGCTCCTAAATTCATCTCGGTTATAACAATTTAAGCAAACAATTTGCGAGATTAAAAGATTAAGTCTAATTTTGCACCCTAAAATTCGAACAGGACTATTAATTAAATAAATCATTCAGAATGAACGTTTCGCTTAAAAACATTGATGCTACAAAAGGCATTGTGAAATTGGAAATAGTGAAAGCTGACTATGCAGACAAGGTTGAAAAGAGCCTTCGCAGCTTCCGTCAGAAAGCAGAGATGCCGGGTTTCCGTAAAGGGATGGTCCCAATGGGTATGGTAAAGAAAATGTATGGCAAGCATGTGTTGGTCGAAGAAATCAACAAATTGGTTTCTGAAAACCTGTACAACTATATCCGTGAAAAACAAACTGAACATTTTGGGACGAACCGCTGCCTAACGAAACTGAACAGAAAGAAATCACTTCGATACTCAGGAAGACTTCGAATTTTGTTTTGATGTAGCGCTGGCTCCGGAAATCAAGATCGAATTGTCCAAAAATGACAAGGTTCCTTATTACCAGGTGAATATCCGACGACGAAATGATCGGCAAACAAGTCGAGGCTTACCAGGACTAATTTCGGAACGTATCGACCAGGTTGAGGATGTAGAAGAAAAAGACTTGGTGAAAGGTACGGTTGCCGAACTGGAAAACGGTTCTCCGAAAGAAGGCGGTATCGTTGTTGAAGAGGCTGTTTTGATGCCGATGTACATAAAGGATGAAGCTGAAAAAGCTAAATTCATCGGTGCAAAGAAGAACTCTGTGATCGTATTCAATCCGAATAAGGCCTACGAAGGTGCAGAAGCAGAAATCGCTTCTTTCTTGAAAGTGAATAAGGAAGCCGTCAGTGGTATCACAGGCGATTTTAGCTTTGAAATCACGGAGGTGACTCGTCATAAGAATGCTGAGCTGAACCAGGAATTGTTCGACAAAGTCTTCGGTGAAGGCGTTGTTACCAGCGAAGAAGAATTCAAGAACAAGATCCGCGAAGCTTTGGCTGAACAGTTCACTCCGCAGAGCGACTTCAAGTTCTTGGTCGACGCCCGTGACCTGCTGGTTCAGAAAGCCGGTGAACTTTCGTTTGCCGAAGACTTGTTAAAGCGTTGGTTGCTGGTTGCCAATGAAAAGAACACGAAAGAAAAGATCGACGAAGAATATCCTCGGATCATAGAAGACTTGAAATATCAGCTGATCAAAGAAAATCTGGTGAAGGAAAACGGATTGAAAGTTGAAGATGCTGATATCGAAGGCTTCGCTAAACGTGTAGCTAAAGCCCAGTTCGCCCAGTATGGAATGCTTTCCGTACCGGAAGACGTATTGGCTAACTATGCTAAAGACATTTTGAAAAACAAGCAGACGCTGCAGAATATCATTGACCGTGCGGTTGAAGAGAAACTGGCAGGCTGGTTGAAAGAACAAGTCGAACTGGATATCAAGGAGGTGACAGCCGACGAATTCAACAAACTTTTTGAAGAATAAGACTACCTGAAAAAGCGGCAGCAGCAGCTTTTTCCTATAAAAAGGGCTTTCTCTCGAAAAAATATCTTACCGGACAGCAAATAAGTTGTTTCTTTCAGAAATTTATTTATAACTTTGTTATTCCGATAAGTAAGAGAGGAATCCCTTTTTTTATGACTTTTCGGTAACACAATAAGACTATAGATTATGGAAGATTTCAGAAAGTATGCAACGAAGCATTTAGGGATGAACAGTAATGCGCTGGACAGTTATATGAATATAACCAGCAGTTACATATCTCCGACGATTATCGAAGAGCGTCAATTGAACGTTGCTCAGATGGACGTTTTTTCACGGTTGATGATGGACCGTATCATTTTTTTAGGTACACAGGTTGACGATTATACGGCAAATGTAATCCAGGCACAGTTGTTGTATCTGGATTCAAGCGATCCGGGCAAGGATATTTCAATTTATATCAATTCTCCGGGTGGCTCTGTTTATGCAGGATATGGCATTTATGACACGATGCAGTTTATCAGTAGCGATGTGTCGACAATCTGCACCGGTATGGCAGCATCTTTTGCTGCGGTATTGCTGGTCGCCGGAACGAAAGGCAAGCGTATGGCCTTGCCTCATTCCCGCGTGATGATTCACCAGCCGTTAGGCGGTGCGCAGGGACAGGCTTCGGATATTGAGATCACGGCTCGTGAAATCCTGAAAGTAAAGAAGGAACTCTACACAATCATATCAACTCATTCAGGTCAACCTTATGAAAAGGTTGAACACGATAGTGACCGTGACTATTGGATGACGGCAGAGGAAGCTTTGGCTTACGGTATGATTGACAAGGTTCTGGTTCGTAATAAATAATATTAATGTAAGGGGCTGCGTTAAAAGTCCCTTGTCCCTTGTATCGAATGCGGGAACAGGAGCTTTTAACGTACTCTCTTTAAAAAACAAATACGGAATGGCCAAAACAGGCGATAGCTGTACGTTTTGCGGACGCGGTAGCCGGGACGTTAATATGTTGATTAACGGGATTTCCGGTGCTATTTGCGATGAGTGTGCACAGCAAGCGTACGAAATAGTAAAAGAACAAATGCCTGGCAAGGGGAGTTCTTTTGGATTAAACCAGAAAGATCTGCCTAAGCCTGAGGATATTAAGACTTTTTTGGACCAATATGTGATAGGTCAGGACGACGCTAAACGTTATCTGTCGGTTGCTGTGTATAACCATTACAAACGTTTGATCCAGAAAGTAACATCGGATGATGTTGAGATCGAGAAATCGAATATTATTATGGTGGGTGCTACGGGGACAGGTAAAACGCTACTTGCCCGTACGATCGCCAAATTGCTCCATGTTCCGTTTGCCATTGTAGATGCGACGGTCTTGACAGAAGCCGGTTATGTAGGGGAGGATATAGAAAGCATTTTGACCCGTCTGTTGCAGGCTGCCGATTATGATGTCGAAGCGGCACAGCGTGGTATCGTATTTATCGATGAAATAGATAAGATCGCTCGTAAGAGCGATAATCCTTCCATTACCCGTGATGTAAGCGGTGAAGGTGTGCAGCAGGGCTTGCTGAAGCTCTTGGAAGGTTCCATCGTGAACGTACCCCCGCAGGGTGGGCGCAAGCATCCGGAGCAGAAAATGATTGCCGTGGATACGAAAAATATCCTGTTTGTATGTGGTGGCGCTTTCGACGGAATAGAGAAGAAAATCGCCCAGCGTTTGAATACACGTGTAGTAGGATACGCCGCAAACGAAAACACGGCGCAGGTGGATCGCAACAATCTGCTGAAATACATTACACCAACCGACTTGAAATCGTTTGGCCTGATTCCGGAAATCATCGGACGTCTGCCTATCTTGACCTATTTGAACCCGTTGGATAGGAGTACGCTTCGTAATATCTTGACGGAACCGAAGAACTCGATCATCAAGCAATATATCAAATTGTTTGCGATGGATGATATTGAACTGACATTTGACGAAGACGTGTTCGAATTTATAGTCGATAAGGCACTTGAGTTTAAGTTGGGAGCACGCGGCTTACGTTCCATTGTGGAGGCTGTGATGATGGATGCCATGTACAGTATGCCGTCTGCAAATGAAAAGACACTCCATGTCACGTTGGAGTATGCGAAGGAAAAGTTTGAAAAATCGGACGTAAACCGTCTGCAGATGACCTGACCGGCGGTTTTTAAAATTATGAATAGTATGGCGAAGAAGGATAATTTGACAGAAGAGCTCAAAAAACATTTTGGTTTTGATACCTTTAAAGGAAATCAGAGAGCAATCATCGAAAATGTACTGGCAGGAAATGACACATTTGTATTGATGCCGACCGGGGGAGGAAAATCTTTGTGTTATCAACTGCCTTCTCTTATGATGCAGGGGACGGCCATAGTGATTTCTCCTTTGATAGCCCTGATGAAGAACCAAGTGGATGCCATGCGTAATTTCAGCGAAGAGGACGGGGTTGCCCATTTCATAAACTCTTCCTTGAATAAATCGGCTATCGACCAGGTAAAAGACGATATCCGTAATGGCCGGACGAAATTGCTCTACGTGGCTCCTGAGTCATTGACCAAAGATGAAAATGTGGAGTTTCTGCGCCAAGTCAATATTTCGTTTTATGCAGTGGACGAAGCACATTGTATTTCTGAATGGGGGCATGATTTCCGTCCGGAATATCGTCGTATCCGTCCGATCATAAACGAAATCGGCAAGCGTCCGTTGATTGCTTTGACGGCGACAGCCACTCCGAAAGTGCAGCACGATATTCAGAAAAACTTGGGAATGATTGACGCTTCTGTCTTTAAATCCTCCTTCAACCGTTCTAATTTGTATTATGAGATTCGTCCGAAAACGGCGAATATCGACCGCGAGATCATCAAATATATTAAGTCTAACGAGGGAAAATCCGGTATTATCTATTGTTTGAGCCGTAAGAAGGTGGAAGAATTTGCCGATATTCTGAAAGCAAACGGTATCAAGGCGCTCCCTTATCATGCCGGTATGGATTCGCAGCAGCGTTCGAGCAATCAGGATGCGTTCCTAATGGAAAAAGCAGACGTGATCGTTGCGACCATTGCTTTCGGTATGGGGATCGACAAACCCGACGTACGGTATGTCATCCATTATGATATTCCCAAAAGCCTCGAAGGATATTACCAGGAAACCGGACGAGCCGGCCGTGATGGCGGTGAAGGCCAGTGCATCGCTTTTTATGCCTATAAAGACTTGCAGAAATTGGAAAAATTCATGCAGGGAAAACCGGTGGCGGAACAGGAGATCGGTAAGCAGTTGCTTCTGGAGACTGCTGCTTATGCCGAAACTTCCGTATGTCGACGGAAAGTCTTGTTGCACTATTTCGGTGAAGAATACCTGGAAGAAAATTGTGGAAATTGTGATAATTGTTTGAACCCAAAAAAGAAAGTGGAAGCAAAGGAATTATTAAGCGCCGTACTCGAAGTGGTTGGTACGTTAAAGGAAAAATTCAAGGCAGAATATATTGTCAACATGTTGGTCGGCAACGAGACCTCCGAAATACAATCTTACAAGCACAATGAACTGGAGGTTTTCGGTTCCGGTTCGGATGAGGAAGAGAAGACATGGAATGCCGTTATCCGTCAAGCATTGATTGCCGGATATTTGGCCAAGGACATCGAGAACTACGGTCTGTTGAAGATTACAGAAAAAGGAAAAGAGTTTATAAAGAAACCTGTCTCTTTCAAGATTACAGAAGACAACGAATTCGATGAAGAGGAAGAAGAAGTTCCCGTACGCGGTGGAGCCGCCTGTGCGGTTGATCCTGCCCTTTTCTCGATGATGAAGGATTTACGCAAGAAGTTGTCCAAGCGTCTGGAAGTGCCTCCTTTCGTTATTTTCCAGGATCCGTCTCTGGAAGCGATGGCCACTACTTATCCGGTAACGTTGGAAGAATTGCAGAATATTCCGGGTGTCGGAGCCGGTAAGGCAAAAAGATATGGTAAGGAGTTCATTGAGCTGATTAAGCGTCACGTGGAAGAAAACGAGATCGAACGTCCCGAAGATCTTCGGGTTCGTACGGTTGCCAATAAATCCAAATTGAAGGTTTCGATCATCCAGCGTATCGACCGTAAGGTGGCGTTAGACGAAATAGCCATGACGAACGGATTGGAATTTAACGAACTACTCGACGAAATAGAAGCGATCGTTTATTCTGGAACCCGTATCAATATCGACTACTTCTTGAACGATGTGATGGACGAAGATCATATCGATGATATTTATGAATACTTCAAGGATTCGGAAACAGACGATCTGGAAGATGCAATCGAGGAATTAGGTGGTGATTATACGGAAGAAGAGATTCGCCTCGTCCGCATTAAGTTCCTGTCGGAAATGGCAAATTAAATAATTGACAATTGATAATTGACAATGGGTGACAAAAATGTCCATTGTTAATTATCAATTGTTTTGTAAGTTTGTGTGCAATAATTTTTAAGGCATAAGTTCTATGTCATTTATTGCAGACAGAGTGGTCATGGACGGATTGACGTTTGATGACGTATTATTGATTCCTGCCACTTTCAGGGCAACCGCATCAAAATTTTCCAAGGTTGTGATTTGCATACGAAGTTTTCTGCAAATCCTCTATCACTCTATCACTGCGAAGGTTGTGGCTATTAATATTCAAGCGTCAGAGGCAGTGATACAGGGTGTTTTTCTCTATCACTCCTCTATCACTTCTGATACAGGGTGCTTTTATCATATGATTGAAAACCAGTGTATTGCCTTCTTTTGCTTTTGAAAAAGCATATAAAATAATCGAATAAACAAATGTAAAAACGAATATAACAGGTATTAAATTGGCGAAATACGGTTCTTCATTCCACAAAAGCCCTCTCTTTTTTTAGCAGAAACAAGCAGATAATTCCGTAAACACCCCTATGTTACCATCCTTAACATCCGGGTGTAGAGAGCTGGTACATCCGGGTGTAAGAGGGAGCAACATGGGGGTGTCCGGCAACTAAAGTACCGTGCCGGACAATGAAAACCTCCCGGTTTTACCTATTTTGTAGCTGTTTTTTGCAGAAAATAATCGAGTGATTTGCAGAGGTGGGAATAGCTGTTTCATGAAAAGGTGCCTGTCTTTTGAAAGTGAATGTCGGTTTTTATATTTATAAAAAACACTAATTTAATGGGGTAATGTACTTTTTAAGCTGCATCTCCGTTAGATTAGTGTTATTTTTGTAAACGATATCGTGATATGGTAAAAGAAGGATTAATGAAGAAGTTGCTTGTATTATCTTTGGTATTCGCTTGTATGACAGGAAATGCACAAGTTTCTGGCCGATTCGGTAGTGATGACGGT
>ENA-OQDT01001452-OQDT01001452.1-human-gut-metagenome-genome-assembly--contig:-NODE-1452-length-13774-cov-2.634572_pt1 | contig 13774 bp, 13 predicted proteins | sample MGYA00242786_ERZ504617 | MGnify/ENA primary metagenome ERZ504617 (study PRJEB26092, sample SAMD00036337) | human gut metagenome | host: Homo sapiens | study: EMG produced TPA metagenomics assembly of...
AAAAGCAATTATCGACAACAGGTAAAAATTCTAGTAATCTCCCATTATCATTTCAATATAATTATAGTAAGTATATATCTTTCGTATAAAAATACTACATTTTTAACTACTTCAAAACGTTTTAAAGTAATTTAACCCAAAAGAAAATGACCATACAGTTCTTACCGAACCTATGGTCATTTTCTTTTAAGCTTCTACTTCTACTTCAACTCTTGATAAAATGAAACATAAATCAGAAAGTCTGTTCAAACAGATAAGAACCTGCTGATTGACTTCTTCTGTTTCAGATAAGCGGAGCAGACAGCGCTCGGCACGACGAGTAGTTGTACGCGCGATGTCCAAAGCAGCTGCATGCGGGGTGCCTCCGGGGATGATAAAATGACTCAAAGGCTGGAGCATATTATCGAATTTATCGATAGTTTCTTCAAACATTTTCACATGCTCTTCTTTGATATAAGGCTCAGGCAAATTCAAGCTTGCTATATCAGCCATCAGTGACATCAGAAGCTGCTGAACTTTGTAAATCGTTTCCCTGACATCTTCGCGTCTGACTGTAGCTCTTGCCAGGCCAAGCACCGAACTGATCTCATCAACTGTACCGTAAGCTTCAACTCTCATGCTTTGTTTTGGTACACGTTCGCCTGTATAAAGTCCGGTAGTGCCTTTGTCACCAGTTCTGGTATATACTGCTGCTTTCATTTTGTCACCATCCTTCCGGAAAATTTTAAATTAATAAATTTCTTCAGCTTTAAAGAAATTTTTGATTTCGCGTGCAGCGGATTCTTCACTGTCACTGCCATGAACGATATTTTCGCCGATAGTCAGCGCGTAATCGCCGCGGATAGAACCAGGAACAGAATCTAACGGATTAGTAGCACCCATCTGGCCACGAACCGCTTTAATTGCATTCTCACCGGAAATAACCATTGCTGCAACAGGGCCGGAAGTAATAAATTCAACCAATTCACCAAAGAAAGGTTTGCCTTCATGTTCAGCATAATGATATTTAGCTTGTTCTTCAGTGATTTTTACTAATTTTAAAGCCGAAACTTTCAAGCCGCGGCGTTCAAAACGAGCGATGATTTCACCAATCAGATTTTTTTTGACACCATCGGGTTTTACGAGTACGAGTGTTTGTTGCATTTGGAATCTCTCCTATCTAGACTATTTTAATTTATACTAAATCGCAAAACGATTTTAGCCTTTTAAAAGCTGCTGATACTTTTTCTTATCCAGTTTCTCGATCATTGCTGTGATCAGCTGAACAGCACCTTGATAATCATCCATATGAATAATGGATTGATGACTATGTATATAACGGGTAGGGATACTGAATGTTAATGTCAAAACACCGGCATCGTGTAAATGTATACGACCGCCATCAGTAGCACCGCCCTCTGAAATACTGATCTGTGTTGGCAGCTTCAATTCTTCAGCAACTTCTTTTGCAAAATCACGCAATGCTGTATTGGGAATCATACCAGCATCAAAAATTGTTATAGCAATACCCCTTTCCCAATTTCGCAGGAGCTACATCATCACTTACACCTGGCGTACCACCAGCCACACATGTATCAATAACGAAAGCAACGTCAGGGCTCAGCAGATTAACGCTTGTTTGAGCACCACGTAACCCGACCTCTTCCTGTACTGTTGCTACACCATATACAGTATTAGGATGCTTTGTGCCGATATTTTCCATAACGTCTGCCATGACTGCACAGCCGATGCGATTATCCCAGGCTTTACCAAGCAGAGTTTTACCATCGCCCATAACTGCAAATTCAGCATATGGCGTCACTGGGCAGCCTTCGAAAACTCCTAAATTGCGAGCCATGTCTTCGTCGACAGCGCCAATATCAATATACATATCGCGCTTGGCAACCACTTTTGTTCGTTCTTCCGGTGTCAGTATATGTGGAGGTTTACTGCCGATAACGCCAACAAGATCACCCTTGCTGCCGTGTACAGTAACGCGCTGGCTCAGCATAACCTGCTCCCACCAGCCACCTAAACAAGTAAATTTTAAAAAACCTTCTTTTGTTATATGCTTAACCATAAAACCAATTTCATCCATATGGCTGGCAAGCATAATTTTTGGCAAGTCCCTGCCTTGACCTTCATTAGTAAAAACAGCGCTGCCTAATTTATCATAAGATACTTTGGCTTTGCCCTGCAGCCGCTTTTGAAGCAAATTTTTAATTGGTGTTTCAAATCCTGAAACACCGCAGGTTTCAGAAAGCTGTTTTAACCAAGTTAATTTTTTATCCAATTATTTCGCACCTCCACTGCTGCGCATAGCTTTGGCCTGCGCGCGTAACCGTGCCACACGGTCTGCGGTACTGGGATGTGTACTGAATAACTGCTGCATATCTTTTGCGCTAAAGGGGCAAATGATAAACATATGAGCAGTATTTTCAGTAGCTCCCGGCATCGTTCTGTTTTTTGCATACGATTCTATTTTCAGCAAAGCGTCAGCCAAAGCATCCGGATTACCGCTTAACTCACCGCCGGATTTATCAGCCATATATTCCCTCGAACGCGAAACAGCCATCTGAATAATACCTGCAGCCAAAGGCGCCAGTATCATCATAGCCAAACCAACAATAGCACTGCTGCTGCTATTGCGGTCTCTGTCGCCACCACCAAAGAACATCCCCCAGTGAGATAGCGTCGTAATAATACCTGCCATAGATGCAGCTATTGTACCGATTAAAATATCACCATGTTTGACATGACTCAATTCATGTGCCAAAACGCCTTCAATCTCATCTTTATCTAAGGCATTGGCCAAAGCGGTAGTTACTGCAACCGCAGCATGTTCAGGGTTACGGCCGGTTGCAAATGCATTCGGCACAGGGCTGTCAATAATATATACTTTAGGCATCGGCAAATTGCCTCTTTCCGCCAAACGCTGCACCATTTTATATAAAGCAGGCGCACTTTTTTCATCAACCTGTTTGGCATTATACTGTGCCAAAACCAGTTTATCGCTGTTCCAGTACGAAAATAGATTCATGGCGAGGGAGATGATAAGCATCATCATCATACCGCGGGCACCGCCGAAATAATCTCCGACCAGTACCAATAACACAGTAAGAGCCGTCATTAAAAAAGCTGTTCTCATACTTTTTTGTTCCTCCTCAAAAATAAAAACTATCGAACATTATCTATAAGACCTGCGTAAGTCTTATAGCATATTATACCAATTACTGCACTATTTTTCAATTTGCGCTTTAACAGCTGTCAACATATTTTCACTGTTTTCACGAACTTTTTCTTTAAAATAGGATTTAACAGCCCGGCAATCATCGGAATACCAAATTCAAAATTCTACCAGCAGGGAAAACTTCTGTCCCTTCACTCACAGGTACAAGTCTCATTCCCCTTCCATTTTTTTCAAATCACCCTCGGTCTGACAATAAGTGATACGCATTTCTTCCGGATAAAAGGTATCGCGTTCAGTCCAGACGATTTTACGACCATCAACATTAGATACCCAATGTGAAACAGTAGTATTTTCTCCGCGTTCTAAAATTTCTACACTCACCAGATCATGCATAAAAGAGGGGTAAGCTTCCATATTTTTTATGATTTCAAAAATAGGCTTACTATCGCCGTTGATCACAATCTTTGTTTCTACGCAAGGCATAATTCTGCTCCTTTTATAAATCTTCAATCACTTCAGCCGTACTGCTGACAGCTTCTCTAAAGATAGTCAAAACCTGATCAATAACATCTGTAGGCATGATCAGAGGCGGTTCAATACGAATAACTTTAGGATTATTTAGAGTATAAGCAATAATAACTCGTTTATCGATCATCAGAGACATCAGCATTCCACCGGCACCTTCTTTTGTAAGCTCAATTCCAATCATCATTCCGCGGCCGCGGACCTCTGCGATGACCGAAGGATAGTCTTTTTGAATTGATTCCAACCCTTTTTTAAAGTATGCCCCCGCCGCAGCACTGCGATCCAGCACATCATTTTTTTCAATGTAATTCAGAGCAGCATTAGCAGCAGCACACGCTAATTGATTACCGCCAAAAGTTGAAGTGTGTAAAAAAGGTGCTTCTATTAATCCAGCCCAGGCATCAGCCGTAGCAGTTATAGCTCCGATCGGCATCACCCCTCCACCTAACGCTTTAGCCGTAGCCATGATATCCGGAGTTATCTGCTCATGTTCAACCCCAAACCAGGTCCCGGTTCTGCCAATACCAGTCTGTACTTCGTCCGCAATCAGTAAAGTACCGTATTGGTCACATAACTCTCTTACTGCTTTAAAATAACCTGCCGGCGGAACGATGATGCCGCCTTCCCCTTGAATCGGCTCTAAAATAACGGCAGCTGTTTCTTCATCAATCGTTTCAGCAAGATCATTTATATCCCCATATTCTACATGTGTAAAATTATCCAGCAGCGGTTTAAACGGATCTCTAAACAAATCTCTGCCAGTAGCTGTCAACGAACCAAAAGTTTTTCCGTGAAACGCATTCCTTGCCGCAATAAACTTTTTCCTTTTTGTAGCCAGTCGCGCAACCTTCAGGCATCCCTCAACAGCTTCTGTACCGCTGTTAACGAAAAAACTGTATTGCAAAGCACCGGGAGTAATTAAAGCCAGTTTTTCAGCCAGGTCTGCCATAGGTCTGTTAAAAAGCACTTTACCGCTCATTGGCATTTTATGCAGTTCTGCTTCTACAGCAGCTACGACATCAGGATTGCGATGTCCTAACGCAAACATTCCGTAGCCGCCAAGACAATCAATGAATTGTTTGCCCTCGCTGTCAGTTATAGTCCACCCCTCTGCATATCCTTCAACGCTTGCCAATCCCATAAACCGAAATAATTTCGCCTGAGCAGGGTTAATATATTTTTCATATTTACTGATCGTTTCTTCAACATACATATGTATAATCCTCCGACTACTTCAATAAACTACTTACAGGAACTAATTGAATACCAGATGCATTTACCTCGTTGATAACTTTGCTCCACGCTGCGGCAGTATGCGGTCTGGCATGACAAATGGCAATAGCACTTCCATTTCTGTCCGCCATTTCTACAGCCTGCCATATTTTAGCAATAATGTCATCTTCGTCGGAACTGTTGTCCAAAAATATATTGTTACGGGCAGTAGGAACACCCATACTGCGTGCAACCTGATCACCTATAGATTTGGAGTATGTACTGCTGTCTACAAAAAACAAGCCTTGTTGTTTTAAAACTTTCAGTACAGCTTTCATCGTTGCTTCATTACTTGTTGCTTTAGAACCCTGATGATTATTGACACCTTCGATACCTGGTAAACTATCTACCGCTTTCCGAGTTAATTGCTGCACCTGTTCAGCAGTCATATCAGTCAAGATTGTACTCTTACCCTCAGACATAGCTGTTCTGTCCATAGGTTCCATAGGCAAATGCAGCATCGCAGTCTGACCGCCGCCTTTTATAACATGCAAAGCGTCACTGCTGAAATCTTTATAGGGAAGAATAGCGTAACTGAAAGGCGCATTCAAATTGACCAGCTTTCTCACCGGTGCCAGATCGTAACCACAATCGTCAATAATGACAGCCAATTTTCCATGATATTTCTGAGCAGTTTTTTTGTCATCTTTCTTCGTACTTTCGTCTTCTTTGATATCTTTGTCTTCTTTAGTCAGATTTAAGTTATGATAAAAGTAAACCGTATCGGTGATAAAATTCATTTTACCAGTTCCTGCTTTAGCTGAAATAGCAATTTCCATACGTACGGCTTCCCAACCATTATAAGTAGCCTCACGTTGATTGAGAACAATCATTTTCGTACGGAAATCTTTTCGCCAAGCCAGGCTGCCGCACCTTCTAATCCAGTACTTGGCGGAACTCCAATAGCCAGCTGCCGCTTATTCCAGACAACTTCTCCACCTGTTTCTTTCATACGTTCGTGCTGATCTTCACGACCATTATCAGTTAACTGCCAGTTATCCTTCGATAATAAAATATCATCGACTGCCCTATGCGCTTCTTTGGACTCTTCCCGCAAATCAACCGAAGAAAAACCAGTCAAGCCTTTATCAAGCACATCTTTTTCTCCGTCTCTGCTCGCCGCATAATAAATGCCTCCAGCAACAGCTATAGCTAATAATACTAAAATCAAAGTCAGTACAAAACCTCCTCCTGACCCCTTTTTTCTATTAGTCCTTCTTGCCATAGTAGCCTCCTCTATGCCCGCGGATGCGCTTTTTTCATAAATATCGCGCAGGCGTTTATTTGTCAAATGCGTATATATCTGTGTCGTAGAAATATCCGAATGGCCTAAAAGCTCCTGGACAGACCGCAGATCAGCACCATTGTCAAGTAAATGTGTTGCAAAGGAATGCCTCAGCATATGTGGTGTAAGCTCCTTATTTAATCCTGCCTGATGCCCATAACCGCGAATGATTTGCCAAAACCTCTGCCTTGTCATTTCATTTCCGCTCATACTTAAAAATAAATTCTTTATATTAGGATTTTTAGTATGAAGCAGTTTGGGCCTTACCACATTCAGATATTTATCCAAATATTCAACTGCTATGCCGCCAATGGGTATTAACCGCTCTTTAGATCCTTTACCGAAAGCGATGATATACTTCATTTGCAGATTAACGCCGCTGACAGGTAAACCCAATAATTCAGAAACACGCATTCCCGTTGCATAAAGCACTTCCAGCATCGTTCTGTCACGATAGCCTTCATCCGTTCTCAAATCAGGCTGTTCCAAAAGCTTCAAAACCTCTTCCTGATTTAAAACTTTTGGCAGCTTGATACCTTTTGTTCCAGCTTCTACAACTTCCGCAGGATCAATCTCCAAATACCCTTCTGCTGTCATAAAACGATAAAAAGATTTTATAGCAGCAAGTTTTCTGGCAATCGTTGCTGCGGCTAAACCTTTATTTTTCAAACCTGTCATATAGCGAATAACCTGCTCACGCGATACAGTTGCCAAGGCGTCATTATCCTTTAATCCTAAAGCTTCTTTAAACAAACGCAAATCACGCTCATAAGCTAATCTTGTATTTGACGCTAAACCTAATTCAACTGTCAGATATTCAAAAAACAAATTTAATTTATCGTTCATATTTCATCCTCAAAAAAGAAAAACAACGCTCAAGCGCTGTTTTTCAAAACATTATTGTTCGCGCTTCTCTGGCTGCATAATTGTAATATTAGCAGCCGGCGAAATAGTCGATATAGCGTGCTTATAAACAAGCTGTTGTTTGCCTTCATTTTCAATAATAACAGTAAAGTTATCAAAACCTCTTACCAGACCTCTGATTTGGAAACCATTAATCAGGTAAATAATGACGCCAAGGTTTTCCTTACGCACATGATTTAAAAAATCTGTCCTGTAAATTCATTGCCGGCTTTGATCCACTATTATTCATAGCTTTCCCCTCCAAAATAATTTCTATCTATTGTTATAATTTTACCGCAGTTTAAACTTTTCCACAAGCGTTTGCTGCATCTCGTCAATAATCTTTTCATACACAGGCTCTTTTTCCAAATCAAACCATTTAATATACGGCATCTGACGATACCAGGTAAATTGGCGTTTAGCAAAATTACGTGTCGCCTGTTTCAATTTCTCAACTGCTGCCAATTTATCCATCTGGCCTTGTAGATACCAGACTATTTGTCTGTAACCAATGCTGCGCATTGACTGAGCATCCAATGATAGCCCACTGTCGAGTAAAGATTTAGTTTCCTCTACCAAACCCTCTGCCATCATTTTATCAACTCTGGCATTGATCCGAGCATATAAACTTTCTCGTTCCATTCGCAGACCAAAACACAGTTTCATAAGGCCATTCCTCCGACTTCCTATGAGCTATTTTTTCACCACTCTGTGCTGCTTCAATAGCTCTGATAATTCTTCTGCGATCATTTATATGTAATCTTGAAGCGGTCTCCAGGTCAAGTTCCTGCAGTTTTTCATACAAGGCGCTGTTGCCGTGTTCTTCAGCAAATGCTTCCAATTCACTGCGTAGTTCACTGCATTCTTCAACAGTATTAAATTCATAATTTTCAAGCAGGGCCTTGATATAAAGACCGGTACCGCCAACAATTACAGGTAATTTACCACGACTATTAATATCAGCAATTATTTTTTCCGCTTTTTCTTTAAAATCAACAACGCTGAAAGCAGCATCCGGCGGCAAATATCGATTAAATGGTGCGGTACTGCCGCCAGTTCTTCAGCAGAAGGTTTAGCTGTACCAATATCCATTCTTTGATATACAAGCATGGAATCACCGGAAATTATCTCGCCATTCAGACGTTTGGCTAAGGCTATCCCGCAATGGCTTTTGCCTGTTGCAGTAGGACCTAAAATGACTGCAACTCTCGGTTTCATGCCGTTACCTCCTTCGGATACCATATTTTACACGGCTATAACGGCCGCCCAGAATTTCCGTACACCCTAAAGCTTCCAATAATTTTTGTCCGCGTTCTTTAACAACTACACAAGGAGCTACTCTAAGTGCCGCCTTAACAGTCGCTTCTGTTAACGGTTTCTCACAGGAAATAGGCCTCAATGGCTCCATATTTGAAGAAGCATTTATCGGTATTCGAAACATTGGGTCAAAATAAACAACATCAAAGCTGTCGGCAGGCAAAGTGTACAAATACTCATCTGCTTCCGCATATACCGTTTCTATTCTGCGCATGGCATTGTTTAAATCAACATCTTCAACCTGATAATTCTGCAGGCCTTCGCTGACTACAAAATGTAACAACGGCGAAGCCTCAACAGCACAAACAGTTCCTGTCCGGCCTGTAATAAAACTGGCAACAACAGCATCACTTGCCAGCCCCATCGTACAATCCAGTACTCTCATTCCCGGTTTAAGAGCCAATGCAGCACTAAAGTGATCAGGCTCGTGCTTTTTTAAACGCTGTACCCGCAAAACGGCCATACTTGGATGAAAAAAGAAAGTTCCAGAAGCAGTATATACCTGCGGGCCTTTATTTGTTGCTACTAAAAGTGCTTCTACCCGTTCTTGATCTAGTAAAAAACCCAAAGACCCCCTACTGCCACGTTCCACATATTTTACACCAAATTTTGCTGCCCATGTTTGCGCAAGTTTTTCTAAGGCAACATTTTCACTGCGTCCAACTGTTACTGCAAATTTAAACGTTTTCTGCATGTTTAAGTTCGCTTAAACATCTTGTATAACTCGGCAGAATTTATTTCAACCATACACGGTCTGCCGTGAGGACAAGTAAAAGGATGCTCTGTATTGCAAAGATCAATAATCAGTTGTCGCATTTGGCGCATATTCAGCACCTCACCGGCTTTAATTGCTGCTTTGCAAGCAGTCATATGTAAAATATTCTGACGCAAATCACTTGGATTAATCGTTCTTAATTCACTCAGCATTTGAGTAATTTCACGCACAAAGTCCTCGGCATCATCAGCCTTAATATCTGAAGGCAAGCTTGAAACGCGCAGCATAGATTCGCCTGCAGCCTCAATATCGACACCCAAGCGCAGAAATTCTTCCCGATGTTCCTCTATCAAATTTACATCCTGGGCAGTAACATCGATATATAAAGGAATCAACATCTGCTGGGCCGGAATATCATTATGGGACGCAACAAGCTTATCGTATAAAATGCGCTCATGCGCGGCATGCTGGTCAACCAAAAACAAAGAATCATCAGATTGGGCAACAATAAAAGTTCTGTCAATCTGTCCCAATGGCCAAATCGTATCAACACCACTATCGGTATCAGTGAAGTCGATAATATTAGAAGCAATGTTATCCTGCTTGTCAAAAACATCACGAGTTTCACTGATCGTATAAACAGGCTCCGTTTTTGGAGGCCTGTATGTGTATTCAGGTTCTTTCCAAACGCTTTGCTGTTGTGACTTGTAAGCCGAGTAAACCTCAGCCTTTGCTGTACTGATATTTGTCTCAGTTGTTTTTAAGGCCGGCAACTCTGTCTCAGGCACTTTAGTTTCAGCGGCTGGTATTTCAACAACTATCGATGGTTCTGTTGCTGCCACAACTGCTTCAGCAGACTTGAATACCTGCAGTTCAGAATCATCCAATAATGCCAGGCCCTGAGGTTTAGCGCTCATAGGTCTTGTCAGTGCATCAGTCAAAGCTTTATACATCGCTTTATAAACAGTACTGTCATCGCTGAACTTAATTTCACTCTTCTGAGGATGTACGTTAACATCAATACTTTCAGTATCGACGGTAATATTCAAAACAGCAAAAGGGAAACCGCTTTTCGGAATCTGAGACTGATAGGCATGATCAATCGCCTTGGCGATCATTCTATTAGTAATGATACGTCCGTTTACCAGCAACGTCTGCCATTGACGCGTACCTTTTAGTAAAGTAGGTTTACCAATAAAACCGCTTACCTTAACTTCACTGTCAGCAAAATCAACGGTCAAAAGCTCCTCACTAACATTTTTACCATATAGTGCCTTAACAGTATCAACTAAATCTCCGTTACCTGGCGTACTCAAAACCTCTTTATCATTGCTGACAAGCTTAAACCGCACATCAGGGCGTGATAAAGCCAATTTTGTGATCAATTCACTGATATAACGGCTTTCAGTCTGTACAGTACGTAAAAATTTACGCCTGGCCGGAACATTAAAAAATAAATTCTCAACAATGATCGTCGTACCAGTGTGCCCGCCAGTAGCAATACATTCTGCCTGATCGCCGCCTTCAATTTTTATTGAAGTAGCAAACTCCTCGGTAACAGGACGTGTCAGCAGCTGGAAGTTACTAACAGAAGCAATACTCGGCAACGCTTCACCGCGAAATCCTAAAGTGTTCAAATGCAGCAGGTCTTCAGCAACTCTGATTTTGCTTGTAGCGTGCCTTAAAACTGCTAATTTTGCATTTTCTTCCGACATACCGCTGCCATTATCGACAACACGAATATATTCTGTACCACCGCCAAAAATAGTGACCTCGATGTTATCTGCGCCTGCATCCAAAGAGTTTTCTACAAGCTCCTTTACTACAGAAGCAGGTTTTTCAACAACTTCACCGGCAGCGATCTGATTCGCTGTATTTTGATCTAATAATTGCACTTTTTGTTCGTTCATAATTCACCGCCTTCCCTTTTTGCTTCATCCTGCAATTTATACAAAGCATTCAAGGCTTCGATTGGCGTCATCGCCATAACATCCATTTTTAAAATCTGCTGCTGCAGACTGCTGGCAAACAATGATCCCATAGGTGCTGTTTCTTTTTCTGCCCTGGGTGTTATCTGAACGCTGCAGGCAGTTTCACAATTATCATATTCTTCCAGAATATCCTGGGCCCTGTCAATGACCTTTTTAGGCAGTCCTGCCAGCCTTGCCACATGTACGCCATAACTGCGGTCAGTACCGCCAGGCACGATTCTGCGCAAAAAGACAATATCATTACCACGTTCTTTAACTGCCACAGAATAGTTTTTTACTCCGTTCATCACGTCTTCCAACGCGATCAACTGATGATAATGTGTAGCAAATAATGTTTTTGCTTTTATTTTCTCATGAATAAACTCCATGACAGCACGTGCAATACTCATACCGTCAAAAGTACTTGTACCACGTCCAACCTCATCCAAAATAATCAAAACTGTCTTTAGTTGCGTATCTGAGAATCTGTGCAACTTCATTCATTTCTACCATGAATGTACTTTGACCAGTCGCCAAATCGTCACTGGCACCTACACGGGTAAAAAATCTTATCTACCGGGCAAATAGTTGCCTGACGTGCGGGAATAAAGCTGCCCATCTGTGTCATCAAGACCAGCAGAGCAACTTGGCGCATATAGGTCGATTTACCTGCCATATTCGGTCCTGTAATAATAATCATACGTTCATCATTATTATTGAGGGTTGTATTATTAGGAACGAAAATCTCACGTTCCAATAAACGCTCTACAACAGGATGACGACCGTCATAAATCTTTATTTCACTGCGATTATTCAATTCCGGACACACATAGTTGTATTTAAATGCTACTTCCGCCAACGATACTAAAACATCAATATTGGCCAAAGCACGAGCAGTTTCCTGCATTTGAACAATCTGAGCCCTTATTTTTTCGCGCAGCTGTGTAAAAATATAATATTCAAGCTGTTCGATTTTTTCTTTAGCGCTTAAAATTTTATTCTCAAAATCTTTTAATTCCGGGACAATATACCGTTCAGCATTTACAAGTGTTTGCTTACGTACAAAATAATCCGGTACATTTGCACTTTGACCTTTAGATACCTCGATATAATAACCAAAAAACTTTATTATAACCAACCTTTAAGGTTTTGATACCAGTTTCTTCTTTAATCTTAAGTTCAAAATTCTGCATCCATGTTTTGTTATCACTGGCAATTGAATGCAGTTCATCTAACTCTAAATCAAAGCCGCTGCGGATCATGCCCCCTTCACGTACGGAAAAAGGGCGGCTCATCAACAATTGCTGCCAGCAAAGTAGTAAACAGCTCCTGATGCAAATGTACATCTTCGCATAACTGCTGTAAAAGTTTACTGTTACAATATCTTAGTAAGCTTTTTATTTCTGGAAGCACCGCCAGCGAAGAACGCAATGAAACCAGATCACGTGCATTAGCACTGCCAACTTCGATACGTGAAACTATTCGTTCCAAATCAAAAATTGCTTTTAATTTATCCTGCAGATTACCGCGCATCTGTACATTTTGTCAGCAATTCTCCTACCGCTTCCTGCCTTGACCTTATCTGTGATAAATCAAGCAAAGGACATTCTATCCAATTCCTGAGTTTACGGGCACCCATGGAAGTAGAGGTAAAATCAAGCACATCTAATAATGTACCTCGTTTAGAACCATCACGCATATTCTTTATAAGTTCTAAATTTCTAACAGCTGTTGCATCCAAATTCATAAACTGCTCTTTAGCTATGCGTGATAAGCTGTTAATATGCGACAAATCAGCTTTAACGGTCACATGCAGATAACGCAGTAAATGTTCTACTGTATCATGTACTAAAGTATCGGCAACATCATCACTGCCAAAATGCTGCGCAAAATACTGCGGTGCACCTTCTTCTTCCTGATATACAGAAACAGCACACTCTGGAACTTTACTTTTGATCCAAGCTGCTAAATTTTCCCAGTTTACAATACCGCTATACGCAACTAACTCTGCCGGTTAGAATGCGAAACAATTGTTCCTGTATCGCCATTAAACGCTCTTCACCAGCAGCACTGAACCATTGGCATTCACCAGTAGAAATATCGGCAGCAGCAAGACATAATTCACTGCCATCCTCCTGCAGAAAGACTAAATATCTGTTGTGCTTATCATCTAAAAGCTGTTCACTCAAGACAGTGCCCGGTGTAATGATCTTAACAACCTTGCGTTCAACTATCCCTTTAGCCGCTTTAGGGTCTTCCACCTGCTCACAAATTGCGATGCGGTAACCTTTTTTGATCAGTTTTGCAATATAATTATCGACAGAATGATAAGGCACACCACACATCGGTATCTTTTCTTCCATACCGCCGGCACGCCCAGTCAAAGTAATATTTAATTCTCTGGAGGCAGTCAGCGCATCCTCAAAAAACATCTCATAAAATCGCCTAAACGGAAAAACAGCAATTCATCCTCATGCTGACGCTTTACTTCAAGGTACTGCTGCACCATCGGCGTATAAGCAGTTGTCATTCTACCGCCTTCCCTTTCAAAAGCCAGGTCTGCGCAGTTTCAATTTGCACCTGCACTTTATCCCCCAGCTCAAAATCACGACCTTCGA
>ENA-OQDT01001453-OQDT01001453.1-human-gut-metagenome-genome-assembly--contig:-NODE-1453-length-13766-cov-4.712222_pt1 | contig 13766 bp, 15 predicted proteins | sample MGYA00242786_ERZ504617 | MGnify/ENA primary metagenome ERZ504617 (study PRJEB26092, sample SAMD00036337) | human gut metagenome | host: Homo sapiens | study: EMG produced TPA metagenomics assembly of...
ACAATTAACTTATCCTGACCGTCTAGGCGCAGCTGCATCAGATTATGCAGGGGAATCCGCAGCAGAAAAAGCAGAACGTAGAAAAACGACATAAATGTGTTGCATTCTACCGGTACTTTTTCTTTTTTCCTGTACAAATAGGCGCATTCCTCCATACTGAACCATGGAACCACAAATTTGCTTTCCCAGGTGTCTTTCTTTTCCTGCTTATACAGGTTGGTTTCACAGTTGCTGACCATCCAATTATAGATTCGTTGGAACGTACTACAGGCCGTTTCTCTCTCCCGGTAAAGAATATGAGCAACCATATGGGATTGCATCGACATCGCGCAACTGAGCAGCACGGCACATTCAATTTCGGGATGGCTCGCTCTGCCAAGCGCAGAGCGGTGCACCGCCCTGGAATATACTTTATAGCTGCTCTTTTCCTCATACCCATCCAGCAGCCGGCTAAGCTCCGCGTGATTCCACCAGTCCTCCTCTTCACGGCAAACTCTCTGCAAGATTTCCTGCAAACCGGGGCTCTCCCCAAAGCCTTGAAAAAGGGTGGGTGGGTTATAAATCTGCACGATTTTATAATCTGTTTCCTTTATAGGATCTATATAAAACGTAACTGTCTCATGGAATCGATATCCAGTTTGATAAAAAATCTGAATCACACAGGTAATCATGCAGTACGTCCCTTGGGATAATCTTTCCATCTCCACCTCGACAGAACAGATTTCTCTGCGGCAAAAATTATGTTGAAACCATTCCAACAGCATCGTATTTGCATAGGCACTTGCAAGGTGTAGATGTGACGCCCACCGGCCAATGTCGCCACGGAGGATGCAATCTTTTATATCCTGACACATAAAATCTATGGTCCTTTGCGAAACGGTCTGCAAAACAAATCACCTATTCCTTATACTTCCTGACCAGTGCTGCCAAATCATCAATGGAAGAAAAAGCACGGATCAGTTCCTCCTCATCCTCAATAAATATGCCAAATTCCTTTTCGATATCGATAATAATTTCAAGTGCAATCAGAGAATTAATTCCATAGGTATCGATCAGATTTTTTCCTTCCAGTTCGGGAAGCGACAGTTGCTTTTCCAATTGCCTGCTCAAAATTTTACACAAGCCAGCCTGATATTGCTTCAGCTCCATACCAAAAACTCTCCTTCTCATAATAATCCATCTAAAATAGCTACACAGCGCTGATTTCCATGGTACTCCGTAATTTTTTTGAAAACAGGTGCAGACGCTCCCGATCAATCTCATCCATCGCCATTTGCACCAAACGCTTTAGCTTGCGAGGGCGCAATTCATAAATACTCATCCAATATGCCAGCTGGTTACGCTGCATCTGCTGCGCATTGAACGAGCGCTCAAAATGCTTCCCGGGAATGCAGATGCTGGGTTTTTCGTGAATCAGGCGGTCAACATCATATCCTGCCCCCCATGAAACACACGACAGCACAATGCGGCATTACATCCTCGATATTGATGTATTGGACGAAATCGGATATTTTCCGGGAGGTCTGTTATAATATCTTCCCTTTCATAATGAAATCCTAGGCTGCACAGCACGTTAAATTCACCATCTCCAAATGCACGGGCAATGATTTCACTGTATAGCTTTGGCGGAATCGCACCTACACTGGTATAAATAAAAATGAGCGGCCTGCCGTCCAGTCTATCCAGCAGCGCGGTGCTATCCCCGCCACTCTGTCGGTTCAGCACGCTTCCTGCAAACTGAACTTGCCGGTAACGGTCAAGGCCGGGTTCTAATTCGGGAATAGATGGATTGATGACGCAATCCGCCCGGTCAAAAACCAGCTCGCATACATTTTTAATGGGCGGCTGGCGGTATCGTTTTAAAATCGGGTTGAAATGATCCGTCAGGTACTCGCCAGCCGCCTCATTCGCAGGAAATTCCGGCGTTGACGGGGTGCTCGCAAAAAGGACAAGCGGAATGCGAAGCGTATTTGCCAGAATCGTCGCCGCCGGATTGGACTGACTGAATATCACATCGGGACGGAACTCGCCGGCAATCTCCAATCCTCTTTTCAGTGCATAAGAAAGATAACCCTCTTCCGCCATCCCCGTCCATTCAACAAACTCAATGTAATTATTGATATTCTGAAGCTTTGTATGGTACTCAGGCGGCTCGCTGTAATACAGGCGGTAGGATGCCGCTTCAACCAGTTGTGCAACATGCCCGCCAAGCACAAAAGCCGTTTCCCAGCCATCTTCAACTAGATTCTGCGCCAAGCCGATAAACTTTAGCGTTGAGCCCAGGGAGCCGGAATTCGGGGGCTGGGCATGATTAATACTTTTTTCCCCATGGATGATCCTCCAATACATACAAAGCCTTTAAGCCTTCTTTCATCGTCGGATACAGAAAGGTGTAGCCAAGCTCTTTCTTCACCCGCTCGCATGACAGCCGAACGGAAAACATCCGGAGCACATGCAAGCTCCACAACATCCTCTCACTGGATAAATCCGGCGCATGCCAGCAAACGGAGATCTCGCCGTCAATCTGCTGCACGCAAGCATAAAACTCTCTTTGTGTAACCGGCAACTCGTCGCACACATCAAAGATGCCCTGTGCACTGGTATCTACGGCTAATTTACAGAGGATACGGACTGCGTCGTCTACGTGAATACGCGCGGACAAGGCATCTCCATTGCCCAACAGGCTGATTAATTTGCTGCGGAATGGGCTGCGTTCTCCCGGACCATACACCTCTGCCAGCCTCATGATGGCATAAGAGCTTCCCATGGCCTCAGCACACTGCCGCACCATATTCTCTGCCTCTGCCGCCATGGCCGGATAGGGATGCTCCCTAAGCAACGCTTCTCCAAATTCCTTGCCAACTGCTCCTGCCGCCCCATTGCTCGCATAGAGCAGCCTTTTGACTGGATTGCACGCCACAACAGCCAGAAAACGCCCCAAATCTCCCAGCATGCTCTCCTGATTCTGCCGAAAGGTCGCATAATGCCCACCTGCCAGGTAAATTACAGTATCCGCCTCATGAAGCGCCTGCTCAATTGAAATAGGATCCTTGAGATCCCCCTGCATCCACTGCGCGCCTTTTAGAAGAGGAGAAGTGCACTGCTTGTCATACACTCTGACTGGCTCTGATAAGCTTTGAATCAGCTCCTGATAAAGACGAGAGCCAATATATCCGTTTCCCCCAATGATCAATATCAATTCCAATTCACCATCAATCACAGTTTTCTGATCTTTTGCCGGTTGACGTCAGGTCGATTTCGTCTACAAAGATGATTTTTCTCGGCACCTTATATGTCCTCCATTCCATCCCGGCAAAAATCGAATCACATCCTCTTCATCGGGAGGGTTCTCCCGATCCGCCGCAACCACTTTTGCATAAATACGCTCATTGTGATCATCATCCGGCAATGAAAACACCGCCGCGTCCTGAAGCCCTGGGTGCGAAAATCAGCCTATCCTCCACTTCCTGCGGATTCACCAGATGGCCGGCAATATTCATCGTTTGGGAGATACGCCCCTTCAAGACAATTCCCTCCTGCGTCACACATCCGAAATCCCCTGTGTGAAATAATCCGGATACTGTTTTGATATTAACCTTTGCTGGCATATATCATCGTTATAATATCCAGAGGCACAATGGGCTCCAGCAACCAGAATCTCACCGCAGACGCCGTGAGGGACTTCCGCTCCATCGCTTGCGACAATCTTGATATAAACTCCCTTTACCGGATGCCCAACGCTGCTTTGCGCTTTTGTCAAATCGTCGCTTGCCTGGTATGAAATTACGCCGCACTCTGACGAACAATAGATGGAGTGAAGCACTTTGCCGCTTTTTTCATAGAGACCTACAAAATGCTGCGGAGCCATGTAGGAGGAACTAGTGAGACACAGGCGAACATGATCCCATTCAATCTGGTCAATCGCTGGACTTTCCAGCAATTTGGCATAAACAAAGGGTACGCTGAATAGGACCGTGACTCTATAGCGATTGATCACATTTTTCATTGCTCCGGGTAAGAAGGTCTTTTTGATAACAACCGTTGCGCCGCTAATCAGACCCGGCAGGTAGATTGTGGTGAGCGCTGAGGTGATCAAATGCGACACTGGCGTGTAGCAGACATCTGACGGTGCCAGATTCAGCGATTGAGCAAGATCGGCGATATTTCGATACATTGCTTCATGAGAAAACACCACACATTTCGGCAAGCCCGTTGTGCCTGAAGTATACAAAAAAACAGCTGCGTCAATTGGAGCCGGCGTGCTATTAGGCGCCTGTCCGCCCTGCGGAATCAGATATACACTTTCAGAAAGGACCGCTCCGCCCGGCCGCATCTCCCCGCACAGGAGATAATCCAGCCCAGCCTTCGCCTGCACCTGGGAAAGTGCATGTGCACTGCACTCTTCCATAGGGACAACAATACAGTCGTGCTGCCACAAAGCCAGAAGAACGGCGATATATTCCACGACGTTCTCCAGAGATACGGCTGCCACACAGCCTGCTGGCAGCTGCCGCAAAATCAGTTGTTGCCGATAATATTCAACACGCTGAAGAATTTGGGCAAATGTATAAACATCACCCGTATCATTTATTTGAATCGCCGGCCTCTGACCAAACTGTTTCATATGCTCCACTATTTTTTCGCCCAGCATAGAACTCCTCCTTTACCAATCCAGAACAATGGAATGCGCCGTGCTGCCACAACCTGCCTGAAGCATATCGATTATATTTTCATGATGGACAAACGCCGACACAGGTGGATGTTCCATACCGCGTATGCAGCAAAGAATATCTCTGTGTACGTCGCAAGTGAGAAAACGGCGGTCAAACCTCCCACCACAAAACAACAGATCTTTTTCAGCCGGTACCCCGGTGAATAAAAACATATCGGCATTCCTCTTCGTCGGGGTCAGCGCCTCGCCCTCATAGGCGCATACGGTGGAAAACATCTGCTCCAGCAGGCTATTCCCTTGGATCGCTGCGCCATCCAATCCACTGCTGATATAGCAATCAAAAACAAGATATGCGACATATAGCAAATCATAAAACAAATAGGGAATTTCATACTCGGGCTCTACCCGTATGACCGGAAATTTCTGTAAATCCTCTTCTGTATAAAGCGTATATGGTTTCTCACCGGCATAAATCAGCACGAGTTCTCCTGCTTCAAGCGGAAAGGATGGGCAACAAGAAGAACACACTTCAGCAACGCTCAGGCCGCAAATCAAGCCATGCAACCGGCCCGGATATCCCAGGAAAGACAAGGCGGGCGGATACAACTGCGTATGTCTGCTTCGGAAGAGAGCCGCACACTGCAACGGCCCGGGGTCAGTATTCAGCACCTGCAAGGCGCCTTCACCATCCTTAAAATCATAAATGTTCACAAATGCGGATCGACCTTCCACCAACATAAGGAGAGTGAAATTGAGGCAGCCATGCGTGAAAACTCATCTGCCCAGCTGAATCATACCCGCCAATCAGCATCAGCCGGCCTTCATATTTGGTATTTGGCAGCCACGTTTTATATTTTTCATCTGTGGTAATTCCGCAGAAGGCATAAAGTGATGCCACAAGGACTAAATACCGCTCCAACGTAAGATTAAGATCTCCCTGCTTTTTTATCACCTGCTGGATTTCCCTTCCAGTGCGATCCAGCAGTTCTGGCTGTGTCGACTTTTTGACAAAGAACCAACAATCCTCTTCCTCTGGATTCTGCTTTACCAATGCGCTGCTTTCCGCCCAGGTATGAAAATGGAACAACTCACTCAGGTCTTTTGCAGAGAGCCCCTTGGGCAGACAGCACAACAGCTCTCCCCGCTCCCGGAACTCCCGGATCTCCTCCTTATAAAAGTAAGGCCGGGTCAAGTGAAATGGCTTGCCCGTAATTTGTTCCACACCCAGCGTTTTATACCAATGCTCCATCTGGCTGCGCACCTCGTCCGGATGATCCGTATCGATTTCATTGGACCTATAGCAAAGCAGATCCGCCGGTGTGATGATCTCCTCTTTTAACATTTCTGTAATTACGGACAGCGCCGCCTCTTTCAAGTCCCTCATGTTACCCATCCTTCCTGCGATTTAATATCATTTGACTGAGTCTGGGCAAGACATCATAGAAATCCGCCACGATTCCTACAGTAGCGTATTGAAACACAGTGGCATTCGCATCACGATTGACTGCGATAATATTCTTACATTTACGCAGGCCTATCAAATGCTGAGAAGCTCCTGAAATACCCAATGCGATATATAGCTCCGGCTGTACGGCCCTGCCGGATAAACCAATTTGATATTCCTTAGGAGCCCATCCTTTTTCTACCAGTGCGCGCGTTACACCAATATCCGCATGGATCAGATCCGCCATCTGCCGAATCTGATCCAAGTCTTCTTTCCTGCGCAGCCCCGCGCCCACGCCGATCATAATCTGATTGCTTTCCGTTCCGGCAAAGTGCCGATTCGAAACCGACAGCAACCGCTCTGAATTTATGCCTGCTGCTTCGCACGGATGAATACAAATGTTAGCCGCAACATCAGAATTGCGGGGATGCGGATCGAATATATTTTTTCTGATGGTGCAAACGAGTGTGGAACCGGTCGCGCAAATATCCGCGTATGTATTCCCCTCATAGACTGGTCGTGTCGCGACAATCTGCTCCCCATGCTGGCAAATCTCTACGCAGTCTGCACACATGCCCAGCCTCTTCCGGCTTGCCAGCTGAGATAAAACAGTTTTGCTATGCACTGTATTGGGCGCTAAGATCAAGTCGGGCCGGTGACTATCGTAATATTCACAAATACCCTCTAAATAATTCCCGTCCTCAAAATATTCGAACGCATCTCCTATATAAATATCTATCCGTTCAAAGGAAAGCTGTTGCACTTCACGCAGAAGATTTTTCAACGCATTCCCAGAGCACAAAGCCAGCCCTGAAATGGTAAATCCATACCGCTTTTTCAGTTCTCGCGCCACAGTAATCAATTCATCACTGAACGCTAAAAGATGACCGCATGCATTTTCCAGATAAACACATACTGTACGTCCAGCGCCATCCTCAGCCATAAATTTTCTCCCCCCTCTTCATCTGATTGATACGGGTTATTTGAGCGTACAACTGCTCTATTCCCTCATCTATCCCGTACAATTCCGCCTGCCTGAAGGAATTCTCTTTCCGGTCTCTCAGCCGGCATACCCGGGTTTGCGATCCCGCAGTCCCCACCATAGAAGCATCACAGGGGAGCACCTGCTGCAATTCAACCTTTTTATGATTTTCAAGAATTTGTGCAAGCTTCGGCCGCTCCGATTCTGCCCAGTTTTTAATGGTCAAAAGTGCCGGAACGGCGGCTTCCGTTTTTACAAAATAACGCTCCAACTCCCGCTTAAGGAGGAAACAGCCTTGTTGACCCAGCGAAATTTCCACCACATTTGCATAGCAGGGCATTCCGAGGCTTTCGGCAAGGCTGGCAGGAACCTGACCTGTTTCACTATCGCTGGATTGACAGCCCGACAAAATCAGTTCATAGTGCCCCTCATTCCTGATCCAGGACGCCAAGGCATAGGAGGTTGCTACCGTATCTGAACCAGCAAGGAGCGGATTGCTCAAAAGCACAATCCGATCTGCCCCATAGGCATACAAGGGCTCCAGGCACTCCACCGCGTTTGCAGACGACATCGCCAGCAGGGTAACAGAACCTCCCGCCTGCCGCCTCAGCCAGAGTGCGCAGCTATAGGCAAGCAAATCCTGTCGGCTGATTTCCAGAGCCGCCTTTTCTCTCGTGACCATTGCACTGTCTGCTCCGGCCAACGCGGGCTTCACACATACCAATATGTTCAAATCGCCACGCCCTCCTCTGCAACTGCTTCCAAAACCGATAAACTGCGCTCAAGCCTTGCGGCATCATAACGCAAGGCTCGCTGGGCAAATCCGCGGCAGTAGCCACAATCCCGACAGCTTTGCAGATTGCAGGAATGAGTTAGGAAATGCTCCATAAAGCCGTCGAGCTTTTGATTGTCAATATCGATTTCAAGCTGCATGAGGCTCCTAAGAGTTTTTAAATCCGTTTTACTAACGTGTTTGCCATGCATCATCTGTTTATTTTGAAAATGATTCATGTTCAGAATTTCTGACAAATTCCCCTCATATTTTCCACTGCAATAGGCATCAGCTGTTCTCAACAGCCATGAAGAGGATTTATTGCGATCTGTCAGTTTATATTTTTGGATTCCGATTTCCTCATAAAAATGGAGATCCTCCGGCCTGCACCAAGTAGAGCGCAGCAGATTCTCCGGCTCCCTGTATTTTTGCAGAAGGCAATGAAGCGTGCAATAATTTGTACTGATTTTTTCATCTACGGTGTACTGCGACATGTGGCTGATGACATTATTATGATATTGCTGATAGGGGCAATGATAAAGGCAAACCTGGTTCACCATAACCTGTAAATTGCACGAAATGGCCGCCTGCATTTTTTCGAGCAGCCTGAAATCCCGCTCAATCCCATTACGCACTGTAATTTCATGAACACCAAGGCTGTTATAGAACTTAGCCGCTTCAATGCTGTCCACCATGGCGAAGGAAGAAACGCTAATTTTCAGGTTTGGATACCGTTTCCTGCATAAATCGATCAAAACAGGGTTCGCCAGCGTGACCATATCCACCTGCGCGGAAACAAGCCAATCAAACTGCTCTATGATTTGATTCAATTTCTTCCCTGTATATTCCATGTTTCCCATACATGCAGCATTCACTAAATAATTAAATTTCTTTCCAGCACTATGGGCCAGACGTACAGCATCTTCGATCCCCCGTCGGTCAACATTAGCCATTTGAGATACCGGTCTTCCGCTACCAACCGGATTTTGTGATGCGGTGCCAAAATAGCATTCAATCAAGTTTATGGAATTCGCTTTCTGAATCAATTCAATATCTCCATTAAAAGCCAAAGAAAATTCCATGAAATCCCCCATAAAATATCAATTTTTTTGTTATATGATACTACGTTATATATATGATGTCAACATATTTTCGACCTATTTCTAGAGTTTTTATGAAATAAATCCTTAATTATACATATAGGTTTTCAATTCCCAAAACATTCATGTTGAAACTTTGCAATCTCAGGCGATCTCACGCACACCGGCTGTATTCATTGCTGTTGATCCGTCCACTGCAAGAAAAGTCCGAAAAATCTGCCCGGAATCCTATGCCGAAATCGCAAAGGATCCCAGAAAAAACGCCCGGGCAGAACTCGGGGTTCTAGGCCGGAGAGACTGCTTGGGAAAACGCCAAAAAGCCTGCAATCCCCACCGATAAAGGAGCGGTGGGTGTAAATTTGCACCTACCGGGCACAGCCGTACCACAATCCAATTTATCATTAAGATGGAGTTTATTTTTTAATCATACAGATTTTGAGATAGATAACCACAAATAGAAAATAAAAAAATGGCTGATTTAGATCGCTATGCTTTTTCATATCATTAGAGAATAACCAAAAACGCTATTACACGGCTACTATCACTTTACACAATCGTAAAACGAATATAGCAATCAAGTATGATAGATAACCAAAAAAGCCCTTTGGGAGAAGGAGACATGCCCCTCAGAAAATCCTTGGGCATTGTCACACAAACAGGAGCCCGGAAAGCTACTATCGCTTTCCGAGCAAAAGGAGCCCGGAAAGCTACTATCGCTTTCCGGGCTCCTGAACATTTTATTTTATAGCTTATTAGTCCCTGCGGGGCGGGCGGCCGCCGCGATGGTCATTGCGGCGGTCACCGCCACGGTTATTATCCCTGCGCGGGGCAGGGCGGCGGGGCGCATCGGAGATGGTATTCTCCGGCACGAGGCCCTCCACCTTAATCAGCGCATTGCGGCGGGAGAGGTTCAGCCCCTTCTCATCGGTGCCGAGCACTTCTACAATCACTTCATCGCCCACATTGACGACATCCTCCACCTTCTCCGTGCGCTTTACATCCAGATGGCTAATGTGAACCAAGCCTTCCTTGCCGGGCGCAATTTCAACAAACGCGCCAAACGTCAAGATACGAGTCACAACGCCTTTATAGATCGAGCCGGGCTCTGGATCGTTTGCAATCGTCTCCACCATAAGCAAAGCGCGTTTGGCATCGTCGATTTCAATTGCGGAGATAAAGACGCTGCCATCCTCTTCCACATCAATTTTGCAGTTGCATTCCGCACAGATCTTCTGGATCACCTTGCCCTGCTTGCCGATCACTTCGCTGATCTTCTCCACCGGCACCTTGGTGGTAAGCATCTTAGGTGCATATTTGGAGAGCTCCGCGCGAGGCTCAGGGATGCATTTGAGCATGATTTCATCTAGAATATACAGGCGTGCCTTGTAGGTTTTCTCAAGCGCCTCTTTGATGATCTCCGGTGTAAGGCCGTCGATCTTCAAATCCATCTGGATGGCGGTGATGCCCTTTTTCGTGCCGCCTACCTTGAAATCCATATCGCCGAAGAAATCCTCCAGGCCCTGGATGTCAACCATCGTCATAAAGCGGTCGCCCTCGGTGACGAGGCCACAGGAAATGCCCGCTACCGGCGCTTTGATCGGCACGCCCGCCGCCATCAGGGACAGGGTGGATGCGCAGATAGAAGCCTGGGAAGTGGAGCCGTTGGAGGAAAGCACCTCAGAGACCAGGCGCAGCGCATAGGGGAATTCCTCCACGCTCGGGATCACCGGCAGCAGTGCGCGCTCTGCGAGGGCGCCATGGCCAATTTCGCGGCGGCCGGGGCCGCGGCTCGGGCGAGTTTCACCCACCGAATAGGATGGGAAGTTATATTGGTGCATATAGCGCTTGCGATCTTCTTCATCGATGCCGTCAAGAATTTGGGCGTCGCCCACCGGGCCAAGCGTTGTCACAGTGAGCACCTGTGTCTGGCCGCGGGTAAACATAGCGGAACCGTGCGTGCGCTTGAGCACATCAACCTCTGCTGCCAACGGGCGGATCTCATCAATGCCGCGCCCATCCACACGCTTGCCGTCATCCAGCAGCCAGCGACGTACAACGAATTTTTGGAGCTTATACAGGCAGTCGTCGATCTTATCCGCTTCCTCTGGGAACTTCTCATCAAATTCCGCATGCACTTTATCGTAAACAGGCAGCAGGCGCTCATCGCGCACGCGCTTATCGTCTGTGTCAAGCGCTGCGCGCACATCATCGATGGCAAAGGCCTTCACAGCCTCAAACAGCTCTGGAGAGGGATCGTTTGACGGAAAATCAATTTTTTCGCGGCCAACTTCCCGCTGGATTTCTTTGATGAATTCGATGATCTGCTGGTTTGCCTCATGGCCGGCCATGATGCCGTTAAACATCACATCGTTGGAAACTTCCTTCGCGCCCGCCTCGATCATGGCGACAAGCTTGTCCGTTGAGGCGACAGTCACCGCCATTTCAGAGCGCTCGCGCTGCTCAGCGGTGGGGTTGATGATATACTCCCCATCGATATAGCCGACGGAAACGCCGGAAATCGGGCCCTTCCACGGAATGTTGGAGATGCTCAGCGCAATGGATACGCCGATCATCGCGGTGATCTCCGGAGAGCAGTCCGGATCGCAGGACATAACAGTGGCTACAACGCCCACATCATTGCGCATATCCTTCGGGAATAAGGGGCGGATCGGGCGGTCAATCACGCGGGATGCTAGGATCGCCTTCTCGCTCGGGCGGCCCTCACGGCGCTGGAAAGAGCCGGGGATTTTGCCCGCGGCATAAAGCTTCTCCTCAAAATCAACGGAAAGCGGAAAGAAATCGATGCCGTCGCGCGGCTTGTCGGACATGGTGGCGTTGCAGAGCACCTGCGTTTCACCATAGCTAATCATGCAGGAGCCGCCTGCAAGCTGTGCCATTTTGCCGGTTTCCACCGTCAACGGGCGGCCAGCAAGCATTGTTTCGAATTTTCTGTACTGTTCGAACATATTTCTACCTCGTAAAAATTTATTTCCACGGGAGGCAGCACGCTTAGCAATAAATCCAGCGCACGGATAAAGCCATGCGCTCGATTCACTGCTAAACCATGCACCCGCCCGAATGGATGCAAAAGAAATCGTATTGCGTCGAAAATGCGTGGTAACATACGGAAGGCAGGCCGGGGAAGAAGGCCTCCCCCGCCTGCCTCAATGCGGTTTTATTTACGGATGCCGAGCCGTGCAATGATGGCACGATAGCGCTCAATATCGTTATCCTGCAAATACTTAAGAAGATTGCGCCTATGGCCGACCATCTTCAGCAGGCCGCGGCGGGAATGGTGATCCTTCTTGTGCACCTTCAGGTGGTCGGTCAGATCGTTGATGCGCTTTGTAAGCACTGCGATCTGCACTTCCGGGGAGCCGGTGTCGCCCTCGTGGAGCGCATATTCGGCCATGATTGCCTTTTTTTCTTCGTTGGTCATGCTTGTCACCTCATTTAAAAATTCGCCGGGCTCCCAGCAGGAGGCAGGTGGCGCACCGCTTGGCGGTTTCATCCAGCTGCCGAGAGCAGGGCATAATACTTGTTTATTTTATCATATAGAATGGGAATTGTAAAGAGAAACTTGAAATTCATGAAACAGAGCATATCTCTCTCAGCCATCAATAGCGCACATATTGAATCTCATCCTGCTTAAGCGTTACGGAAGAGCCGTCCATATATGTAACTTCAATACCTCGTATCTGTGCGGAAGTAATGGAAGGATTATACCATGCGTTTTCCCCAGAGATATGCGCCAGAATTCCCCTGGCCTTTTTTTATAAGGGCCGGTTTCCTGCCCATAAAAAGTGGATGACCTGCGGATTTCACAGAAAACCACATCGCCCCATCAGCGTTAATGGGAACCGCCTCAAAATCAACATATTTGATCGTTTTGTCGGACATGTTCTTCCATACGATATATAAATCGACACCCCCCGCTGAATTGGGCGTCCCCGTATAAACTTTAGAAACCCGGATAATCTCCCTTGCTTTATCCCGCGCATTTTTTTTCTTTTCAGCGGCAGCTTTCGATTCCGCTGCCTCTTTTGTGCGTTTCTGTTCTTCCAGGGTCTTGTCAATCTGCTGTATGATTTGCTGGGCCTGCTGATCCTCCGACGTTCCGTTGAACTTCTTGTGGAGCGTTTGCGCAAGCTGCTTTGCCTCGTCATATTCCTTCTTTTCAAAATGGTTTCTCACTTTGACCAGAAGATTTTCCTTGCCGTTTTCATATTCGTCAACCTTTGCCGAAAGCTCCAACGCCTCTGCTTTTAATCGCGTATTCTCAGATTCCAGCCGCATACTTTTTGTACACCGCAGTTATTTTTACAACTGCTCTTTTATCTTTCAACCGCAAATTACAGACTCTGTATTTACCGGCATTTACTTTTTTATTTAAGCCCAGGGAAAATACGGCCACACCGACGTTTATGATCGTTCCAAGTCCAAACATTTTGTCCTTACAACCAACCGCTTTTTCAGTCCGGCTGCCTGCCTCTTTTCTCTTGTCAGTGTCATGTCACATCAAATCCGCCTGATATAACACCATATCGTATTCATATAAAACGACATACGCAGTTAAGTATAACACATATCTCCCATCAGCGCAACGAACACAAAATCAAAAATCCGCTGCCGTTTTCATCCTGCTTGTCTCTCAGATAAAGGGACATGAAGCGGCAGAGTGAAACAAAATAAGTATCGAAAATGGTGCTTGAAAGCCTTCTCGTCATCTGTTTGATTAACTGTAAACAATAGGATATCATCTTCTGCAGGCATACGAAGTTATATTAGATAAGGGC